>Ga0316191_10000066_pt1 | contig 50377 bp, 50 predicted proteins | sample Eddworburr2cm_MG_FD_204928 | JGI IMG/M metagenome (GOLD analysis project Ga0316191, IMG submission 204928) | Coastal sediment microbial communities from Maine, United States - Eddy worm burrow 2 cm | ecosystem: Environmental > Aquatic > Marine > Coastal > Sediment | place: USA: Maine...
TGGTGGATGTGTTGCTGGCGCGTGACGACATCAGTACAGACAAAGCCTGCCTGTATTCGCATACACGTGGTGGTTATTACACCCTGAAGGTGGCGACCACCTTCGGGCGACAGAAAAAGGACATCGCCTGTTATGTGTCCTACTATCCTCACCTGCAGGATCCGAATGCACCCGAGCCGCAACAGGTCTATGGCTATGCTCCCGAAATCGATGAACTCACCTTGCCGACACTGGTGTTTATCGGTGACGAGGAACAGTACCAGCGCCGCCGCGTGATCGAAACCGGCATCCAGGTGATGCAGGACAAGGGCCGCGATGCGCGACTGATTATTTATCCCGGGGTGGGGCGCGGTTTTGATTTTCGTCCCGAGAGCGTGCGCACCTTTGCCGACGACCTGGCCGCAAAAGATGCCGTACAACGCGCAGCGCGGTTCATGCGCAAGCACCTGGAACAGCCGCAAGCGGCGCTTGGTGCAGTTGAAGCTGAGCCATTGAGCGGCGAAGCGCTGTATAACAGCGACAAGGCGCCGGACTCAATGCTCTATGACTTGCCGCAGGAAGTCGTGCCGGGGGTGTGGTCGGCGATCGGGGCCACTGCACCGGGGACCTATGCCAATTCCGGGCACAACAACAACCTGTCGTTTGTGGTTACCGATGCGGGTGTGCTGGTGGTCAACGCCGGCGCGAACTACCTGCTGGCGAAGGCCCTGCATGACGAGATCAAAAAAATCACCGACCAGCCGGTGAAATACGTGGTACTGGAGAATGGCCAGGGTCACGCTATGCTGGGCGCGAGTTACTGGCAGGCGCAGGGCGTGCCGGTGATCGCGCATGTCGATGCGTTGCACGAAATAGAGGAGCAGTCGTTTGCACTGCTGGAAGCAATGCAGGGGCGCGTCAAGGAAAAAGCCAAGGGGACGAAGGTAGTGATGCCGGATGAAACCTTTACCGATAAAAAGATTATCGAGCTGGGTGGCGAACGCATTGAGCTGTTACACCTCGGCCCGGCGCACAGCCCGGGTGACATTGTCGTGTGGCTACCTGACAATAAGCTGGTGATCTCGGGTGACATGGCGTTTCACCAGCGCATGTTGCCGCTGTTCGAACATACCGATACAAAAGCCTGGATCGAGACCTGGGACGCATTCGAGGCGCTGGGTGCAGAGGTGGTGATACCCGGGCACGGGGAGCCGACCGACATGGCAACGGTAAGAAAGTACACCCGGGATTACCTGATGTACCTGCGCGAGAAGATCGGTGCGGTGATCGAAGATGGCGGCACATTGCAGCAGGCCTACGAGATCGACCAGTCGCCGTACATGCACCTGCCGACGGCGGAGTTTCTCGCCAGGCGCAATGCAGGGCAGGTATTTCAGAGTATGGAATTTGAGTTCTGATGAACAAACCGGAACACTAAACCGAACAGGCGCCGGGTCAGCAACGCAACCGGAGTATGGGGGCGATGATCCCAGCGCACAGTATACGGTTTACGATGATTTGATGTGGTAGCTACGAAGGCTTCAAAGCATCAATCCAGGGAGGCAGATTTCGGCATGATTTCGCGGCAATCAGAGCGAATATTGCGGCAAATAACAATTCAATAATTGTGGTATATAGGGGTAAGGGCTGTTATTCTTCCTATACTGCTGTATCGCATGTGCCTGGTTCCTGTCTGACTTTGATTTCCCGGTATCTCTACTATTATTCCTTCCTCCGATTTAACCTTATGGTTTTATTAGTGTTAATTGATTTCTGGCAATCAAGGTTCATGGAACTTTAATTTAACTTCGTCATTTATCGTCCGATAAGGTAAGGATCAGATATCTGATTGATTATTTTAAATTTTGTTTACCTTCAGGATTTTGCTCATTGAATGAGTTAATAACAGGCAGGATGGCATTGTGAAATTCTATAACCCTCGTAGAGGTTTGTTGACAGTCGTATTAATGGTGCTCGTAGCGGCTTCTCTGCTTGTTACATCCGGCTGTGATAAAAAAAACGGAGCGGAAATTAAAACAATCGGAATTGTTTTATTCGGTGATTCCCGTCAACCCCAGGTGGACGGATTTAAAAATGAGTTATCCCGACTCGGATACAAAACAGATACATCGATTAAGTACGTGATACGAAATGCAAAGAACAAACGGCCGGAATTGAAGGTGCATGTTCAGGAATTGATTGATCAAGACGTGGACCTGCTTGTTGCGGCAGGAGGACTTGAAGCAGATACAATGAAAAAAATGATTGGAGATTCAAAAATACCGGTTGTTGTGCTTTATGTGAATGCAATTTTAGAAAGAGGTTTGGTTGAAAGCCGCCGAGATCCTGGTTGGGATGTGACCGGCGTTGATAACCTCAATGCAGAGCTATCGGGTAAGCGGGTTGAACTGATGCAGGACCTGTTGCCAGATATGAAAACGATCCTGATCCTCTATTACGAGAAAATCACACCTTCACGTATTGGTGTAGCCAAAGCCAGGGAGATGGCGGAAAAAAGTAATATTGTGATAGATGCTAGAGCAGTATCCAGTCGAGATGAAATTAAACAGACGATGGAAAGCCTTAAGCCAGGTGAGGTCGATGCCATGCTTACTGTGCCGACTGCGCCGATAGATAACGCGTTGAAAGATGTTATTTTGCCGAATGTTAATCGATTGAAGCTTCCTTTAATGACCCATTCCCGGCCGTTAGCAGAGAAAGGCGCGTTGGCCAGTTATGGTGCCCACTTCTATGATATGGGAGCTCAGGCTGCCCGTCTGGCTGATAAGGTAATGAAAGGCATTGATGCCAACAAAATTCCTTTTGAAACACCCAAGAAATATGTTTATACGATGAACGAAGAAGTTAAGGATGAAATGGGTGTTCAGATAAATGACATCGTACGTATTCAGATTAATGAATATATTAGAACCAGTAAATGAATAAGTTTGTAGTCAAGAGTCCACGGCGTATCGCCAACAAGATTATTTTGTTGGTTTTGGCGCTGGAGCTGTTCTCTATAGCGTTGTGGGCTTCGCTCACCTATAGTGGCTCGAGAGATGAGCTGATAAAATCAAAAAGCGGTCAGTTGAATGAAATTGCATTTAGTACGACAAATGAAATAGGCCAGTTTTTCCTGCCCATTTTTATAGAAGCTGATGTGATAGCTGCGGCAATAGCCTCAGATGTGAACGAGCCAAGTACCCAAATACCTAACTTATTATACTCGTTCATAAACCACCGTTCTGAGATTGAAGAAGTGAGTATAGTCGATAACCAGGGGCGAGAAGTGAAGCGCGTTTCTCGCATGGTCGGAGTCGGAAAAAAGGAAGCACGGCAATTTAACAATGACCCCCTGATAGAGAATGCCCTTCTAGGTGAACCAAGTATCGGAAGCGTCATTTTTTCCGAGTATCTTGAGCCGATGGTAAGTGTTGCCACACCCGTGAAGTCTGACAAGGGAGAAGCTCGGGTAATTCTGACCGTTATTAACCTGAAATGGTTGTGGGACACTGTTCAATCACTTCAAGTTGAACAACGTGGATATGTGTATGTTGTCGATGAAGCATTAAAACTGGTGGCCCATCCGGATCCGAGCCTTGTGCTGTCAGGGATGCATTTACAAGGCTCAGCGGTTTCTCAACACCTCTTTAATGATGCCGGTCAGAAAGAGCTGCGAATTTATAAAAACTTTTCCGGAAATACTGTCGCCGGGGTTAGCCGATTTGACCCCGTCCATCGCTGGTGGATTGTTGTAGAGCAACCGGTCGATGAAGCACTTGCACCGCTGGATCGTGTAATAAACCGTTTTGTTATGGCATTTATTATAGTGACAATTATAACTATGCTGACGGTGGTCTACTTTTCCAAACTGATGATGCGCCCATTGGAAAACCTCGAGAAAGCCATTGATCAATTGACACATGGCGACAGGGAGGTTCGCGTAAGTATACCGAGAAATACCGAGTTGTCTTCGTTGTCGGAGGCATTTAACGAGATGGCTGTCAATCTTAATGAGAAAACAGATAAGCTGGAATACCAGGCTTACCACGATGTGCTAACAAATTTGCCTAACAGAAAGCGGTTATTTAAATATATTGAAAGTAAGCTGAAGAAAAGCAATCAGATCATCAAACCGTTTTCATTATTATTACTTGACCTTGACAGGTTCAAGGAAATCAATGATTCATTAGGTCATAAATGTGGTGATCTGCTGCTTAAGGAGTTAAGCGGGCGATTGTTGGGCGTATTGCCTGGAGATGACCTGGTGGCGCGCCTGGGCGGGGATGAATTTGCTGTTGTTCTTGAAAATGCAGATACCGTAGAAAAGGCGAAAGTAGTAGCCGAAAAGGTGAGAGCAGTTATACAAGAGCTTTTTGAATTGGAAGGCATGAGGTTGTTGATTGATGCCAGTGTTGGTATTGCAATGTATCCTGCGCACGGTGATAACAGCAACATCCTTATGCGTAGGGCCGATGTTGCAATGTACCATGCGAAAAAGTCAGGAATGGGCATCGCGGTATATGATGAGAGTTACGATATCAATAGCCAGCAACGACTGGCATTGATTAGTGGTTTACCCAAGGCAATAGAAGAAAATGAACTGGTTCTGCACTACCAACCCAAGATCAGAGTTTGTGACAGGAAAGTGACTGGTGTAGAGGCTTTGGTTCGTTGGGAGCATCCTGAGCATGGTTTATTACCGCCAGATCAATTTATACCCATAGTAGAACTCGGCGATTCTATTATTGCATTAACAAATTGGGTGATTAACCAGGCATTTTCAGACTGTCGAAAATGGCAGGATCAGGGTATTGATGTCGATGTTGCTGTTAATGTGTCAACACTGAATATTCAGGACGAGGGGTTTGTCAAACATCTTAGCGGAAAGATTTTGGAGCATCATATTGATCCTGGAAAAATTCAGCTTGAAATTACCGAAAGCGTCATCATGGCGGATACAAAAAGAGCATTTAAGACAACCAGCGCTCTTGATTCAATGGGGGTAAGAATATCCATCGATGATTTTGGTACGGGATATTCTTCACTGGCGTATATCAAGAAAATACCCGTTAATGAGCTAAAGATCGACAAGTCGTTCGTCATGGATATGGAGACAGATGAAAATGATTCTGTCATTGTAAGATCAACAATCGATTTGGCACATAATCTCGGGCTAAAGGTAACAGCGGAAGGCGTAGAGACTGACACCGCATTGGATTTGCTTGATGTTCTCGGATGCGATTCTGCTCAAGGATTTCATATCTGCCGCCCCATTCCTGCAGAAAAACTGGCAGCCTGGGTGTCAGAATGGCAGGGAAAAAATTGTATGCACATCAATATCCATGATGAAAATACATTTGATCAATCAGCTTAGGATCAGTGTGTTTGAAAAGCGCACGGTAATGTTTTCAAGGGCTCTGGCCACTTGATAACGCAGCTGGTCGACGTCCACGTTGCAATTGAGTCTCATCCACTGCTGGTTCATTGATTCTGCTGGATAGTCTTTCTGTTTAGGGTTCCACCGCACGCTGTGCCAGCAAAGCCTGCATCGCGGCCAGCAACTGTGGTATGTCCTGTTTATCTGGCTTGATATCCACGTGGGCAAAACCCCCGGTGAGAAACAGCTGCACGCGCCCGGGTGGCAAAGCCCGAGCCAGCGCTACGCTTTCCGTATACGGGATCATGGTATCGCTGCGCCCGTGAACCAGGATCGCCTGTGCGCGAAAGCGCGACAGATCCTGTACGGCGGGATTGAGTCCGTCCAGTTCATCGCGGATGCCTGGCGGCAACTGTGCGATGAGTGCGGGAACGCGAGCGGGATCTTCATTGGCGAGCAGTGCCACCAGGGATTGTGCGTCAGGCCTGAGTTGCTGTAGATGAGGCTCGGGGTCATCGCCGGCCTCATTCATCATGCGCCTGGCTAACTCGCCAAGCGCTGCACGGTCTTCGGCATCTTCCAGCAAGTCGGCATTGGACAGCGTGAATACCCATTTGATATAGGGATTCGGCCGCTGATAAATCCACTGATTTCCGCTTTCTCCCTGGTAATATCCCGTGGTGAAGTAAGTCACAATGCTCTGCAAGTCGTAGTAGCCGCCGAGTGTCACAACGAATTGCACCTGCTCGCGCACCCCGGGCTGCAGCGTGGCCAACAGCACCGGACCGGCGCCATAACTGAAACCCGCCACACCGGCGTGGCCCTGCGGCGCCCAGTCAGGCCGGGACACCAGGTAACGAAAGGCGTCGGCGACTTCGCGTACGTTGCTTTTACGCACCTTGTAATCCCGCAGCCCTGCCAGATCCGGTGTCAACACCGCAAACTGCAAGCGAGCCAGCGTATACGCGAGGGCAACCAGGCGCCTGTCATCTTTGCCGGCCGGCACCACGCCAGGTACCAGCACGATGCCCGCTCTCACCCCTTCGGGTGACAGGTAAACATCACCTGTGTAGTGGCGGCCATCGATTTCGTATGCAATGCCCCGTCGTGAAGGTAACGGCGTGCGCTCCTTCAAGCGGCTGTGGCCGGGTCCGGCGACGATATCCGCCAGCGCCAGCGCGGCATCCGTGTCGCCGAGTTGTGGCGGTGCACAACCGATCAATGCTGAAAAAAATGTAAGCAGGGCAGGGAAACGAAGGCAGCGAAACCCAACTCCGGCGTATGCCATCAGTACTTATTCTCTAACCGCATTGATCTTGTCATTGGCGTGGGTATGTTCCAGCAAGTGCGATCCAGGATCAACCCCCCTGATTATAAATGCGAATTTTCCACGACCTTTACTTCTTCCTGCTTGTCACCTAATTCGCCTAACCAGGCCACCAGTGTTCTACCCACGCGCTCCAGGCTGTCCGGGCTCAACTTGTCGGGCGTGTCTTCCTGAGTGTGCCAGTAGCGGTAGTCGAAATCGATAACGCTAATGGCCGGGATACCCGCATTGATAAAAGGTAGATGGTCATGGCCCAATGCGTGGCGCAGACGCGGGATGATCTGCCTCTCGTAACCGAGGCGCGCGGCGACCTTCCAGACTTCTCTGCTCAGTGCGCGGTCCGAGAATTTTTCAAAAAAGATCTGCTGGTCGGCATCGCCCACCATATCGACAATGACCACCGCTTCGGGAACGGCATCGAGATCCTTGACCATTACATCAGCACCGACGGAATAGGGCCATTCGTCGATACCACCGCGGTCTTCCGCATCGAAAAAAGCCAGCCATACCTGGTGACCGGTACCCTCGACATCGAGAACCCGGGCGATCTCTAGCAGCACAGCGACACCGCTGGCGGCATCGTTCGCTCCCGGAACAGGTAATCGCCTTGCCTCTGGATACCATTCCCTGTCCGAAATCGGGCGGGTGTCATAATGAGCGCCCAGCATCACGATCGGACCGGCACCGGATTTTGCGACGATGTTTCGACCTTTGATGCCCCTGAATAAGAATGGCTGGATATCGACATCCCAACCCAGCTTGTACAACTCATGGATGATCTGTTCGCCCGCGTTCCAGCCTGCTTCAGTCCCCACAGGCCTCGGGCCCAGTGCAACCTGGTTAACGACGTGCGCATAGGCATGATCGCCGCTGAAACGGGGTCTGACGGGTAGTCGATGAGCATCAGTGGTGGTGGCGGAAGCAGGCTGTTCGGTATCGACAGTAACGGATGGCAGCCTCAACTGGTCATTTTTGGCCAGTGCTTTATCACCATCGATATAAACCGGCACTGCCATCGTCAGCAAGACCAGCAGGCTGACTGGTAGAATGACATAACGCCGCTGTTGCTGTTTCATGTGCTCATCCACCCCGTTTGACGTGTTCGGCCCCCGATAATGGATAGCGACACGTCTTGGAAAAATTTGAAGTAGAGAGTAATAATCAATGGGGTAGAGCACATTTAATTCCAATATTAGCGAGAACTGTGCTCTACCCCATTGATTTGTTCCTGTCGTTAAACTCCGATCGGGGTAATGCAAATTAATACAAAAATCGAGCAACACAGACCTAGTGCGGTCTTGATTCAGGCTGTAAAAGCAATATCAACCAAGAGCGTATAAAAAGCTAACGTTTGCGTGACCAAAAACAGAGGGAGTTTTACAGACACACGCGCTTGGTTCTCCAGTCTCCGCTACCGTGCGGTCCTGAGCTGTAAAAAATGTTTGTGTGGACAATGCGAGTAGCGTCAATGCAGGGGGCGGGATACCCACAAACCTGGAAGCTGGTGAGCAGTTCGAGATCACCGGAAATTGTGTTAAAGAATGAAAGTTGAGGGAGTTGAGGGACATTCCGGGAAACAACAGCCAGCCTCGCCGTGCAACTGGCCCAGGTCGATAACAACCGGGCGGTGATGACTTCCAAGATTTGAAGTTGCTCCTCTTGGGGTCGGTGTCAATTTACCGCATGTATGATCCGGTTGGTTGCACCACCCCATTTTTTATTACTCTTTTGAGATCATCGATTATTAGTAGTATTGCTGTTTTCCCTTATCTGTCCCCATCTGGCACTAAGGTTCGTTCGAAGCCCCTGTTGGTTCCGGAGGCTTTGTTCCTCCCACAGTTATCCTGGGCCAATCGCGCCTGGAAAAGGGTTTCTCGGGGGACTCTCTCTGGCCAACCGCTTTATTGCCTAGCGCCAGGATGGGTTTCAGTTTGGCCAGTTCTTCCTCGTCCGGCCGGTAGGTGGTGAATTTCTGTTCGATCACCTTCTTGTCCTGGTACCAGATCTCAAAGACCCAGTCACCCTCAACCAGTTCATACTCTTCATCGAGGCCGTATCCGGTATAGGCGATGACCTGATTGGAGCTGATTTTCCCCTTGATCATGTAGTCGGAGCCGGTGGAGATCGAACCATCGGGCAAAGTCATTTCGGGGTGCTTCACAACCCGCCTGAGTTCGACATGGGCCGGCAGTGACGGGAGGGGCCAGATCCGGTACTGCAGGTACATCTGGCCGCCCTTGACCAGGGGAATACGCTCCGTTGTCCTTACCAGTTCAACCACCGGCTTCACGGTCGACTTGCCAGTGCCGGTACTGGGGTCGTCGATCACCCCGCTGCTGCGCACCAGTCGGTACAGGCCGGGTCGGCTTACGTGCCCCTTGAGGGGTTTGTCGAGATCGCCCGGCGTCGTCCCGGAAGACGCACGCTCGGGCGACGCCACAACTTCGGTGCTGTCTTGTGATTCGGGTGCGTTTGTTTCACAGCCGCCCAGCACGAGCAGCAATGCAATGGGAATCAGATACTTCATGGGATGACACTTCCTCTTTTGTTATTTATTAATCCACAAATCGGATGATAAGCATACAAAAATTTTTCGCTAAAAAACCCGGCGGGTGTGTTACGCCCGCCGGGTTTCACTAGCAAACAACCACGTTGCAGCTGGTTATGGCTTCACCTTACTGGGTGAATGCCTCGTGGATCGTCATCACCATGCGCGGATCGATGGTCTCGATAACACCGTCAGGCAAGACACTGGTGTCGTCGGCAGTGCCGTCACCCTGGGCGACGAAATTAAACTGCGCAATCGGCATGGCACAACCTTCGTTGCCTTCACCCGGACCGTAACCATCGGTCGGACTACCGGTGCATGGCAAACCACCAGCGCCATCTTGATGTGCTGCATCCATGCGGTACTCCAGGATCGCACCGCCCGGCACGAAGCACTGGTTGGCTGGATGGCCCGGACCCATGTTGCCATCCCCGTCCGCGTCACAACCGGGGTTAGCCGCAGAGGCTCCGAAATAGAGGGTCTCTACGTCACACTCGTCACCGGTCAGCGTGCCACCACCAGCGATCACCTCCGCCTGGACAAAGGCACAACCCGGTCCGGACATGCGGTTGATGGTGGTACCGGCGATGACGTTCACGCCCGGATCCAGCGCGAGGCTGCCGGTCCTGTGATCAGAGCCGGGTGCCGCAGCGAAGATATGCTGGCGGAACACACTTGGGTTACAAGGCGGATCTCCCGAAGGATCGGGAACGACAGCACCCGGAGCTTCACCTCTCAGGCAGTCCCTGGAACGCGAACGGCGGGTACCCCACAGGGTGCCATCCTCGGACATCCGGATAGCGCGCAGGTTGTCGCGGCGGTTGGGCGAATCGAAGGCAGGTGCATCATCGTACTCGAGACCAGCAGGGCAACCCTCATCGCCACAGTTGGACAAGTCGATCACGCGGATGACCTTGGCCTCGTTCTTTTTCTTACCCAGCTTGAAACCGCCGTCATCATCAGAGTCATCACTGTCAGCATCACCATTGGAACCAACCCCGGTACTGCTGTTGTCGATGCCGGCTTTCCAGTCGACGACGAACACCGCATCACCGTGGAACATGCTGATGAACAAGCCCTCGGAGGTGAAGATAACACCTGCCGGGCAAGTCCAGCGCGGGTCATTGGCATAAGGTCCTTTCGTAGGCTTGCTGTACTCGTCGACAACCTCAAGCGTGACCTGGTCGTATACCAGTACACGGCCATTGGCGCCGCGCTCCTCGGTGCTGTACACCGGCGGGAAGAACAAGTAGGACGAGTTGGTCGTCGGGACTGGTGGTCCTGGAAACGCGTTGAATGTTATGCCGCTCTCGCCCGGAACCATGGCGTCCGAGTTGGAGGCATTAAAGAAGTTCGCATCACAGACCGTCTGTGCGACATTGCCGTTCGGCATGTAACCGCTACCGAGCAGGCGTGGCACAAAACCATAACCGCCGCCGTTCGGGGATGGTGATGTCGGCAGGGTGGGGGCGGTCTTGATGGGTGTACCATCACGATGGAACGTGGTGACCGCATGCTGGGCGGCACTGGTAATGACGGCATGACCATCCTCGCCACCGGACAAGACACCCGTCGGTTTCCACGGTCCGGGGCAGTCGACGCCACCGTTGTCACAGATGGGTGTGCCGGCATTGGCTGCACTGAATGGGACGTCGACCGTGATACCGCGCTCACCGGTGGTGATATTCATCTCTACAACACGGCCGGGGCCGGGCGCGTTCGAGAACGGCCCATTCTGGGCGTCCGCCGCCATGAGATTGGACTCCGTACAGACCGGCGTGCCTGGCTCTGATGCTGGATCGTGCGCTACGGCACCCCCGGCAACCATGCTCAGGGCAACCGCCAGGCTGGTTGCAATACAAGGTTTAAAATATAGTTTCATTTGAAAACTCCTCACAAGTTTCATTCTTTAACATAATTTCCGGTGATCTCGAACTGCTCACCAGCTTCCAGGTTTGTGGGTATCCCGACCCCTGCATTGACGCTACTCGCAGTGTCCACACAAACACCGTTTCCAGCTCAGGACAGCACGGTAGCGGAGACTGGAGAGCCAAGCGCGTGTGTCTGTAAAACTCCCCCTGTTTTTGGTCACGCAAACGTTAGCTTTTTATACGCTCTTGGTTGATATTGCTTTTACAGCCTGAATCAAGACCGCACTAGGTCTGTGTTGCTCGATTTTCGTATTAAGTTGCATCACCCCGATTGGGGTTTAATGATGGGGGTTGGATAGAGGCGGACGGAGGATCAGTAAATTTTATGATGCAGGGTTGAAGTGAGAACTTTAATCAATCGTAGGGGGTAATATCATGCCCGTAAATATAGACAACATCGCGGTCATCGACCGGTCGATACGACCAAACGATAGTTCGACCGGCTACTTTACGTTGTTCGGTAAGCGCTGTACTGGTTTTCAGACAGGCTTTTGCCAGTCCCTTGTGATCGATGGGCAGAACGTCATAGACGTTTTTTACCTTAAGTTCCTGGAGTAGTTGCGATGTTGCGGGATTTATGAATTCCGGCACGCCATCCGGTCCCGTGGAAAGAACGGGATTGGGATTTGCTTCAGGCAGGCTTTCAGAATTGTTGGGGAGTGGGAGAAAATCAGAAATGTCGTACCCATAGATGCAAACAATCCTGCTTTTTTTAATCGGTCGATATGACCAAACGATGGTTCGACCGGCAACTTTGCGCATTTCGGTGAGCGTTGTCCCGGTTCTCAGGCAGGTTTTCACCAGTCCCCCGTGCTTGATAGGGAGAATATCATCTATGTTATCCATCTTCAGGGTCTTGAGCAGCTGCGACGTAGAGGGATTTGCGTATTGCTGCTTGCCATCCAATCCGGAGGCGAGCACCGGGCTGGGGTTTAGCTCGGAGAATCTGGACAGATACACCTGCGCACTTTCCATTTCTTGAAGGTATGTCATCCATCTGTCCCGGATCAAATGCTAGGTTAATATTCGAATATTCAGAATATCTGTTGATATTGTCTGAGTGCTAATGGTGCCAGACTTAAATGGAGATACTTCAATGGCTGAATTTATTCGAACTAAAGCGAATTACTGGTATCAAAACAGCGGGAGTCACTCGCAGAAGATACCGACAGCGCACCATCGCTACGATACATGCAGGTTTTCCTGGTTACTGGAATATACAGGTTGTAAAAAGCGGCTACCGCATCATAAATGTTCTACGCTGATTCTGTAGAATGTTGGAGCACAAGTGCTTTCCGGTAACAGGATGGAAGCATGCCAATATGCTTTTGAAACGTCCTTGAAAAATACGAAAGATCTTCAAACCCTACAGCCAGAGCAATCTGCGTAACCGGAAGGTCAGAGTCTTTCAAAAGGTCTACGGCTTTGTTTACTCTCTGTTGAATAACATATTCCTGAAAGGTGATTCTGTTATCGCTCTTGAAAGTTCGACTGAAATGATACCTGCTCATACTGCAAAGTCTGGCAGCTTGATCCAGGGTTATCTTTTTATCAAGATGTTGTTGCACATAGGATGTCGCAGACGCCGTTGAAGCCCCATTCGCCCTGTTCCTGCAGGGTCCGGAGCTGGCAGGAACAACCGGCTGCGGCATGAGGTTGCTACGCTGGCGATTTCCATTACTCGGTGACCGTTTCAGTAAAACGTCGATGCTATCGATCAAATTACCGGCTGGTACCGGTTTTATGAAATAATTCCAGGCGCGCGACCGGAGCGCCCAGATCGCAAGTTCGGCTGAATGATCATTTGTAAGCATAACCAGCGGAAGCGCAGGGTGTCGAGACTTTGACAGTTGCAGGGCCGCTAAGCAGCTCTGGTCAGGGAAGTCGTAATCGAAACACAATACTTGTGGTCGGTAAAGGCGAACGGCTTCCTCAATCTCGGTAGCGCTTGAAACTACTTTGGTGTTGAATATGGTTGCGAAGCAGTCGGCGACGCAAGAATCTTTCCTGTTATTCCTAAGGTCTATCCACAGTACCTGTGAGCTCTGCATAGGACTTATCCTCTGCGAACGAAACGTCACCTGACGCTACATAACTTGTGGCGTGGCTTCCGTTATTTGGAAATATGGCTTTAGTGCGTTTATCCATCCTGGTTTTGACCGTGGAAGGCATAATAAATACTCCAAGGCGATGTTTCCAGGAGCTTTGACTGAATTTAATATTTAATTATCACAAAATGGTCACGAAGTGATTGTATTTATACCACAGCATATAAATGGAAATTATGCTGGCGGTGCTCCGGCGGATTGAATTGAACTGTGAGCGCACCGGAACGGGAAGGTCCAGATTTGTCAACGACCGCGTTTGAAGCCGCACCTGTGCATGCTGAGAATAGGGTAAGATTCCATTACGTATTACTTGCGTGGTTTGTTTCACTGATGATGTTCGTTTCATGTGTCTGGCTAAAGAACAGAATATGGAAAGATTAAGTCGAAGAAAAAAGCGAACTCGCTACCAACCACACGTCACAGATTGAAACGTTTATGACTCCCTGGATTTTGCTCGATAGCGCACAAGTGCCCGGCAACGGCGGGGAGCTGCGCCTGTACCAGCGAGGCGATGAGTTCTCGATCAAAATCGTGGGCCGTAGTGAGTTGATGAACAGCCGTGTCCATGGTTCCGAAGATGCGCTGGCTGAGCATACCTGTGCCAGGCTGATGGATTGCGTAAAGCCGCGACTGCTCATCGGTGGGTTGGGCATGGGGTTTACCCTGGCTGCAGCGCTCAAATACGTCGGAGACCAGGCGCAGGTGGTGGTGGCTGAACTGGTGCCGGCCGTGGTGGCGTGGAACAGGGGTCCGCTTGGGGAGTGTGCCGGTCATCCGCTTCAGGATCCCCGGGTGACCGTACGTGAGGGTGATGTCGCCCGCATTCTGATGGCCGAGCAGCAAGCTTACGATGCTATTTTGCTGGACGTGGATAACGGTCCTGAAGGGCTCACCCGCAAGGAGAACGATTGGCTCTATAACATGAACGGCTTAAGCGCGGCATACGCAGCACTGCGCCCACAGGGTGTACTCGCGGTGTGGTCGGCCGGCCCGGATCAGGCGTTTTTTCAGCGGTTGCGAAAGGTGGGGTTCGAGGTGGATGAAGTGCGTGTGCGTGCACATGGGTCGAAAGGGGCGCGGCACATCATCTGGTTCGCCAGGCGAGCGGGCCAGTGATGAGATATGAATATGGTAACGGCGCATAATCTGGCTTGCCCTATTGACGGAGAGCGGTTTGAAGTCCGTGAGAAACAGCTCGTTTGCAAAAATGGACATGTTTTTGATATCGCCCGGCAGGGGTATGTGAATTTATTACCCGTGCAGCATAAACGATCGAAACAGCCTGGTGACAGTAAGGAGATGGTTTCAGCAAGAGCTCAATTTTTAAATTCAGGTGTCTACGAGCCGATAGCCAGGAAGCTGGCCGAGATTACATTTGCGCAGATTACAGGTGGCAAAGAAACCTGCATTCTGGATGCGGGTTGTGGCGAAGGTTATTATTTTGACGCTATTTTCAATGACCTTAAAAGTAGAAATGTTTGTGTTGATCTCTCCTTTATCGGTCTGGATATATCAAAAGCCGCAATAGCGGAATCTGCAAAAAGAAACAGGCAAATAACCTGGATTGTTGGTACAAACCGGCAACCGCCCGTTGAATCCACGAGTGTAGACATTGTTCTATGCGTGTTTGGATTTCAGAGTTTCGAGGGATTCCGCAAAATACTTAAATCGTGTGGTAAGGTCATTCTCGTAGAGCCCGGGCCCGATCATTTAAAGGAGTTGAGGGAGATAATTTATACTGAAGTCAAAAAATCAGATCTGCCGGATCTTTCCTGTGTTGAAGAATTGGGATTCTCGATGCTGGATAGACAGACGCTTCAATTCAAGACAGGGGCAATCAACAATGAGCAAATCAATAATCTGCTTGTAATGACGCCGCATTTTTACAGAGCGACCAAAGAGGGCAGGGAAGCGGCGGGAAAACTGGAAAAACTGGCCTTAACAGTCGATATCATTTTTAGAATTTTTGAGAAAAAGTAACTGATACTTTCTGGAGATTGATTAGAGCAATAAGTCTTCTTCAATACGATGATAGACACTGGCGGACTTAATAAGCGAGTTGGCTGTGAGTGACGGCACGCCATAGACTTCGGCGCTGACGGCATAATCCTTTTGGATCTTTTCCAGTAACAGGTCGAAGTCTCCATCACCTGATAGTAATACGATGGTATCAACGTTTTTTGCTGTTTCCATGATGTCGATTGTAATCCCCACATCCCAGTCGCCTTTGGCAGAGCCGTCACTGCGCTGAATATAGGGTTTGAGCTTTACTGTGAAACCAATGTGCTTGAGGGCATCCTGGAATTTTAGCTGCTTGTCATCATTACGATGAATGGCATAGGCGATGGCAGAAACAATCTTGCCTTCAGTGCTTATTTTTTCCCAGAGTTTCCGGTAATTGAACTGACGACCATAGGCCTGGCGAGTGGTGTAATAAATATTCTGCACATCGACAAAAATGGCGATATTTTTCACACCAATGCCTGTTAGCGCGATGCTTTGACTTTTTGTTGTTCTATATCCTGACTGCGCAGGTAATCTTCATAAGTGCCATGGAAATCAACGATACCGGTTGGTGTCAGTTCGATAATGCGTGTTGCCAGTGAGGACACGAACTCACGGTCGTGGCTGACGAAGATTAACGTGCCCGGGTAATTTTCCAGGGCCAGGTTCAGGGATTCAATGGATTCCATATCCAGGTGGTTAGTGGGCTCGTCCATTAACATGATATTTGGACGTTGCAGCATTAATTTTCCAAATAACATGCGGCCTTGTTCGCCACCAGAGATCACGTTGACAGGTTTGTCAATATCATCTTGAGAAAATAACAAGCGACCCAGTGTGCCACGAATAACCTGTTCGTCATCGCTTTCTTTTCCCCATTGGCTCATCCAGTCGCGCAGGGGTTTGTCTTCATCGAAGTCGGCAGCGTGATCCTGAGCATAATAACCAATCTCGGCATTTTCAGACCACTTCACGGTGCCGGCTGATGGCTCCAGATCACCGACCAGGCATTTTAACAAGGTCGTTTTACCAATACCGTTAGGGCCGATCACGGCAATACGTTCGCCCACTGTTACCGCGAGGCTGAGATCAGTAAACAAGTCTTCATCAAAACGTTTACCTAAACCTTCTAATTCCAGTGCCAGACGATGCAGTTTTTTATCCTGTTCGAAACGGATATAGGGGTTTTGACGGCTGGATGGTTTCACTTCATCCAGCTTGATTTTGTCGATTTGTTTGGCACGCGAAGTCGCCTGCTTTGATTTTGAGGCGTTTGCCGAGAAACGACTGACGAAGGCTTTTAGTTCAGCAACCTGTGCCTTCTTCTTGGCATTGTTGGATAATAAACGTTCGTTTGCCTGCGTTGCAGCGATCATGTATTCATCATAAGAACCCGGGTACACGCGTATTTCCCCGTAATCCAGATCAGCCATGTGGGTACAAACGCTATTGAGGAAATGGCGGTCATGGGAAATGATGATCATGGTGCAGTTACGTTCGTTTAACACACCTTCCAACCAGCGAATGGCATTGATGTCGAGGTTGTTGGTGGGTTCGTCCAGCAGCATGATATCCGGTTCAGAGAATAAGGCCTGTGCCAGTAATACCCGTAGTTTCCAGCCTGGCGCTACTTCGCTCATGGGACCAAAGTGTTGCTCAATGGGGATGCCCACACCCAATAACAATTCGCCAGCGCGAGCCTCTGCAGTGTAGCCATCCATCTCGGCAAATTCAGCTTCGAGCTCGGCGGCTCGAATGCCGTCTTCTTCAGTCATTTCCGGGTTGGCGTAAATCGCATCGCGCTCTGACTTGACTGCCCACAGTTCCTCATGCCCCATTACCACGGTGTCAACCACGCTGTGTTCTTCGTAAGCAAACTGATCCTGTCTCAATTTTCCGATACGTTCGTGTGGGTCTTTTGAGACGTTGCCGGCGGAAGGTTCCAGGTCGCCCCCCAAAATTTTCATGAAGGTTGATTTGCCGCAACCATTGGCCCCGATCAGGCCATAGCGGTTGCCATCGCCAAACTTGACAGAGACGTTTTCAAAGAGTGGCTTGGCGCCAAATTGCATGGTGGTATTTGCAGTTGATAACAATGTCTTATCCCGAATAAAAGTAGTTGATCGGTGCGATTAAAAAGGTCAGCTCTGTTATTTTTACTAACGCGCGCCCTGTGAACTGCGACGCGCACGATTCCCCGGTCGGCTCTGGTTGTTCGAGCGACCCTTGAAGTTTTGATGCGGACTGTTATGGGTAGATGCTACTTTATTTCCACTGTGTTTTCTTGCGCCCTGTTGTTGTCTGCCACGCCCGGTGTTAATAGGTTCCGGTTTGATGGAAAGATCGGGCTCAAAATCGTCGATCACCACCTTCGGGATGTCGCGTTTCAGCAGGCGTTCGATATCTTTAAGCAACTTCAGTTCGTCTACGCACACCAGTGACATGGCTTCACCTTCATTGCCTGCACGACCCGTGCGGCCAATGCGGTGAACATAATCTTCCGCTACGTTAGGCAATTCAAAATTCACCACGTGTGGCAACTGGGTAATATCCAGTCCGCGCGCGGCAATATCCGTTGCGACCAGTACACGTACCTTGCCGGCTTTAAAATCTGCCAGTGCCCGGGTGCGCGCGCCCTGGCTTTTGTTTCCATGAATCGCGGCAGACACGATGCCATCGGTATTCAGCTGTTCAGAAAGACGGTTGGCACCATGCTTGGTGCGGGTGAATACCAGCACCTGTTTCCAGTTGTTCGAACCAATCAGGCAGGAAAGCAGTTCGCGTTTGCGACTTTTATCTACCGGGTGAATCACCTGCGTGACACTTTCTGCCGCAGTATTGCGCTGTGCCACTTCAATCAGCACAGGTGAATTGAGCAGGTTGTTTGCCAGTTTCTTGATCTCATCCGAGAAGGTTGCCGAGAACAATAACGTCTGTTTATGTTTGGGTAACAGTGCCAGGACCTTGCGGATGTCGCGGATAAAACCCATGTCGAGCATACGGTCGGCTTCGTCGAGTACCAGGATGTCAACCTTCGAGAGGTTGACCGAGTTCTGGCTGACATGATCCAGCAATCTACCCGGGGTTGCGATCAGAATGTCTACGCCCCTGATGAGTTTCTGCTTTTGTGGATTGATACTGACGCCACCAAAAACCACGGTGGATTTCAAGGGCAGGTGCCTGCCGTAGGTCTCCACACTCTCGCTTACCTGGGCGGCCAGCTCACGGGTCGGGGTAATCACCAGGGCGCGGATAGCACGACGGCCTTTTTCCGGTTTGCCGGATAACATTAATCTTTGTAGTAGCGGCAGAGTGAAACCGGCGGTTTTACCCGTACCGGTCTGTGCGCCACCCATGATGTCGCGTCCTTCGAGGACAGGGGGGATGGCCTGGCGCTGTATCGGGGTGGGGGCGCTATAGCCCTTATCGGATACAGCACGGAGTAATTCGGTCCTGAGACCGAGGGATTCAAATGACATGTTTGGATGTTCTCCAGGGATCGGCCTACCCAATACACATGGTTTGGGACGGTCAGGCGGAAACTTTCTTGTGTGTTTCGAGGTGAGCCGGAAGGAAAACCGCGATGAATACAGGTGCAGACCGAAGTGCACCAAAGCTTGGAGGCGGATCATACCTGAAATTTTGCTGAAAAGGTGCTCTTCGCGCCGTTTTTCTTTTGATAACAGGCAAAATTATGCTCGTGAAACGCTTTTCTGCGCCCCATACAGGGAAATGAAGGGTGTTTTTAGCTAAAAAAACCGGATACACTAAGGTGTCGCTACATTCTACCCTGGTTTTTGCCGGAAGTATGCTCAACGTTTTCTCCTGTTAATTACCTCGTAAGATTTGTAAGACGCTTTATTTTTTAATGTTTATTGAGGTAATTGTTATGGCAGCAGGAACCGTTAAATGGTTTAACGAATCCAAGGGCTTCGGTTTTATTTCTCCTTCAGATGGCAGCAAGGACGTTTTTGTTCATTTTTCTGCTATCGCCAGCGAAGGTTTCCGCACACTGGCCGAAGGCCAGGAAGTGACCTTCGAGGTTGAAAACGGACCCAAAGGCCTGCAGGCAGTAAACGTACAAGCCTGATCGGTTTGTGAGTATAGTGTCTCGAGAAAACCTCGCGAGGAATCGCGGGGTTTTTTTTTAACCCCTGAAACGGGTCCTGTTACCGCTGACCAGGAAATATTGGTATAAAGGTGCTGAAATGGTTGAGTGCCGTAACACTGACGCAGATTCGGTCATCGTCGTCGATTTCGAAACCACGGGTATGTCGCCTGATCATGGTGATCGTGCCATTGAAGTAGGTGCCGTGAAGCTGGAGGCGGGCGAGTTCGCAGGCAGGTTCCAGTGTCTGATGAATCCGGGAATCCGGGTAAACAGGTTTATTGAAGATTACACCGGCATCACCAATGCCATGTTGAGGCAGGCGCCGCCCTGTGAAGAGGTGATGGGCGAGTTTGCGGACTTTATCGGCGAGAGTAATCTGGTCGCGCACAATGCCTCGTTCGATCGACGCTTCCTGGATGCAGAGTGTTATCGGATCGACAGGGATTACACAGGGGAGTTTGCCTGCTCTATGCTGGCTGCGCGGCGCGTGTATCCGGATGCACCCAATCATAAGCTCGGTACACTGGTAGCGTTCAAGCGCCTTCCCAGCGATGGCAGGTTTCACCGGGCACTCGCAGATGCGGAAATGACGGCGTACCTCTGGTTGGGCATGCTGAGCGATATCAGCAGTGAGTACCGCATAGAAGCTGTCTCTTTCTCGCTTATGCAGGAGTTGTCACGGGTTTCGAAGGCGGCAGTGTCGGGTTTCCTGGGGCGGTCGACGGGTTAGAATACGCATCATGGTTTATGGAATGATTGGAATGTAAAGGTAAGTCCGATGGCAAATTCATTTGGAGATCAGTTTCTTAAAGCAGGTCTGGTGAGCAAGGACAAGCTCAACAAGGCGAAGAAATCCAGGCACAGACAGAAGAAAGCTGAGAACAAAAAGAACAGCGAGATCGTTAATGAGGCTACCGAATCTGCCCGGCTGGCAGCGGCGGAGAAGGTGTCTCGTGATCGCGAACTTAATCAGCAGCAAAAGGAAGTGGCCGAGCGCAAGGCGGTTCAGGCACAGATCCGTCAACTGGTCGAAATGAATCGCCTGCCGAAGGACGAAGGCGAGGTGGGTTATAACTTTCAGGATGGTACTGCGATCAAGAAGCTGTTTGTCTCACAAGAGATCCACGACAAGCTGGGACGCGGACTCCACGCCATCGTGAAGTTTGATGCCGGGTACGAGGTGATTCCGTCCGTGGTGGCAGAAAAGATAAAGCTGCGCGATGAATCCTGCATTGTCAGCCAGGCAGCAACCCAGGCGGAGAATGAGGACGATGATTCCTACGCGGATTTCAAAGTTCCTGATGATTTGATGTGGTAGCCACGGGTGCGATAGCGGAATGGAGGAAACGTTATGCCGGAATATCTGGCGCCAGGAGTGTTTGTCGAAGAAGTTGGTTTCAGGAACAAGTCTATTGAAGGGGTAAGTACCAGTTCAGTGGGCTTCGTTGGGCCTTGCCGGTCAGGGCCCATCGGGGGTGAGTTGGAACCATTGACGAGTACTTCCGATTTCGAGCGCATCTACGGTACGAGTAATCCGCTTCAATTTGGTGACACCAGAGGACCTGTACTCAATTACCTGGCACATGCAGTGCGCGCATTTTTCAGGGAAGGCGGAAGGAAATGTTATGTAGCACGTATAGTTAATGGCTCACCTGATAAAGGCAGTGATGGCAATCAACCAGGCCCCGCCGACTATGAAGGGGTGGAAACCCTGATTGACGGGGTGAAGACGAAGACAGGCTTGCGGAGTTTCGAGGATCTGGATGATATTTCAATAGTGGCGGCACCTGGTGCTACTTTTGACTTTAGCGATGTTGGCGGCAAATATTTCGCTGAAGCAATTGTCCGGATTTTAATTTCCCACTGTGAGCGGATGCGCTACCGCGTTGCGGTCATAGATTCGGTGAATGGTCACGATACTGGCGAGGTGAGGGCATACAGAAGTACCTTTGACAGTAAGTATGCTGCGCTGTATTACCCATGGATTGGCACCGTTGACCCGTTAAGCGGAAAAAAGATTGAAGTTCCTCCAAGTGGCTCGGTTTGCGGCATCTATGCACGCGTTGATAGTGAGCGTGGTGTTCACAAGGCGCCCGCAAACGAAGAGATACGGCTGGCGAGTGGATTGGAATTTGATATAAACAGGCAGCAACAATCTGTATTGAATCCATTGGGGATAAATTGCCTGCGTTATTTCAAGAGCCGTGGGTACCTTGTGTGGGGGGCGAGAACGGCAAGCAGCGATCCTGAATGGAAATATATAAACGTGCGCCGCTACTTTGCTTACCTGGAGCATTCCATAGATCGGGGAACCCAGTGGACTGTATTCGAAAACAATACAGGTGTGCTGTGGAACAAGGTGCGCCAATCGATCGATAATTTCCTGTTTAACGAATGGAGGCAAGGTCGCCTTGCAGGCACCAGGCCCGACGAAGCCTATTCTGTACGTTGTGACCGCAGCACGATGACACAGGATGATATCGATAACGGGCGTTTGATTTGCGAAATTGGAGTGGCGCCAGTCAGGCCTGCTGAGTTTATTATCTTCCGCATCGGGCAAAAGACAGCAGTTTAATAGCGCACCTTCACACGGAGGGAACTCCTGGCCCGTCAGCGCGTTCCAACCCATCGTCCAGGTCAGGGGGATGCACATGTTCGAGCAGCCATTTCGGCAGGTAGCGGTACTGTTGGTTGTGCTTTGGCTACTGGCGCCGACGGCTGCCGCGGCCGGGTCGCCGCGTTACACGGTGACGACTGATGAGCGCCTCGAACACCTCGATGTCAGGGCCTGCTTCGAAGGGTCTGTGCCACGCCGGTTGACCGCCCGCGATGAACGTGCCCCGGATCTGCTGCGCGCCGTCCGGCTTCACACCCGGGATGGCATCATAGAGCTGAAGCTGCAAGGCTCGACCCTCGCGTTGCCGAACACCGGCGCCCCGGCCTGCGTGCAGTATCGTGTGGATCTGAGCGGGATCGGTAAGAAAAAGTGGCGCTCGGGCAACTGGCGTACACGGGATGCCATCGTTCTCGATCCCGCGTTGTGGCTCTGGTACCCCTACGGCGCACAGGAGGACGAGCGCTGGCGGCTCGATTTCGAGCTGCCGCAGGGCTACGACGTCTCGGCGCCCTGGCATCGTATTGGCCGCACCCGGGGGGTGGTGACATATGAAGTACGCGAACGCATGCCCGGGTGGGATGCGCGCATGGCCATCGGCCGATTCCGCGTAGAGTTGATCGAGCTGCCGGGCGGACGGATCAGGTACGCCTTGCTGCCGGGCGAACCTGCCCCCGACGTCGCGGCGCTGCGGCGCTGGGTCACCAGCGGTGCCCGTGCATTGGTCACTGCCTATGGCCGTCTGCCGGTGCACGAAGTACAGCTGCTGGTCGTCCCGATTGGACGCGGCCGCGAACCGGTACCCTGGGGCGAGGTGAAACGGGGCGGGGGTGATGCGGTCCACTTGTATATAGACCAGCGCCGCCCGGCCGAGGCGTTCATGGCCGACTGGGTGCTGGTGCATGAGCTCAGTCACCTGCTTCACCCGGTTATCGATGCTCCTGACCGCTGGCTGTCAGAGGGTATCGCGAGCTACTACCAGAATGTGTTGCGGGCCCGCGCCGGGCTGAGGAGCGCACCGTGGGCCTGGAACGCGCTGCACGCGGGGTTCCAGCGCGGCATTCGCGGTACCCCGCGCGGACGCAGCCTCGCCGAGGTCAGCGAGACCATGATGCGCGACCAGTCGTTCATGCGGGTCTACTGGAGCGGTGCCGCGATAGCCTTGCTCGCCGATGTGGACTTACGCCGGCGATCAGAGGGTACGCAGTCGCTGGATACGGCGCTCGCGGCCTTCGGTGATTGCTGCCTGCCCGCCGATCGCAGCTGGAGCGCGCGCGAGCTGATGCGAAAGCTGGATCAATTCACGGGCACGACAGTGTTTATGGATCTCTACCGGAAGCACGTCGATTCCGATGATTTCCCCGACCTGGGCGCTGTGTATGGAGAGCTGGGTCTGCAGTCCATGAGCGCAACAAGGCTGCGCCTCGACCCGATGGCGCCAGGGGCGGCGATCTGTGAGGCGATCATGGCCGCGCCGGAGGACTGAGTTACTGTGCGTCGGGCAACTTCACTGGCTGCTGTCTTTATCGCGCTGGTATTTCCTGCGCGGGCGATGTCTTTCCACGCGTCCCGGGTCTCATTCAGCGTTGATTCAGGAAGCATGGCCTATGCTGACCTTGAAGCATGGGAGGAAGGTCGCCGGACGCTGTTCCATTAAATCATAATCAGCCAAAACAAGGGGATGAACCATGAGACGTCTAATAGCTGCCATACCCATCGGGATGATCCTGCTGACCTCTTGCAGTACAGTTCCCTCCGGCCCTGTAGTTCCGGTGTACGTTGATACTGCGGAGGTCATCCAGGCGGAACCACTTTACAGACCGGTCCAGGTCGCTCGTCCCGTCAGCGAATGCTGGACAGAAAGAGTCGCTAACGCCGCCCCGCGGCGTAACACTTATGCTGGACCGTTAGCCGGGGGGATCATCGGGGGTGTGCTCGGCAGCCGCATGGGCAGGGGGCGGGGAAACGCACCGCTGGCAGTGGCGGGCGCCCTGATCGGGGCTTCCATCGGGCGGAACCTCAGTGAGCCAGCCTACGCACCACCCACCTATTCCAATGTGCAACGTTGTACGACCGTCAATCATTATGAGCAACGCCAACAACTGGTTGGCTATCGTGTAGACTACCGTTATGAGGGGCAGACCTTTACCACGCGTACCCATCGGCACCCTGGCCGGTTCATCCGCGTGCGCGTCAACGTGGATCCGGTTGACGGTACCTGAGCGGTGGTTGCAGCAGTGCGATGATTGATGGGCGGCTGATTATCTATGCTTGGATGTTGCTGCTGGCCGTTGCACCGCGTGTGGCCGCGCCAATCGATTACCGGGATATCACCAACCAGTTCGCTCATCCTGCCTACTCAGAAAAAAAGGGCATCAGCCTGGACGAAGCGATAGCGCGTGCACGCCAGCAATCAGACGGCAAGATTCTTTCCGCAGAAACCGTCCGGGATGGTGGCCGCAACGTTCACCGCATCAAGATTCTGACCAGCGACGGGCGGGTCAAACGGATGCAGTACGATGCAGCCAGCGGTCGACCGGCGCCGCGAGGGCGCTGACCATGCATATCCTGATCGTCGAAGACGAATCACGCCTGCGCGAGCGATTGCGGGATCGCCTGCACAAAAACGGTTACGTGGTTGAAGTCGCGGCAGACGGTGAAGAGGGCCTGTACTACGGCCAGGAATTCCCCCTCGACCTGGCGGTGATCGATATCGGCTTGCCCAAGATGTCCGGCATCGAGTTGATTCGCCGCTTTCGCTCCAACGGCAGGCACTTCCCTATCCTGATTCTCACCGCCAGGCGTAACTGGCAGGACAAGGTAGAAGGGCTGGAAACCGGGGCCGATGACTACCTGGTCAAGCCGTTTCGCTTTGAAGAACTGGAGGCGCGTTTGAATGCCCTGTTGCGCCGTTCCTCCGGCTGGTCGAAACCGGTCATTGATTGCGGACAGATCTCACTGGATACCGGCAAACAAACCATCGCGGTTGCGGGCGACTCTGTGGAACTGACTGCTTTTGAATACAGGGTGCTCGAGTACCTGATGCTGCACGCCGGTCAGGTGGTGTCCAAGGCCGAATTGACGGACAGCATTTATGATCAGGATTTCGACCGCAACAGTAACGTACTGGAAGTCTTCATTGGACGCCTGAGGCGCAAACTGGATCCGGACAACCGCATCAATCCCATTGAAACACTACGTGGCCGCGGCTATCGATTCAGGCAGGGGACAAACACGGAGTGTTGAAGTTCTGATGCGCTCACTGCACGGTCGATTGCTGCTGGCCGCGTCACTGGTACTGGCCGGTTTTATCGGTGCGACAGGACTTGCGCTCGACAAGGCCTTCCGTGTCAGTGCCAGGGCATCCATGCATGATCGCCTGCAGTCGTATATCTATGCGCTGCTGGCTGCTGCCGACGAAGACAACAGCGGCCGGATGATCCCTCCCCAGGAGATTCCGGAACCGCGCTTCTCGAAACCGGATTCCGGACTCTATGCCATGATTGCTGGATCGGACGGGAGACTGCTCTGGTATTCCCGCTCCCTGGCCGGAAGGAGCGTCAACATTGTGCAACAGCAGACTCCGGGGCAACGCGAATTTCGCCGGCTCACACAGGCCGGTCTGGAACTGTATGCCATCTCCTTTGGCGTCGCCTGGGAAGACTATGCCAATGCGGAGGCGCTGTACACATTCACGGTGGCAGAGGACACAGCGGCATTTGAGGAACAGATTGACAGTTTTCGTATGTCCCTGTGGAGCTGGCTCGGCGCTATGGCTGTGGTCCTGCTGCTGGTCCAGGGATTCATTCTGCGCTGGGGGTTAAAGCCGCTGCGCACCGTCGAATCAGACTTGCAGCGGATCGATCAAGGCGCGGCGGAACACCTCGACGGAACCTATCCAACAGAACTCACCGGACTCACGTCCAGTCTCAATTCCCTGATCGAGCACAGCAAACTGGTACAGACCCGCTATCGCAACAGCCTGGCTGATCTGGCCCACAGTCTGAAAACACCGCTGGCGATCATGCATTCCTTCTGTGAAGGAAAACCCGAAGAGACAGGTCTGTCGCAGGATGTTGTCAGGGAGCAGGTGGAACGCATGGATGAGATCGTCGAGCATCAGTTACAGCGGGCAGCGGTTTCAGGCCGGGCCACTCTGGCCCGTTCGGTGCCACTTCAACATGTGCTGGAGCGCCTGGTCCGTTCCCTGGATAAGGTGTACCAGGAAAAACAGGTGGACGTCAGGCTGGACCTGGATCCGGGAGCGACCTTTTATGGAGACGAAGCGGACCTGACCGAGGTGCTTGGCAATCTGCTGGAGAATGCTTACAAGTATTGCTCGGGGCAGATCAGGGTGTGCGTTCGTTGCGAAAAGAAAACCGCTGTCAGTCATGCTCTCGAGATCACCATCGAGGATGATGGGCACGGCATAGATCCGGAGATGATCGACACCGTCCTGCAACGCGGCAAACGCATGGACGAAACGGTTCCCGGCCACGGTATCGGTCTCAGCATGGCGCAGGAAATCATCGCCGTGTACGGTGGCGAGCTGGACATCGGTTCCAGCAGCCTGGGCGGCGCGCTGATAGGTGTCCGCTTCGATACCTGATCGCGGCGAAGGGCGCCGCTCCCAAGGGGGCCTGGTCAAGGATCGTTCGATCAGGGCAGGGGTGACAGGCTGACATTCACAGGCATCCGGTCACCGGGATGGTAGGACAGGCGCGTGGTGGATGTGTATCCGCGATAGCGGTAGGTGACCCTGTAAGCGATCACTTCTTCCCGGGGTTGTTTTTCTGTAATGGTTTCGCAGGACCGTTGTGTCTGCCAGAGGCGATTCTGTTGGCGGATATCTTCGCCGATGGTAGCCGACAGCGATGTGAACTCGCGCGCGGCACTATCCGGATTGGTGCAGACCCTGCGTGTGACAGTGTCGAAAACCGTCTCCATGATCGGTTGCACGCTCACTACAGTGGCATAGGTCTGAAAGGCTTCTGCAACTGCTATGCCTGTCGGGCTGCAGGTACACAACAGAAGCAACATGTGCAGTTCCCGTTTCATGGCACTTAAAACCCCATGGCTGTGAGCAGTCGTTGACCGCGCGCCAGCTCCTTTTCGTCGGCATACAGCATGACGACATCGAATCCCTTATCCGGACGCCGGAACCAGTCCAGGCGGATATCGCCAAAGCCCGGTTGCAGGCTATCGACAAAAGCCGCCGCCCGGTAGGGGCGGGCGAAACGGATAATGAACAATCGGTCCTGGTCTGAATAGGGCCGGGGAGCTGAACCACGCGGCTGTTTCCGGCTTCCATTCAGGACGTAGTCAAGATGGTGCAGGATATAACTGCTGTACCATACAGCACCGTCCGGGAGTTTTCCGCCGGATACCGGAATTCGGGATGGCCCGTAGTTGTACGCCGCCAGCGCTCGGTGCATGTTTCCCTGGTAGCGTTCCAGCAGTTCCTTGAGATAGCGCGTACCGGCCTCGACGTTGGTGCACGGTTCCAGCAAGTCAGACAATCGGTTCAGTCCCAGATGCTTCGCCGTGCCGGGCCAGAGTATCTGCATCAGCCCGTAGGCGTTGGCGTGTGACCGGGCGCGGGGCTTGAAATCACTTTCGCCCCTGGCAACGGCCAGCAACAGGGTTTGCGGCAGTGCATGGGTTGCGGCTGCGCGTTTGAAGCAATGGTCATACGGAAACTGCATGGCCGGTTGGGTCTGCGCTGCGGTTTTCGAGTAGGTTTGCCATCTGGCTTCCAGCGCGCCGGCGTCGATTGAAGCATCTGTTTTTGCAAGAACCGGAGCGGCAACCAGTAGCGCAACACAAATCACCGGGATGTATGGCAGCCGTGACATGACTACTCCAGTTTCAGTCCGGTAATGGTTTCGATGCGCTCGATATGCTCCAGGCGTTCGCTTTCATCCAGGTAGTCGAAGGCGACCCGGTAGTTCCCCGATCCGGCGTTGACGACCTCAACGGGGACCTCAGTGGAAGCAGCCAGACGCTTCGCGAATCCCTGTGCCGCCCATTCACTGCGGAACGGACTCCAGAACAGGTGGGTATGGATAATGACGTCACCGCGTTGGTCGGAATCATCAGCTTGTGCCTGTGGCTGATCGTCGAGGTTATCATTTGGGTCAGGTGCAGGTTGTTCGGCACTGTGCTGTGGGTCGGCATCGGCCTGTGCCAGCATGGCGGTGGACGCCTGTGAAGATTCTTCGGGTATGTCATCTGCAGTGTTTGCTGCGAAACCGCTCTGCGGTTCAGCATTGGTGTTCGCGGATTCAGGATCCGCAGTAACTGCTTGGTCAGACTCATGAGCTGCCGGTATAACATCCACGTGTTCAGCGATAGTCTCGACCACCGCTGCAATTTGTGTCGAGCTGGGGTCCCCGCCGGGTGCCGTTGACCTGTCCGGCTGCTGGTTCTCCATACTATTCAGAATCAGTACGAAAGCGGCGACAGTCAGACCAACGCCCGCCAGGAATCCTGCTATTCTCATCATGGTAGACGCCTTGCTGTCCATACTGCGTGGTCACGGTTGTTGGCGATCAGGCGGTCAAGTTTGACCAGCCACGGGTTTACGCCGTTGTTGTCTGCGTTAAGGCCAGAGGTCTCTCCACAGGCATCGGGCAGGTACTGCAGTAGCCCTTCGAACTGTCGCGCCAGTTTCTGATCATTGACTGCGATGGCGTAAACAGTGGGCCAGTCCGGTTCCGAAAAACGTTCAGCTGGAAACTCATAGCGATACTGTGCAGGTGTATCGATGACCGCTGCGCTGTTGTCCGCGCAGGTCCCTGGTGACAGGCGGCTGATGCCATCTTTGGTTCCGTGCACGAAAACGAAGACCTGTTCAGCCTGTTCCACCGTCAGCTCCAGCACCGGGCAACCCGCGCTGCGCGCTGCGCCGGTCTGTTGTTGTGTGCAGCCATCACTCACGCTGTACCGGCGTACCAGTTCCATAGCGGCGATGGCGGGCTTGCTGTTGTCTGCCGGCTTCGCCAGCCGCCGGGGTGCAGGTCGGTTTTCCGCGTGCTGTATGCGCACATAGGTGGCGGTATCCATGCCGCTGAGATGTTGTCCTGAATGTTTCGGATGCAACACTACCCACACCTGGTAAAGATCTGACTGTATCTTGTGGGCTTCACCGCGCAGCAGAAAATTCGCTTCTTTTTTAACATCGGTAACGCGCACTTCCCGATAACGTGAGAGATTGTTACCGATAAGACCGAGCAGGGTGCGCAGCCGGGGTTGTTCGGACTTCAGTGATTCAACGTAAATGACCAGGTCCTCCTCATCCTGCTGACGCAGCAGGCAGCTCAGATTGTTGGCAAGATAGATGGCGGCCAGGTCCGGATGGCCGGAATTGAAAGGCAGCACCCTGAGACCGCGCAGCGATTCGTCGCGGCGGCGCTCCTGCAGCGCATGCAGTTCACTGGTGGTCAGGGCGCCCGACCAGTGTTTCCCGAATCCGCTCACCCACTCGCCGGCACGTATGTCCAGTGCGCGCACCGAGATGCGGTACTGTACAGCCGCGCTGCGGGTGATTTCGATGCCGATGTAATAGTTTGCGGCGCGGATTCGTCCGCACTGCAGCTGGTCCAGCTGGCGGTGGTGCCGGGCTGGTTGCTGCTGTGGTTGCCAGGGCAGCGTTACGCTGGCGTCGGCGAGCAGGCTGTCCATGAGCTGGTCGCGGAGGTTACGGGTCAAACCATCAATGTCGGGTTGAATGTCAGGACCATCCAGTCGCACCAGGATCACGGACTCGCCCTTGAACCTGGGATGCTCGCTGAGTTGCTCCGCCAGGTAGGGGGCGAGTTCGGCATCGAGCCAGTGCTGCAGCGATGAATCATTGCCCTGTGCGTCGCGTGTCGGGTGTTGTGCGCAGCCAGCCGAAAGCAGTGCGCCGAGGATGACAAAAAGTGTGTAGTGTTTGCCCATTAGCCCGTCACTCCGGTGCCAGCGCTACGCGGCCGTCCGCGGCTATTACCAGGTTTCCGCCTTGCCGGCCACGGGTCAGCGACGCTATACCCTGTTTTGTTGCCGGGGGTAGTTGCACGCCCCAGACGATAGATGACTGTGCAGGCCGGTCCTTTGACTCACCCAGGCTCCGGACGTACTTGACGGGTACTGTCGACGATGCCATTTCATGAAACCACCCGGGGAAAGTATCGTGTGCAAAAACCGGGCGGCCATGACTCAGTGACAGGCGCCAGGCCTGTTTCCCCGCCATCGCATACAGGCTGACGCTTCCCGCCGCCACCTGGCGCTCCAGCGCCTCGTCCGAGGCAAATCGCAGGGTGAATTCCTTTTTCACTGGTGCGGGTACCGGTGGCGGGCGCTTTTCGATGACAGGTGGACCTGGTGTTGGTACAGGCTTTATCTTCAGGATGCTGGTCCGTTGTTTGATGTCATCGAGCGTTTTCTGTTCCACGCGGAGACGCTGCTGGAGTGTGTGCAGTGACTGTGCCTTGTTCCGTGCTGCTTGCTCAATCCCGGCCAGCTTGTCGCGGCCCTCTGCAAGCTGGTGTCGCAGAACGTCCAGCTCGGTCTTCAAACGGTCCTGCTCATTGCGTGCCTGTTGCATCTGATCGACAACCTGCTTCAGTTCCTGGTGTGCGCGAGTCTTGCTCACTTTTGTGTTTTCGATCTGTGCCATCAGATGATCAAGTTCAGCCTGCAGAACCTGTGCGCGCTGCTGCTGGATGGCGATAGCCGCATGCAGTTTCTCCCGTCCCGGTTCTGGCGGGATGACGTCTGTCTCCTGCAGCGGAATACTTTGTACCAGTGCAAACACGGCCATCAGGCACAGACCCAGGATGGACATGAAGCGCATGACATCCGTTTGCAATGCATCGGTATCACTCCCCGCGCCTCCGGCAGTCGCGTTGTATCGCGTGCTGCGACCAGGCCGGATCATTGTTCTTCGATCAGTTCATACGCCACGGCTGACGGTGCTGTGGAAAGATCGACAATCGACTCCCTGATATCGCGCAACAGGTGTTCGACGCGCGCGGCATGGCGTTGCTCCAGTTCTTCGTAATAGCGACTCAGTTTCGTGCCCAGGTACGAGCTTTTGATGACCCGCATCAGGTAACCGCCGATACCACCCACGATGGTGGTCGTCAGCGCTGTAAGGATGCCGCCGTCCACCAGGCGCGTGAGAATAGCGAAGGCGCCTGATTCTGCGGCCACGGCCGGATCGCCAATGGCGTAAAGCAGTGCACTGCGCATACCGATTGCGGTCCAGATCACCCCGATGCCAAAGAACAGGCTGGTCCAGACGTCGGTCAGGTGTTCAAGCTGGCCAACCTCGTTCTGCGGAGAGTTGTCATCGAGCCGCCTGGCCAGTGTGCGCAGGCTGTGAACATACAGCGCCAGGGTGATGCCGAAAGGCAGCACCGACAAGCCCAGGTTGCGGCGGGTCCACTCGTTTACTGCCTGTAACCCGGGCGTATCGACCACGGATACCGAAATGATGTCCAGCACAATCAGCAGGTACACACCGATCAGGCCGGTCAACAGGCTGAGCGCCAGGCCCAGCAGCATACCGGACAGAAAGCCGCGGCTGTTGCGCGCCTTCATCGCAGCTTACTCTATCCGCCCGCAGGCTTCGCAGGTGGCCTCCAGGACCAGTTCGGTCTCCTGAAACAGGCGGTTTGCGCGGTAATACTCGCGCTTGTCCGCGCTGACCTTGAGCAGGCCCTGCTCCTTGTCCACCAGTTCCCTGTTCATCTCCCGCATGACTTCGTCCTGGCGTGGGCAGGTCTGGTCACAGACGCTGTAATCACTGATAAGCGAAACATACTTAACACCGAAATAACGTGTGTAGGTTTCGCGTGCCTGGCGTTTGCTTAACAGGCCTTCTTCATTGGCCCATATCAGGAACTCACTGAAGGCGGCCTTGTTGCCCTTCTTGGGGTCGCCTTCGGCAATCGTAAGCAGGTGCTGGAAATACTGATCGAACTGATGCTCACAACCGGTCTCCAGGTCGAAGCGGGCAGCGCTGATGGCGCGATCCAGGTCGGGGCCTTCCGGCAGGCTGCACGCGGTGGCGCGCGGCGGGTTGCTGTTACAGGCAGTAAGTGCGGTTGCCAGTACTGTCATGGCAATGGTTGCGGTGACTATGGATTTGCTCGATGTATTCATGACTGTGTTCCCCGGTTTGCTTGCTGTTAGAGATTCAGGGGGCTTTCATAGCCCTGCTGAGGCTGGCTGGCGGGCGGCGCCGTCATCGGCATCGATGCCTGTTCTTCACCAAACAGGATTGACTTCACGCCCGCTACCACTTCCTGCATTTCCGGTGTGATGGTTCCAAACGACTGGTTCAGCTGCTCCATCAGGGTGGCCCGGCTGATCTCCTCGCGGGTGCGCGCAATCAGGCTCGAGGTTTCCTGCATGTCGAGATAGATATCCGACGCGATCACTGCCAGCGAGGAGTTGACCTCGCCACCGGAACGGGCCACCAGCTTGTAATATTGATGGAAGCGATCGCTGAGCCGCATTCCGGAACGCCCGCGCAGCGCCGGTTTGTCGGCGTTGGTCCCGCCTTCGGATTGCGCGCCGACCAGTAGTTCCTGCAAGGACCAGGACGTCTTTTTCTGGCCGAGCTCCCGGCGTATACGCTTCTCGAGGCTGGAGGAGGTGCTGTTGACGGCCGTTTCCATCTCCGGCAGCTTGTCTCCCATGATGTTCAGCATCTCGAGGTAGCTCTGTCCCATTTGCCTGGCGATCTGTTCACAGCCGGGATCGCCCTCGTTGCCTTCGCATTTGCTTTCTAAATAGAGTGTTTGTTGTTCATCGAGACGCGCGATGACCGCCTGCAGGCCGGTTTCCATCTCCGCTGCGACGTTGCCGGTATGCTTGATCTCTTCCAGTACAGTGGTTGGAAAAAGTTTAATGGTCGGTGTCTGCGCACTGGCATGAACGGCCATTGGCATGAACAGGAGACATCCGCCCATCAGCCGCCTGATAAATTTCCGTCGGTATTCCCTGTCACGAATCGTTGTGGTCTTCATTGGGGCGCCTCTTTGTAATAACGCATTCTGGATTGACCTCGATGCACACGCGGTGCACCCTCTGGAGTATGAATATATAAAAGGGTTCCTGAACAGAACCTGAACAGATCCTGAACGGGACTGGCAGGTCGCAGCGTGGCTGCATCAGAGAGAAAATCGGTTGATGTCGATTTTTTGGAGCAGCGAATGGCAAAGCGGTACCATGACATGCATAACTTGCATTTAAAGGTGAACCCGACCCGTGGTGCAGACTCACACTCAATCAGCCATCTACGGTCGGATGACGCCGTGAATAGCGGATCGCCAGGCGCTTTCGCCGCACAATTGAGCTGGCCTGAGGTGGAGCGACGCGTTAAGGCCGGTGCCGTTGCCGTGCTGCCGGTCGGCGCAGCATGCAAGGAGCACGGTCCTCACTTGCCGATGAATACGGACTTCCTGCAGGCCGAATGGCTGGCCGGGGCATTGGTGCAGCGTGCCGAAGTGCTGGTTTGGCCTACCGTTACCTATGGGTACTACCCGGCATTCAGCGACTATCCCGGCAGTGTCAGTCTGAAACGCGAGACTTTCCAGCACATGGTGCAGGAGATCCTGAGTGAGATCCGGCGAGCGGGTGTGCGCGCGGTGCTGATACTGAACACGGGTATCAGTACCATCGAGCCCCTGAAAGCCGCTGTGGGCGACATACCGGAAGCGATGCGCATCGAACTGGCCAACGTCTACTCTGGTCCGCGTTGCCGCAGCTCGACTGAAACCCTCGAGGAACAAACTCGCGGTGGACACGCTGACGAACTCGAGACGTCCATCCTGTTAGCCATTGGCCGGGAGCACGTCGCTCTGGGCAAGGCGCAGACGTGGATACCGCCCGCCGTGGCCGTAAGCGGTCCCTTCAGCCGCAGCGACCCGGACAATCCTCGCTTTTCCCCTTTCGGAGTATGGGGCGACCCGACACTCGCCAGCGAAGAGAAGGGGCGCCGCCTGCTCGCTGCGATGGTTGATGATCTGTTTGCCGCTGTTGAGGCGTTGCAGGGAGAACAGAAGGCTGCGCCTCGACCCGACGGCGCCGGGGGCGGCGATCTGTGAGGCGATCATGGCCACGCCGGAGGACTGACCCGTGCGCCGGGCAGCCTCGCTTGCCGCTTAATTAGGGCTGGCAGACGTATTTTTCGTTCAGCAAATGATTTCCCCGGGTTGGCTGCAGGATAGTGCGGTCATTTCCAGGTTTCAGGACGAGTGGCTCTGGCAGGCCGTATAAGCTAACCTTAAGGAGTGGAATCAGAATCCTTGGCAACAGGCAGAGAGAGGTGAACGATGGCTCATCTGGAAGATTTTGGAAAACAGACCTATTTTGAAAATCACGGGTATGTCTGGGATGCCCGAATTGAAGCTTATGTCAACAAAGAAGAATGGAAGATATTTTCCAAAGAGTATATTGACTACCATTCCTTCGACACGCTTTTGTCCAGTCTTCAGGAAGAACCTGTCCCGAATCAGTGGAAATTTTACGCCAATACGGAATCGCCAATGGATGTGCACAACGTCCATAAGCATTATGGCGTCAGTATCGGGCTCGACGTGTAATTTAACCGCCAGGTAGTTTACTTGGCGCGAGTCAAGGGGCGCATACTGAATGGGTCGATGGCGTTATTCGCTTTTCAATGGAATCTGGCCCTTTTGATTTATTGCCTTCAACCAACTATTTAATTCCTTTTCATAGTCTGGCTGACTTTGCAAAAATCCAGTGTTGTGATCACCCTGCATGCGTACAAAGCGCTTTGGTTTTCGTGCGGACTGGAAGACTTTCTCCCCAAGATGAAATGGCATGATCTCATCGTTGGGACCATGCAATACTAGCACAGGGTAATTCACACGCTGGATATTCTCTGCAGTATTGAAGTCATAGCGCGTTAACACCAGGCGCGACAAAACCGGGAATACGGCTCTGGCAAAGTCCTGCGCTGAACTGAAAGTTGATTCGAGAATCAGGCCGCGTGCCTCAACCCCGGATGCCAGGCTGGCTGCAACGGCTCCTCCCAGAGAACGCCCGAATATCAGGATCTTATTATTGGCAAAGCCTTTTTCGTCGGTGAGATAACGCCAGGCCGTTGATGCATCCTCGTAAAGGCCTCGCTCACCTGGTGTGCCCTTGCTTTTTCCATAACCTCTATAGTCAATAATAAAGACATTCAGGCCAAGGCGATGAAAGATCTCTATTGAATCGCGGCGGTGCGAGATGTTGCCCGCATTGCCATGAAAAAAGAGCAGTACATGTTCCGACCCGGGGTAAGGGATATACCAGCCATGTAGCTGAACGTTATCCGCTGTGTTGAGTGTGACATCTTCATAACCGAGGCCCCAGTTTGCCGGCGTTTGATCCAGCCCTCGCATGGGGTAAAAGATCATGCGCGGTTGCTGGAAATACATCCAGACGTTCAGCGCTAACAGGCTGAACACAAAGATAATTAAATAGCTGGTCATTGTGTCTTTCACGGGTTTGTCGGCATATGGATTAAACAGTGCAGTACCATTATATTCCCGGGGCAGAGACCGGGCCAACTCAACAGATTGAATTCAGGCGGGTTTGCTCATAGCATTGCATGGGACCAACCCCTGATAACAAGCCCGATAATCACAGGTCCTACCAACCATGCATAAATTTTCAGCCGGTTTTCTCATTTTAATGGCTGGCTGGGGCCTTGGCTGGTATACGCACACTCATTGGAACACTGACCCGATACAGTCCGCACAGCCTGATATCTCCGCGCCATCGAAACCTGTTAACGCTGACGAATCGGCAGCAGGCTTTTCACCGGCCGCGCCTGATCATATGGATGACATAGTGAGTCTGTTGCAGCGCAATGAGTTTGAAGCGGCAGCGGAACGCTACGAATCAATGCAGATCCAGGCGGGCGACGTAGCGGTTGCAGATGCCAGAACTCAAATTCTGGCACATGCCCGCCGGCTCAATGCAGAGCGTCGTTTCGGTTTGGCAGAGCAGCTGTTGCAACACTTCCTGGTCGCGGCCTACCACGATGTGGAGGCGCGCATCCTGCTAGCGGCAGCGTATCGCGGCAAGGCCGACTTTCATGCAGCGATTGATCAGCTCTATGAAGCCAGGGGGTATGCTTATCGTCCGGCCATATTGAAGAAGATAACCCGGCGTATTCGGTCCATTGTAGCCGAACTCACTCAGTCACTGGAACGCAGCAACGATCATAATGCGTTGCTGGCCTTGTACCAGCACCTCACTCAGCTGGAACCCGACCACGCACCCTGGTTCATGGGGCTCGCAGTTGCGCAGCTGGCGCTTGACGACAACGAGGCTGCCCGCCGTTCATTACTGCTGGTATCACAGGACCCTGATGTCGGCGCACAGGCACAGACGATGCTTTCGGAGCTGAGCCTGGCGCCGGCCGAGCTGCAGGACACAGAGCCACAGGATTCTGCGACAGAGGTTGTCGGCATACCACTGCACCGCAGCGGAAATCATTTTATTGTTGACGCGAAACCGGCCAGTGGCCGGAACATACGGCTACTCATCGATACGGGTGCGTCCCTGACGATTTTCACACCCGAGGTGCTTGAGCAACGCGGCATCCGCTACCAGGATACAGGCAGGACCGGGATTTTTAATACCGCAAACGGCCCGGTCCGGGCACCAATCTACAAGCTCGATGCGCTGTCGGTGGGTGACTGGCAGGTCAGCCAACTCGAAATCGGTGTGCTGGAGCTGGGTGGCAGATCAGCTTTAGACGGCTTACTGGGTATGAATTTCCTGAGTCACTTCCAGTTTTTCATTGATCAGAACGAAGCCTTGCTTCGCCTTTCTGTTAACTAGGACCGCCCATGCGCCCGAAAGGGAATAATCGGGCCGTGGTCGTCGTCTTTTAAATATGGCGGTCTTCGGACCGTTACTCCTCCCGTATGGGCGGTCCTGTTCAGGACCGCCACTTTTTTCACTTTTTTCACTTTTTTCAGATGCCTTCGCGATACGCTTCGACCATCTTAAGCATGGTTTTCATCAACTGCTTTGACTTCATATCGCTCATGCTGTTTTTGGACGCGGCACCTTGTTCGAAGTATTCAGGCCGAAGGATCTGCTGTTCCACGAACGCGTGAATAATTCGGCTTAGCGCTGTCGTTGTGAATTTCCGCTTATTTTTTACCAGGTTGTCGGTTACATAAATCAGCGCATCGCCGGTAGCGCGATCGTATCGGTTTATCAGGCTCGAGCGAGCAGCCATTTTCCGAAGAATTTTCTGCCTGCTTTCTCCTGTGATGCGAGCGACGCGCTCTACCAGCTTTGTGTAAACCGCCTGAAACTGTTTGATCTTTTCTTTTCGTCCGGAAGTCAGTGCCAGATCCTTTTTACCGGCATAGTTGGATTTAATGATGCTGATAAACATTTCCGGGGGGATGGGTGTGACCTCGCCGGTTAAATACAGGCCAGGCAATTCTCTCAGTATATCGCGCAGGCAGAATATGGCGTCCCGAGTGATTCCGTCGCCCACTTTATGCCGGCCTTTCCCGGATTTGGCATTCTCAAAGTAGCGGCACAGGGTTCTGAAAGTGCGTATGTCAGTGCTGCTGCGGGCATCGTTTATCAATGAACGGGTTTGCTTCTGATTGAAGCCCGCCTTGTAGATGATCAGTTCATCCCTGGTTCGCTCGTAGGCCTGAGAGAATATCTTCAGCGAAGTATCCCCGGTAAAATCGCGGATCGGTTTCTTGCTGCCCGTAGTAAGGAAATCTGCAATCTGTGCGAAGGTCTGAACAATATACCTGGCTTTGTTTTTCTGCTCGGCAATAGTCGTTGAAAAACGATCGACATCTTTATAACGATACTCCGAATGGAATAGTCCGAATTGCCGGACCGAGCCAAAATCGATTATGCCGCCATCGGTCAGTATGTTATCGCCATCCCAATCCATCCAGCAGAAAATATATTCCATCTCGAATACCGCAGCAGTCCTGCCGAACCTGGTGGCTATACGCTCCAGGAAGGTTTTATATCGATCTCTATTTTTCGGGATCCGCGGCCAGTCGCCGTTGCTTGTCTGGCGGTCGATGTAGTAATCAACGGCGCCTTTCAGGCTCTGGTAGTTGTTTTGCTTAACGTGATGGAAGAAATGGGCAGGCCTTAACAGGTTGCGGGATGCCCGGATATTGATCGAGGTGTTGTCCCTGAATGCGATAATCGCGAGTATGCGCTCGGTCGGGATATTATTCTGATGAAAGATTTCACTGTTGATGGCGGCGCCTACGCCTTCTTCAAGGTCGGCGCGCCCGCAGCCGTAGGAAACAGCCGGGTCACCCGTTTTGATGAAACGGCCTTCCTGCGAGGTGGCCGGGCTCAGTCGCGTGGCACCGGTTCCGCAACTCGATATATCCCAGCAGGTTTTTTTCCCGGCTCGACGGCCTGTGAAACAGCCGTTCCATATCGAACGACCGTCGCCTGAATTCAGGCCCTTTTTATTCGTGTGTTGTAACTGCAGATAACGCGTCGCCATATATTCATTCGCGAGGATATCTTTTTTGGGGATCCTGGTTTTATGACTGAGGTCGTATTCATTGATGATTTGCAGGCTGAACGTATCCAGCACGGCCTGGCAAAGTTTTTTGTTGAGTGTGTCCGGATGGTTTGCAGGAATCAGGCCCATCTCCCTGGCCAGTGCAAAGTTAAAAAAGAAAACCTCACCGCCGGGTTTTCTGCGCGCAGCATAGTTGACAAAACCATCAGGCACCGCTTGCCTTAGCGGGTGACTGCCGTCTATTTGCCGGAAGCCCGGGTAGGCGGATTGGCAGGACGTGGCAGGGGTTTTATTCTGTCTCTTTGCATTGCCCATGCCTTTTATATCGGATAGTCATGGGACTTTTTAAAATAGTTTCGTAACTGATTGATAAAAAAGTAGAGCCAGAGCCCATTTTCGAGAATGGGTCTCCAATTCCAGGTCAGCTGGATCGCTCCATCTAGTTGGTCATTGAGAGTATGTTGTCTCCCGGATATTCAATGTCACGGTAGCTGGCACGCACCAGTTCTTTGAGTTGTTGCAACTCGTTGAGTTGCGCACGAAGTGCGACCCACTGTTCAGCGGCCTGGATAACGTCGGCGCGTTCTGCATAGGCCAGTTCGCCATCGACAAAGGCGTGTAACTCTGATTCTGTAATCATAAGCCTGCTCTCGTTTGTATCGTTTTCGAGGAAGGAGTAGCTGAACAGCGCATCAGTGCCGACAGACTCCGTTGCCGTTACTCCAGGCCAAGCCGTTTTCTGCGTGCGCGGCTTTCGATGTTCCAGGCAATACTGTCAAGCAGGGCGCGATTCAATAGCACACGCACCTGCTGGTTGCTGGTATTGACGCGTTTGATGGCAGCTGATGGCAGATATTGAGTATTACTGAGCACGGATTTCGACTTCTGCATAGCGACAAGCCTCATTCATTGACTGACACCTTGTTTTTGTTAGCAGCAACCGGGCCAGAAATTGTTTAAAATATGTAACTGACTGAAATGAGTTTGTTTTCAACGCCGGTTTTTAAAAAAAATAGGGCGTCAGCCCGGTTTCGCAAAGCGATACCGCTCATCCTGGTGCTCCATTATGGTGTTTAATCGGGCGGATTAGCCGCGCTATGCTCAGAAACCGTGCAGACCTGGCTTCTGTTGTTATCGAAGAGAGGGCGGCTGAAGGGATAGATGGATAATTGCTGCCGGTGAATATTTATGTAACAGGGAGGGTCCAGGATTGCAGGACACGATCACCGTTGCCACCGGGCAACGCGAAACACTGGTTGATATTACCGATGAGGTGAAACAGGCTGTCAGCGCCAGTGGCGTTCGCGATGGCATTGTGACAGTGTATGCACAAGGCGCCACTGCCGCGATCATGATCCAGGAAAACTGGGATGAGAGTGTGCAGACGGATGTGGTCAATTTTTTGCGCAAGATCATTCCCAAGGGTGTCTGGCTGCATGATCAGCAGGACGGAAACGGCGACTCACATTTAAAGGCCGGCCTGGTTGGTCCTTCCGAAACGGTTCCGATTATTGATGGCCGGTTGGGTTTATCAACCTGGCAGAACATTTTTCTTTGCGAGTTCGATGGACCGCGTTCAGAACGTCATATTGTCTGCACCGTGATAAAGGATGATTGACAATAAATAGGAACGGTGGCAAATGGATAGGGTGGTTTCCAAAGGATCATCGATATGAAACTTTATCTGGTACAGCACGGCGAAGCCTGTGCAAAGCAAGTCGATCCCGAACGGCCCTTGACCGAGCAGGGTAATGCGGATGTTGACCGGCTTGCTGCCTTTCTCAAGCAGGCAGGCATCCGGGTCGAGCGGGTGATACACAGTGAGAAACTCCGTGCTGTGCAGACGGCGGAGTACCTGGCGAAGGCCATTGCACCAGGCGTAGTGCCGGAGAGCAGTGGCATCATCAGCCCCAATGACGACCCCAGGGCATTTGACTGGCAAAGTGACAGCTGGGACCACGATACACTCGTCGTTGGTCACCTGCCGTTTATGGCCAGACTGGTTTCGCACCTGGTTGTCGAAGATGAAGACAAGCCCCTCACTGCCTGGCAGCCGGGTAGTATCGTCTGTCTGGAACGGACTGATCATACCCGTTGGCAGATCAACTGGATGCTCAGGCCGGAATTGTTCAGATAAGGGCGAGACATGTGAAGTGATTCGTGCTGCGCACCCCGATCAGGGACCCTGGTGATTAATGAACGAACAGGATAGCCAGAATTTCTGCCCAATCCCGTCAGCGCCCGATATATCGAACCTGACTGTTGTGGAGCTTGAGCCGCATGAAAGGGTGTCGGATTACCGGGCGGCTATGCGTATCGCGAACGCTGAGGCGGAAAGCCGGATCGGTCAGTATATGTTGCTGTCGTGGTATGACCGCGATCGGGATTTTGAATCGCCTCAGCATGCCAGCGAGTGCCACCTGGATAGCGCTGTTCCCGGGTATGTGGATTACGGCATTCATCATGGTGCAACCCTGAAGGTGGATATAGAACATGGCCGCTTTGTGTTTTTCTACCTGCCTGTAGATTTTACCTGAGTAACTGCTGTGCGCTCGGCCTGGTTGGGGGCGTCATTTTCCGGCCTTGCGGGGAACGCCCACTTGCAGCATCCCTTTCCCGAATTTCTCACTGACTGCATCAATCGTCTTCAGCACCCGTTGCTTGTCTTTGTGCTGTTCGGGTTGGTCGAACAGGTCGGCCTGAACTGTTCCGGGTTCTTCCCAGTTGCTGATACCCACGCCAATGAGTCGAACCGGCTTATCCGGCAGGTTACTACCAAGGAAAAGTTGCCAGACTGTCTTTAGAATGTCGCGCTCATCGTTGGTTGGTATGGATCGCTTGTGCTGTCGAGTGCGTGTCTCGAAGCCCTCGAAACGGATTTTCAAGGTCACGACCGAACCGGACAAACCTTCGCGGCGTGCCGTTCCTGCCACATCGGCCGATAGTTTGCGCAGCGTGGTGTGGAGTACAGTGTGATTCCGGACGTCTGTCTCGAAGGTTGTCTCTTTCGAAATGCTCTTTCTGGCGCGTCCCGGCACAACTTCGTCCGAAGCCGTGCCAAAAGCCTGCCGGTAAAAACTTGCCGCGGCCTTTTCCCCAAGATGCTCCTCCAGATAGCGTAGCGGGAAGGTACGCAGTTGCGCCACGGTCCGGATGCCCAACCGGTCGAAGATTTTCTGTGTCTGACGCCCGAGTCCGCGGAGGTTGGCGACCGGCATGGGGGCAAGGAAGTCGAGGACCTGGCCAGGAGGTACTACCGTTAAACCGTCCGGCTTGCGGTGTTCCGAGCCGAGTTTTGCAATCAGCCGGTTGGGTCCGATGCCAACCGAGGCCGTCAGTCCCGTTTCTGTCAGGATGCAGCGCTTGATCTCGCGCCCGATGGTCTCGGGCCTCCCCACCAGCTTCTCGAGTCCACTCACATCCAGGTAAGCCTCGTCGATCGAAGCGGCCTCGAGGGTCGGCGTAATGGTTTCCAGGACCTGAAAGACCTGCTGCGAGAGCCGGCGGTACTTATCCATATCGGGACGCAGGTACACGGCGTCCGGGCAACGCCGGTACGCTTCGGAAATCGGCATTGCGGAGTGGATCCCGAAGCGTCGCGCTTCATACGAGGCAGCAGCCACTACGCCTCTATGACCGGGCAGGGCGCCGACGACGACCGGACGCCCCTTGTACTCGGGCTTCTCCCGTTGTTCGCAGCTCGCAAAAAACGCATCCAGGTCCATGTGTGCAATCCAGCGGTGCGCTTGTCGTGCAGGTGTCATGTCACTTCAGTGAGCGTTGCATGCTTATCTAAGCCAGTAACGCAAGGTCTGCGTAAAGGTACCATCGTTATTGTTGACGGACTCCATGTCCCCGGTTATGCCCGAGTACTTGCCCGTGCCGCCGACTATGCTGATAGCAGAGGCGCCCTGGTCAAACTCGCGGCCGGCTACCTGGATGCTGCCGTCTGCAAGGGTCAGGGTCCACTGGCACTGGAAGCTGTGCCCTGGCCGGGTTCGAATGCACATGCCACTGCTATTGCCGATTTCTTCGAATGTTTCATTGAGCAGTGGCTGATCGAACGTCAGTATATCGCCCGCCGAGTCGCCCGGTTCGCCGGTCTCGGCAAGCCGGGCCTTGTCGACGCGCGCGTCTGCAATAGTCACAAGTGTTGTCGGGCTGTCCTGTGAACACGCGGCCATCGCCAGGATACTTGCGGTTAGCAGTAGCTTTCCTGAAGGGGCAAAAAATGTCTTCATCATGCCTTCCTGTCAAAATGCAGGTTTGCACGATACCATATCAGGCCTCGGCCCCGGAAAACCGTCTTGATGTAAATCAAGGACACCCCGGAAAGCGGACTCCCATAATCCCCCCACGCGAATTTTAGTTCGTTAACGGAGGACCCGCTATGAAGACCACCCCTGTACCAGTTCGTAAAGGACTGCTTGGTATTACGATTGCCGCATTGCTGGCTGTTCCGGTGACAGTGCTCGCCGGGAAAGCCGATCATGCAACGAGTGAATCAGAGAAGAAGTACGAAGGTGCGCCTTCAGTGCTTGATCCCACTCAAACCAAAGACATGATTACCACTGATGGGCCGGCCATGACCGCGGCTGAGTTTGGCGAGGGCAAGCAGATCTTTTTCGAACGCTGTGCCGGTTGCCACGGTGTATTGCGCAAGGGCGCGACCGGCAAGCCGCTGACTACTGATATCACCCGGGCGCGTGGTACCCTCGCACTCGAGGCGTTTATCACATATGGTTCCCCCGCCGGTATGCCTAACTGGGGTACTTCCGGAGATCTGACCAAAGAGCAGATCAACCTGATGGCCCGCTACCTGCAGCACGAGCCACCGCAGCCCCCTGAATGGGGCATGGAAGAGATGAAGGGCACCTGGAAGGTTAGCGTGCCGGTTGATAAGCGACCAAAAAAGAAAATGAACAAGTACAACATCGAGAACATCTTCTCGGTGACACTGCGTGACGCCGGTCAGATTGCTTTGATCGACGGTGATACCAAAGAGATTATCAATGTTGTGGATACCGGTTACGCGGTACACATCTCCCGTCTGTCGGCCTCGGGCCGCTATTTGTTTGTCATCGGGCGTGATGCCAGGATCAACCTGATTGACCTGTGGATGAAAAAGCCCGATAACGTGGCCACCATCAAGGTGGGCATGGAAGCGCGCTCTGTCGAGACTTCAAAATACAAGGGCTTTGAAGACAAGTACGCGATCGCCGGCAGCTACTGGCCGCCGCAGTACGTGATCATGGACGGCGATACCCTGGAACCGAAGACCATTGTCTCGACCCGCGGTATGACAGTAGACACCAAGGAATATCACCCCGAGCCGCGCGTTGCAGCGATTGTCGCTTCGCACGAGCATCCGGAGTTTATCGTCAACGTCAAGGAGACTGGCAAGATCCTGCTGGTGAACTACGAGGATATTGACAACCTCTCGGTCACTACGATTCCTGCCGCACGTTTTCTCCATGATGGTGGCTGGGACGCCACTCACCGTTACTTCCTGACCGCAGCCAACAAATCCGACAAGATCGCGGTGGTTGACTCCAAGGAACGCAAACTGGCGGCGTTGATCGATGTCACCAAGATCCCGCATCCGGGACGTGGCGCCAACTTCGTGCACCCAAAATATGGTCCGGTATGGGGCACCAGTGCGCTGGGTAATGAAAATATTACCCTCATCGGTACTGATCCTGGCAAGCATCCCAAGAACGCCTGGAAAGTGGTGGAAATACTGAAAGGCGCAGGCGGTGGTTCGCTGTTCATCAAGACCCACCCGAAATCAAAAAATCTCTGGGTCGATGCTCCGCTGAATCCGGATACCGGTATCAGTCAGTCGATTGCGGTATTCAACATTGATAGCCTCGACAAGGGTTTTGAAGTGTTACCGATTGCCGAGTGGGCAGACCTGGGTGACGGTCCGAAGCGTGTTGTACAGCCCGAGTACAACAAGGCCGGTGACGAAGTCTGGTTCTCGGTATGGAATGGCAAGGAGCAAATCTCGGCCCTGGTGGTTGTCGATGACAATACGCGCAAGCTGAAAAAGGTCATCAAGGACAAGCGCCTGGTCACTCCCACAGGCAAGTTCAACGTGTACAACACGGTGTACGACGTCTACTAGGCGTAACAGCAGAAGGTGGAGAGCCGGTGAGGCTCCCCACCTGGTGCCTAAAGATCAGTTATCCGGGGGGTAGCGGTGACGGATAAAGGTAAAGTGTATCTGGTGGGAGCAGGGCCGGGCGATCCGGATCTGCTGACCGTCAAGGCCATGCGTCTCATCCAGGAGGCGGATGTCATTATCTATGACCGGCTGGTATCCAGTGAAATCATGCAGACGGTACCCAGGTATGTAGCGCGTATCTACGTGGGCAAGGCTACCTGCAAACATACCTTGAAGCAGGAAGAGATTAACCAGTTACTGGTAGACCAGGCCGTAGGCGGGCGACGTGTTGTACGCCTCAAGGGTGGTGATCCATTTATATTCGGCCGTGGCAGCGAAGAGGCGCTGGCGCTGGCAAAGGCACATGTGCCGTTTGAAGTGATTCCCGGTATTACCGCGGCACAGGCCTGTGCCGCCTACGCGGGTATTCCATTGACACATCGCGGACTGGCGCGGGGTGTACAGTTCATTACCGGTCATCGCAAAAATAACGAGGAACTGCAGATCGACAAGGCTACTCTCGGTGATCCTGACCAGACCCTGGTGGTGTACATGGGGCTGGCGAATCTTGCCCGTATTGTCGATGACATTATTCAGGCCGGTCGGACTGTCGATACGCCGGTGGCCATTATCGAGCGCGGTACGACCGCACGGCAACGCACCATTATTACAACACTCGAATGGCTGGCGTACGCAGCGCAAAGTCATGCTGTGGAGTCACCGGCCATGCTGGTGATCGGTCCGGTGGTCGGTCTGGCCCAGGACCTGGACTGGTTCTTGCCGGTAGTCGATGAAGCCGAGCTGCGTTATGCCTGACCGGCTTTTTCACACGCACAGATGGATGCTGCTACTGTTTACCATCCTGTCACTGTCTGGCAAGGCAGCGGCGGTAACACCTTCGACTGAGCGCCAGCTGGAGTTGCGCAATCTGCTATACCAGGACTGCGGCTCCTGCCATGGTATGCGCCTCACCGGTGGTCTGGGTCCGGCGCTGACCCCGGGCGCCCTGCGTGACAAACCGCGCGAGCTGCTGGTGACCACGGTGCGTGATGGCCGCAGCGGTACACCCATGCCGCCCTGGAAGCAGCACCTGAGCGATACGGACATCGAATGGCTGGTGGATCTGTTGCTTGAATTGGAGAGTCAGCCATGAAGTTGTTGTGGCTTGTCGTTTTGTTCGGTTTTGCCTTGCCGGGTGCGAGCAGTGAGCTGCGTGCCACCGGTGACCTTGGCGTGGTGATTGAGCGTGCCGACGGCCGCGTGCTGATCGTAGAGCACACCAATGATACCCGTCTTGAGCAGATCGAGGGGCTTGGCGACCTGTCGCATGCCTCGGTGGTGTTTTCGCGCGATCAGCGCTTTGCCTACGTATTCGGTCGCGATGGTGGCCTGACCAAGGTGGATCTGCTGACCAGTCGCATCGACAAGCGGATTCTGCAGTCAGGTAACAGCATCGGTGGCGCCATTTCCCAGGACGGCAAGCTGGTCGCGGTCTCCAACTATACGCCCGGCGGAGTCAGGGTGTTCAATGCGGATACACTGGAACTGGTGGCGGATATTCCCGCTGACTATGGCGGCGACAAGTTGTCCAAGGTTGTCGGGCTGGTGGACGCACCCGGCCAGCGGTTTGTCTTCAGTCTGTATGATGCTGACCAGATCTGGATTGCTGATATGAGTGATCCCGTCAATCCCCGCATTACGCGCTTCAAGGACATCGGCCGTGCGCCATACGACGCACTCATCAGTCCGGACGGCCGTTACTACATTGCCGGCCTGTTCGGTGACGACCATCTTGCCTTGCTGGATCTGTGGCATCCTGAGCAGGGCGTCAAACCCATTCTTGCGGGCTACGCAGAACACGACGAGAAGCTGCCGGTGTACAAGATGCCGCACCTGGAAGGCTGGGCGATGGCCGGGAACAAGGCGTTTATTCCTGCGGTCGGTCAGCACCAGGTCCTGGTGGTTGATACCGGCAGCTGGAAGATGCTCGACAAGATCAAGGTGCACGGCCAGCCGGTGTTTGTCATGGCGCGACCCGATGGCCGCCAGGTCTGGGTCAACTATGCCCACCCGGACAACGACACTGTGCAGGTGATCGATGCGGAAACTCACGCCATCATAAAAACCCTGAAGCCCGGTAAGGCCGTACTCCATATGGAGTTCACGCCGCGCGGCGAAAAGCTGTGGCTGTCGGTGCGCGACGATAATCGACTGCAGGTCTATGACACCCGTACATTCGAAGTGCTGCAGGAACTACCGGCAGCGAAACCCAGTGGCATTTTCTTTACCGATCGTGCCCACCGGACAGGCCTGTAATCAATGGAAGCATTGACCGAACAGTTGTTGAATAACTTCCAGCGTGACTTCCCGTTGCAGCCGCAGCCCTTTGCAGCAATAGCGCAGTTGCTGAATACCGATGCCGGTACTGTTTTGCAGCGCCTGAAAGAGCTTCAGTCCAAGGGCGCTGTTAGCCGCGTTGGTGCCGTGTTTAAACCCAACACGGTGGGTGCCAGTACGCTTGCGGCCATGTCCGTGCCGGAAGCGCTGCTGGAAACTATTGCGCCAGTGGTCAGCGGGTTTCCGCAGGTGAACCATAACTACGAGCGCGAGCACGCTTATAACCTGTGGTTTGTCGCCACGGCGGCCAGCCAGTCTGAACTCGCTGAAACGCTTTGCCGGATCGAAGCGCGCACGGGTTATTCAGTGCTCTCCCTGCCGCTGGTCAAGGACTACCATATCGACCTGGGTTTTCCCATGCAGCTGGGTAACCAGCCCGAGCCGCTTGCGCTTGAGAGCGAACCGGGATGCCCGGCAGAAACCGAAACACAAGCCGATGCGTACAGCGCCGAAGACCTGATAGCCGCTATACAGGATGGCTTGCCGCTGGTTGCCCGCCCTTACCAGCAGATTGCCGAACGCCTCGGCTGGTCCGAGCAGAAAGTGATCGCCCGGCTGGGCCAGCTGATCGACAGTGGTGTGATTAAACGGCTGGGTGTCGTCGTACGACACCATGAACTGGGCTATCGCGCCAATGCCATGGTGGTGTGGGACGTACCGGACAGTGAGGTCGACCGGCTGGGGCACCTGCTCGGCCGACAGGACTGTGTCACGCTCTGCTACCGGCGTCCGCGTCACCTTCCCGACTGGCCCTACAACCTGTTCTGCATGGTACACGGCCGGGATCGCGACGAAGTGCTGGCCTGTGTTGCACGCATGAGTGAGGGTCTGGGTCTTGATGACATTCACAGAACGGTGCTGTTCAGTGGCCGGCGCTTCAAGCAGCGCGGCGCACGTTATCGCGGCGTTCACTGAATGGACGAGCTGGATCGTCATATCATTAACGATCTGCAGGGAGGCTTTCCCGTCAGCGAGCGACCGTTCCTCGACGCAGCGGCGCGGTTGAATACTACCGAGAGCGAATTGATTACGCGTATCCGCTGCATGCTTGACGATGGACTGTTGACCCGCTTCGGCCCGCTTTTTCATGCCGAGCGCATGGGTGGTGCACTCAGCCTGTGTGCCATGAAGGTACCAAAGGAGCGTTTCGACGAGGTCGCCGAACAGGTCAACAGCTTCCCCGAAGTGGCGCATAATTATCAGCGCGAGCATGCCATGAACATGTGGTTCGTACTGGCCACTGAAACCGCGGCACAACTGGAAACCGTGCTTGGCGAGATCGAAGCGTGTACCTGTATCAAGGTATTCAATCTTCCCAAGGAGGAAGAATTTTATGTCGGGCTTAACCTGCAGGTGTAGCATGTCGGAAGCGGATACATCCCAAGACCCAACCTGCGCCGATCTGGACCGGCGCCTGGTGCTGGCGACGCAGGCCGGTCTGCCATTGCATGCCCGACCCTATCACTGGCTGGCAACGGAGCTGTGTGTAACACCCGAACAGGTTATGGAGCGTATCAACACCATGCTGGAAGACGGCCGCATCCGGCGTATCGGTGTGCTACCCAACCACTACCGGCTTGGGTACGTCGCTAACGGCATGTCGGTCTGGGATGTGCCTGATGAAGATGTCGCCGAGGCCGGCCGGCAAGTGGGTAAGCTTGATATCGTCAGCCATTGCTATCAGCGGCCAAGGTATCTCCCCGAGTGGCCTTATAACCTGTTTGCCATGGTGCACGGTCACAGCCGGACGGAAGTTATGGACAAGGTGGCGGACGTTGCACAGATGCTGGGTGAACGGGTACGCGCCCACGAGATACTGTTCAGTACCCGGATTCTTAAAAAATCCGGCATGAGAATAGGAGGCTGACATGTTCCGAATTTCACAGTACATGCAGGAACTGCAAAGCCCGCTGGAGCACCCGGTGGTACGTCAGCCACCGGGGCCGGTGGTGATCTGGAACCTTGTCCGGCGTTGTAACCTGACCTGCAAGCACTGCTATTCGATTTCGGCGGATATCGATTTTCCCGGCGAGCTGAACACCGCTGAAGTATTTGGCGTCATGGACGATTTACGTGGCTTCGGGGTGCCGGTGTTGATCCTGTCCGGTGGGGAACCGTTGTTGCGACCGGATATTTTCGAGATATCCAGGCACGCCCGGGAACAGGGCTTTTACGTTGGCCTGTCCACCAACGGTACGCTGATCAATGAAGACAACATCGATACCATTGCTGCAATGAACTATAACTACGTGGGCATCAGTATCGACGGTCTTCGCGAAACCCACGACTGTTTCCGCCAGAAGGCGGGAGCATTTGATGCTTCGATGCGCGCTATACGCCTGTGCCGTGAAGCCGGTATCAAGGTGGGTATGCGCTTTACCCCGACACAGGATAATGCCCGAGAACTTCCGCAGTTGCTGGATTTAATGGCGAAGGAGCAGGTCGACAAGCTGTATGTGTCACACCTGAATTACGGCGGGCGAGGTAATCGTAACCGGCGCTCGGATGTTGTACACCAGACCAGCCGCTGGGTAATGGACCTGTTGTTCGAACGCTGCTGGGAGGATATTCAGTCTGGCAGAAACAGCGAATATGTCACCGGCAACAACGATGCGGATGGTGTTTACCTGTTGCAGTGGGTTAAACAGCGGATGCCGGAACGTTATGACTACATGCGCCAGCGGCTGGCGCAGTGGGGCGGTAATTCATCCGGTGTGAACATCGCCAATATCGACAACCTCGGCAATGTTCATCCGGATACCTTCTGGTGGAACTACAACCTGGGCAATGTCAGGGAACGGCCATTTTCGTCAATCTGGAAAGACTGCAGCGATCCGCTGATGGCAGGTTTGAAACAGACACCGAGGCCTTTGAAGGGCCGCTGCCGGGTATGCCGTTACCAGGATGTGTGCGGCGGTAATACCCGGGTGCGGGCCTTTCAGTTGACGGGTGATCCCTGGTGGGAAGACCCGGCCTGTTATCTCGATGATGACGAGCTGGGCATTTCGGAGGCCGAGTACGCAACTGATAAACCCCAGCAGGCCGACCTGGAAATACGCACTATCCGGCGGGCGAGTTGAAATTATCCGCTGGTTTGCTTTTGGTACTGTTGTGTCTGCCCCTGTTGGCGAAGGCCACGGATGGCGGGAAACTGTTTGCGGAACATTGTGCGCAATGCCACGGGCCGGATCGTCTTGGCGCCATGGGGCCGGCGCTGTTGCCCGGGAACCTGCATCGCCTGAAAAAGGACCAGGCATCGTCAGTCA
>Ga0316191_10000069_pt1 | contig 50315 bp, 48 predicted proteins | sample Eddworburr2cm_MG_FD_204928 | JGI IMG/M metagenome (GOLD analysis project Ga0316191, IMG submission 204928) | Coastal sediment microbial communities from Maine, United States - Eddy worm burrow 2 cm | ecosystem: Environmental > Aquatic > Marine > Coastal > Sediment | place: USA: Maine...
AGCCGCCTTGCGCGAAGAGGGCGGTGCAGACCTGATCCTTGATATGGTCGGCGGGGATTACATCCCCCGTAATTTAAAAGCGCTGGCAGATGACGGGCGGTTGGTTCAAATTGCCTTTCTTGGTGGGCCGAAGGTCGAAGTTAATTTCACAACGTTGATGACACGGCGTCTTACGATGACGGGCAGCACGCTGCGGCCCCAAAGTGATCTGGCCAAGGCGCGTATCGCACAGGACTTACGCGATGCTGTCTGGCCGTTGCTGGATGCGGGAACGGTCAAACCAGTGATGGATCAGGAATTTGCGCTGGAAGACGCGTCAGCGGCCCATACACGTATGGAAAGTTCAGGCCACATTGGAAAGATTGTTCTGAAAGTCGCTTGAGCTTGGATCGAAGCGACCCATGTCACGTGCGACGGCGAATATTACTTTTAGAAGGAGGGGAGCGACCATGGCGAAAACTGTCATTATTGAAGAGGCCGGAGGACCGGAAGTTCTGAAGCTTGTGGACCGCGACGTCGGTGTCCCGGGCCCCGGTGAGATCCGCATAAGCCACAAAGCCTGCGGATTGAACTTTATCGACGTGTATCAGCGCATGGGTATGTATCCTTTACAACTGCCCCAAGCGCTGGGCATGGAAGCGTCGGGTGTTATCGAAGCGGTGGGCGAAGGTGTGACACACCTGCAAGTCGGCGACCGTGCGGCCTATGCGGCAGCACCTCCGGGTGCCTATTGCGAAGCGCGTGTGATGCCTGCGGCGCAAGTTTGCCCACTACCCGATGGTATATCCTTCGACGAGGCCGCGGCCATGATGCTGAAAGGGCTGACAGTTCAGTACCTGTTCCATCGCACAACACCGCTGTCCAAGGGGGATACGGTTCTCTTTCATGCGGCCGCCGGCGGGGTTGGGTTGATCGCCTGCCAATGGGCGCGGTCGGAGGGTATCACCCTTATTGGTACGGCAGGTTCGGATGAAAAGTGTCAGTTGGCACTGGATCACGGTGCAACAGCCTGCATCAACTACCGCACTGAGGATTTCGCGTCGAAGGTCAGTGAACTTACCGATGGCAAAGGCGTGGACGTGGTCATGGATGCCGTTGGCGCGGATACCTTCGAAGGCTCGCTGGATAGCCTCAGGCCTTTGGGGATGATGATTTCCTTCGGGAATGCTTCTGGGGTCGTTCCGCCGTTTTCGGTTGGTCTGCTGGGCCAGAAAGGATCGCTTAAAATCACGCGGCCTACGCTGTTCACCCACATCGCTGAACATGAGACCTGTCAGCAGATGGCGCAGATGCTATTCGGTAAGGTGATATCGGGCGATGTGAAAATCCGAATTGACCAACGTTTTCCATTGGCAGAGGTCGCCGCCGCACATGAAGCACTTGAAGCGCGCAAGACCACCGGCAGCACGCTCCTTACGCTTTAAAAGGGGTCACCTGATCGGCGTGAAAAGGGCGGGAACGGTGCAGTCTTTCAGCACATCCCGCCCGCATGTGCGAAACGTGAAGTCTTTGGTGAGGCAAATGCGAGCCTCCCGAATATGGCCCGACTTGCAAGTTATCGTGATCTGGTCTGCTTTGAGCTCCGGATTTGCGTCCAGAAATGTTTGCTCGATCACATCAGGCGCAATACGAACGGTCCGGTTCAGGTCTCTCAGTAGCGCGGGCCGCTGGACCGCCGCATAGGCTTGACGGGACAGGCTGTAGTACCTCTGCGCGTCAAGACCCGAACAGGTGCCGTGCTTTTTCCACTGGTGCCATGCCAGCCCGGCCGTCCCCATAATGTCCGACATGTCCCGCGTCATAGCGCGCGAGGGCGCGCGTTTTGCGGTCTGGCAGAACTGCGGATAGCCACGTTCGAATTGTGGCCAAAGACCATGCAGGATCCAACCATGATCATGCCGCGCGTCGCATTGATCGGAATTACGGGCATCACCCGTCAGCGTACACCAGTTTGGTGACCAGCTAAGCGACAGCACATAATAGTCGAACGAACCGGCTAAGTCCCGCGGTGTGTCCGCTGTTGTTTGCAACGGCACGAGCATTAGGAAGAGTGCGAAGAACCGATGCATTTGGGCTTTCCTTATTCTGCTGTGGTGACTATATACCGTGCAAGTTCCCCCACAATGGAAACCGTTCCGGGCCACCGGAACCGCCCTTCAAGGCGCTGGTTCAGACGTGGGGCAAAAGGTTTGAATAGGAGCACAGCAATGTCAAAACCGATTATGGCGAAGGCAACAGCCGTATGGCTGGTGGATAATACAACTATCAGCTTTAAACAGATCGCTGACTTTGTCGGTATGCACGAATTGGAAGTGCAGGGCATCGCCGACGGCGATGTGGCGCAAGGGGTCAAAGGATTTGACCCGATTGCGAACAACCAGCTCACCCAAGAAGAAATTGATGCGGCACAAGCAAGCCCTTTGCATAGACTTAAGCTGAAGTTCAACGCAGCGGCGCAAGGTGAAGAAAAGCGCCGTGGCCCGCGCTACACACCGCTGTCCAAGCGTCAGGACCGTCCGGCGTCGATCTTGTGGCTGGTTAAGTTCCACCCCGAGTTAAGCGATGGACAGATCAGCAAACTCGTCGGGACGACCAAACCGACAATTCAGGCAATCCGCGAACGGACCCACTGGAATATCTCGAACATCCAGCCCATTGATCCGGTTGCATTGGGCCTGTGCAAGCAGTCCGAGCTTGACGCTTCCGTTCAAAAAGCTGCGGCCAAGAAAGCCGCTGATGCACCGGTGATGAGTGACGACGAACGTCGTAAGCTGGTGAGCACTGAACAGAGCCTCGGCATGGACGCTGAACCAAAAATCCCGACTGCCATCGAAGGTCTTGAGACCTTTACCCTCTCGGGCGACGCAGACGAAGACCAAACAGACGAAGAAGGTTCGCCAGCCGACTTTGCGGATGCGGATAGCTTCTTTAATCTGCCCGATGGTGCGCATGACGACGAAGACGAAGATAGCAAAAACAACGCAAGCTAAGCTTGCGCGATTTGGGGTCGTCTCTTGGGGCGGCTGACACTCAGAAAGCCCTGTTTACGTCGGTGAGCAGGGCTTTTTTCTGTCTGGTAAAGACCCGCTTTGTGCCTGTGGGGGCACGGTTTGATGTGCTTTGAAAACAGGTTGCCGGAAAGTTTTTTTCACCGGCCCGAATATTATGCTTGTACGAATCTGAAATGAGCTTAAAGGGCACTTCACAGACGCCAACGCACGCGCCTCTGGCCGGTCAGCATTCATACTGGCTGACCCGCGTTTATGCAGCGACGGTAACGTCTCTTGAAACGACTTTTGGGGAAAGCCCCCCTTTTGCTCTTTGGAGATGACCATGAATGCTGCAGTACAAGGCGCCCTTGGCGCCGCCCGTCCCGTTTTTGCCGATAAAGCGATGGCTTTCATCACAGCCAATAGCTTCGACCGCCCAACGCTTGTCGTTGATCGGGCGCGCGTTGCGGCACAATACGATGCTCTTCAATCGGGGTTGGGATCTGCGCATATTCACTATGCTGTAAAAGCGAACCCGGCCCCCGAGATCATTCGCACTCTGGTCAAAAAGGGTTCGGGCTTTGATGCGGCGTCGCGGCAGGAAATTGAGCTGTGCCTGAGCCAAGGCGCGCGCGCCGAAAATATTTCTTTTGGCAATACCATCAAACGGGCGGCGGACATTGCATTTGCGCATTCGGCCGGTGTGTCCCTTTTTGCTGCGGATTCCGAGGCAGAGCTGGTCAAAATCGCCCAACACGCGCCAGGTGCAAGGGTATATCTGCGACTGATCGTCGAGAATTCGTTGGCGGATTGGCCCCTCAGCCGCAAATTCGGCTGCGGCCCCACGCTTTTACCTGCCTTGCTGGACTTCGCACGTGACCTTGGGCTTGTGCCCTTCGGCTTGTCATTCCACGTCGGATCGCAAACACGGGATGCGGCGTTCTGGGCACCGGTGCTGGATCAGGTGGCAACACTATGGCACGCTGCGCGTGCAGCGGGGCATGACCTGCAGTTGCTCAACATCGGTGGCGGGTTCCCTGCATTCTACGGTCAAACAGTACAGGCACCCCGCGCTTATGCGGCGGCTGTGATGGTTCTGATCCGCGACCGCTTTGGCGATGTGCCGCAGATCATGGCTGAACCCGGCCGTGGTATGGTGGCCGAAGCGGGCCATATCGTGGCCGAAGTGATGCTGGTGTCGAAAAAATCCGAAGATGATCTGCACCGTTGGGTGTATCTGGATATTGGCCGCTTTTCAGGGCTGGCCGAAACCGAAGGCGAAGCGATCCGCTACCAGTTCTCGACGGCTTATGACGGCACTGATACGGGCCCCTGTGTTCTGGCAGGCCCTTCGTGTGACAGCGCTGATATTCTCTATGAAAAACGCCCTGTAAACCTGCCTCTGGCTTTGCGGGATGGCGACCGTATCGTCATCCGGAACTGTGGTGCCTACACCAGTTCGTATTCGTCTGTGGGCTTCAACGGATTTCCGCCGCTTGACGTGGTTGTGCTGTAGCACAAACTGCTTGCGAGGAAACAAGGCCGCACCTTTCGGGAGGAGGTGCGGTCTTTTCTATGTTTGTTGTCTGTCTTATGCGCTATCTGGCTCAGGCAGAACACTGACATGGGAGAACAGACAAATGATCGAACGGATTGAAACCGGAGTGAGATCGTCCAAGATCGTAAAGTACGGTGGCGTTGCTTATATCACCGGTCAGGTTGGTGAAGGTGCAACCATTCAGGATCAAACAACCGAATGTTTGCGGCGCTTGGATGCATTGCTGGTGCAGGCCGGATCATCCCGTAAAAAGATGTTACGCGCCACGATCTGGTTGGCTGACATGAGCGATTTTGCAGGTCTGAACGAGGTTTGGAATGCATGGGTTCCCGAAGGCCATGCCCCTGCGCGTGCATGCGGGGAAGCCAAGCTTGCGCGGCCGGAACTGAAAGTCGAGATCATCGTCGATGCGGCGTATGACTAATCTACAGTGATTTGCGCGCGCGCATCGCAGCCGTAATCGTGCCGTCGTCCAGGTAGTCAAGCTCGCCGCCGATGGGCACGCCTTGCGCAAGAGACGTGAGGCGGACCCGCCCTTCAAGCTGGTCAGCGATGTAATGGGCGGTTGTTTGCCCGTCGATGGTCGCATTCAGGGCAAGGATCACCTCGGTGACGCTTTCCGTCGTGACACGGTCGATCAGTCGTGGAATGCGCAGCTCTTGGGGGCCGACGGCGTCAAGTGCGGACAGTGTGCCTCCAAGCACATGGTAGCGTCCCTTGAAAACGCCAGAGCGCTCCATTGCCCACAGGTCGGCTACGTCCTCGACCACGCAGAGCTCTCCATTGGCACGTTTTTCGGATGTGCAGATGTCGCAGACATCGGTAGTCCCTACATTCCCGCAGTTGAGGCACTCGCGCGCCGTTTCTGCCACTGTTGTCAGGACATCGGCCAACGGGATCAGCAAAAGGCTGCGCTTTCGGATCATCTGGAGCACGGCACGGCGCGCTGATCTGGGGCCCAAGCCGGGCAGCTTGGCCATCAGGTCAATCAATGCATCGATGTCTTTTGTGCTGCTCAACTGCGGATCTGCCAAAATGGGACCCCGAAAGACGCGTTGCGCCTTTGCAGAGCCACCTTGTGAGTGAGGGTAAACGGCCTAGAAGGGCAGTTTCATATCAGCGGGCAGGCCCATGCCCTCGGTCAGTTTTGCCATTTCTTCCTGCGCGCGTTCGGCAGCTTTGGTCTGAGCGTCTTTGATGGCTGCAAGAATAAGGTCTTCGACCACTTCCTTGTCGTCGCTGTTGAAAATAGACGGGTCGATATCCAGCGCCTTCAGCTCGCCTTTTGCGGTGCAGTCCGCTTTGACGAGACCCGCGCCGCTTTCGCCTGTGACCATGATATTCTGCATGTCTTCCTGCATTTGCGCCATCTTGGTTTGCATTTCCTGCGCTTTTTTCATCATTCCGGCCATATCGCCGAGACTACCTAGTCCTTTGAGCATCTGATTGTTCCTTATTCGTGATCTGTTTTGCGTGATATGAGGTGTCTGGATGGAGTGCGCAAGCCGCGCTACCCGTCCTCGAATGGGTCCCATTCGTCTTCGACCTCGGGAAGGGCTTCTTCTGTCGCCGCCGCCGCGATCTGATCGGGCGTGCGGATCGAGACGATGCGTGCCTGGGGAAAGTGGGTCATGACCGCTTGAACCAAAGGGTGTGCCTTTGCCTCTGACTGCAGCGAAATTTCCGCCGCATCGCGCACCTCGGCAATGGTTTTGGCGTCGCTGTCGTTGACAATCGTCACCGCCCATCTGTTGCCTGTCCAGGTCTGCAGCCGTTGTCCCAGCCGTTGTGCAAGATCGCGTGGTGCCGCATCTGTAGGTGCGAATTCGATGCGGCCGGGTTGATATTGCGCAAGACGCAAACAGGTTTCCACTTCGACAAGCAACTTTACGTCCCGGTTGACGCGGATCAGTTCAACCACATGGTCAAAGGTCGGATAACGGGCCAACGCTGCCTGCGTGTCTTGAGCTAGTGCGGCGACGGGTCCGCCGCCACTGGTAGGCGCCACAGACCGCATTTGTGTGCCGGCCGAGGCGTCAGCCGAGGCACCGCCGCCCGCGGCACGCGCGCCCGTGCTGTGCATGGGGCTCCCGCCGCCATTTCCTGCAGGCGCCGGTCCGGGTGGCGTACTGTTGTTTAGCTTTCGCACTAACTCCTCAGGGCTGGGGAGGTCAGCAACATGGGTCAGGCGAATGATCGCCATCTCTGCAGCCATCATCGCATTGGGGGCACTTGCAACCTCGTCCAGTGCTTTGAGCAGCATTTGCCACAGCCGCGTGAGCACGCGCATGGGCAGCGTCTCTGCCATAGTAAGGCCGCGGGCGCGCTCATCCGGTGAAACGGTAGGGTCTTCTGCGGCTTCAGGCGTGATTTTGACAACGGATACCCAATGCGTGATTTCGGCCAGATCACGCAGAACAGCCATCGGATCGGCTCCTTCGGCGTATTGGGCCGAAAGCTCTGTCAACGCACCGGCTGCATCGCCTTTGAGGATCATGTCAAAAAGATCAAGAACCCGTCCGCGATCCGCAAGCCCCAGCATTGCACGGACTTGAATTGCGCTTGTTTCGCCCGCCCCGTGGCTGATCGCCTGATCCAGCAGTGATGTGGCATCGCGCACCGACCCTTCGGCGGCGCGCGCGATAAGCGCCAATGCGTCCTCTGCAATCTCTGCTTTTTCGGCCGTTGCGATCTTGCGCATCAGCGCAATCATCACTTCCGGCTCGACACGGCGCAAATCAAACCGCTGGCAGCGCGACAGGACTGTAACCGGCACTTTACGAATTTCAGTGGTCGCAAAGATAAATTTCACATGCGCAGGCGGCTCTTCGAGCGTTTTAAGCAGGGCATTGAATGCGCCGGTCGAAAGCATATGCACTTCGTCGATGATGTAGACTTTGTACCGTGCCGAGGCCGCGCGGTAATGCACACTGTCGATGATCTCGCGGATATTGGCGACCCCGGTGTTCGAGGCAGCGTCCATCTCCATGACGTCGACGTGTCGGCCTTCCATGATGGCTGTGCAATGCTCGCACGTGCCGCAAGGATTAGTCGTCGGTCCGCCTTCTCCATCAGGTCCAATGCAGTTCATCCCTTTGGCGATGATCCGCGCCGTTGAGGTTTTGCCCGTGCCACGGATGCCCGTCATCATAAAGGCCTGAGCGATGCGGTCAGCGGCAAAGGCATTGTTGAGGGTGCGTACCATCGCTTCCTGCCCGACAAGGTCGGCAAAGGTCTCGGGGCGGTATTTGCGGGCGAGAACCTGATAGGGCGTTGAGGATGCGGCCTCAGGCGCGGGGGGAGCGGGCTCGGACATCATATGCCTTGTCAGAACGGAATCGGAACGTTGGACGTAAGACTAAGCTGCGTGGTGGGCAAGGACAACGTTGTTCGCAGGTTTATTCGCGTCCAATCCCGCGCTTTGGGCGATTGTATGGCGCAACAAGGGTTGCGTGAATCACCGGAGCACGGACAGTATAGAGCTATACAGAGGGATTTTTATGCGTTTGCGGGGCGTCAAATCGAGTAGAAATGTCGAAGTGCGCAAGCGCGGGTCAACGGTGCGTCGCGGCGGGCGCGTAGGGCTGGTCGGTGTTTTGGTCGTGTTGGCCTTCGGGTATTTCACCGGCATCGACATATCTCCACTACTCAATACCACGGCCCAGACGCAGGTCCAGCAGGGGGCGCCCGTATCTGCGGAAGACGACAATGCCACGCAGTTTGCGGCCAAAGTTCTGACAACAACCGAACAGGTCTGGGGCGAGCTTTTCCCTCAGCAGGTGGGCCGACCCTACAGGCCGCCGCAATTGGTCGTGTTTTCCAACGTTACGCAAAGTGCCTGTGGTGGCGCGTCGGGGGCGACAGGCCCGTTTTACTGTCCGGCGGATCAGAAGGCATATCTGGATACACAGTTTTTCGTTCAATTGGACCGGCAATTAGGGGCAGGTGGTGATTTTGCCGCGGCCTATGTGATTGCACACGAGGTCGCACACCATGTGCAAAACCAGCTTGGGGTCTTGGGACAGGTTGACCAGCTGCGCCGTCAAGTTAGCGAGACGCAAGCAAATGCGCTGACCGTGCGGCTGGAACTCATGGCGGATTGTCTGTCTGGGATCTGGGCGCGCAACGTCAGCGGCCTGATGGAGCGCGGTGATCTGGGTGAGGCATTGAATGCCGCGCGGATGATCGGAGATGACCGTCTTCAAAGACAAGCAGGACAGGTGCCAAGGCCGCATACCTTCACGCATGGAACGTCAGAGCAGCGTTCAAGCTGGTTCGAACGCGGATATGACAGCGGAATGATCCAGGACTGTGATACCTTTTCTGCCGACCGGCTGTAAGGCGCAAAGTGTGAAGGTGAGAGGCTGGACAACGACCCAAGCGGGGCTCGTTACGGCTGCTTCCTTCCGGATCTGACCGGGTTGGCGAGGCGCTCGCCCGCGCCAACCTCTCGACGTCGGATATAGGCAAGCTTTGCCATGACTGCAAGCCCGCGTCTTCAAAGGTGTAAACGAACCCGCAAGAACCCCTCTGGTGTCTCGCCGCAGGCTTCTGGCTGCAGATGGGCGATTTCGTCTAGGTGTTGTTCCGCTTCTGGCGCCGTAAGCAAAATGGCCGCACGGTTGAGTTGCGGTAGGAACCGCCAAGGTTTCGCGGCGCGGACGGCGCCGCAGTCTGGTCTTTCAAAGTAGGTGGTTACTGCATCTTGCAATGGTGCGGTGCCGCCCACCGCAATGTCTGTGTTCGAAAAGGGAACGTACAAGCCACCGCCGCCCGCTCGGTGGTCCGTGGTCGCAACAAGGAAATTCTGCAGAATATCCAGCGGCTTGCCATTCCAGAGTACGTTTTTGATCCGCCCTGATGAATTCGCGTTCAGGCGTCCCGACGGATCAAAGCGAGGCGGAGCACGCGGGTCGATGTCATATGTTAGTCCGTAGATTGCATCGTAGCGAAACCCCGGCACGGTCGGATCAATCAAGGCTTGATCGGGTTGTTCTTCAAGCAATGTGTTGAAAATCATTGCCGAGCGTTCCAGCCAATCCAGTAATTGTGCGCCGGTTGTTTTGACTGCCCAGACATTATTCGCATAGGGGTTCATGCCTGCTATATGCCGGCGCTGCAACGGGCCCGCGTCGAGATGTAAAAAATTATCCGGCCCGTCCAAGCCGCCTGTGAGCGGCGCCGAAGCAGCAGCCAATAGTGGCAATTCGGCATTCCGCGTGCCCACGACAGAAGAAGAAATTGTCGCGAGTTTTGCATGCGCAAGCAAAGCCGGAAGCGGGCTGGGGTCGGCAAGTGCAAAAAAGCTGTGCATGGGTTTTGCGAGCCGTGCCACTGTCTTATCAAGAAAATCAATCGTTTGCTGATGGGCTTGTTGTGCGGCGGATAGGATGACGGGATCTTCCGCCGTGTCTGTCGTCACGCTCTCTAATCTGACGCGAGCATTGGCAATCTGCCAGCGGTGGCTGCCATCCGGTTTGCGCAGCGCAAGATCGATCAGACCAACGTCTGCGCCCATAGGGCCCGGTTGCACTACAGGTTTACCGCTCACGGTGCCATTCAGCGTATCAACGCCATTAATTCCCGCGTGATCAGGACCGGGAAACCGCAAATGCGTGTGACCGCCGATGACAATGTCGACGCCTTCCAGACCGGCGACTTCTTTAATTTGGTTTTGTGCTTCGGGTCCTTCGTCGAATTGCGCGATACCCATATGTGCAAGAACAATTACCAGATCGACCCCTTGCGCCCGCAACTGCGCTACGGCTTTGCGCAAGACCGGCAGCGGTGGGGCCAGTGTGGCGCGGTTTTCCAGATGATACTTGCTCCAAAGGGCTGTCTTATCCGGCAAACTGGATAAGACGCCGATCCTGAGCGGATAGTCCTTGTCATCCAAGCCTGTGGCCATCCTTTCGAGGATGCAATGCGGTTGAATCATCGGCAAATAGTCAGAAGAAATATTAGAGCACACGATTGGTGTTTCGTGCTGCTGCAGAGATCTCGCCAGATGGGCAAGCCCATGGTCAAAGTCGTGGTTGCCCAGTCCGCAGGCATCATAGCCTAATGAACGCATCGCTTTGACCATCGGATCCGACAAGCTGTTTTCTGCGCGCGCAATGTAGTCGGCAACAGGTGTGCCCTGAAATGTATCGCCGTTGTCAAAAAGCACGCAGGTCGTTTTCGCCAGTTCCGCTTCGCGCCTCAGGTCTGCGATGACAGTTGCAAGTTTTGCCAGACTTCCGGCAGTATTTTTTTCATTTCGCACGTAGTCGAATGAGGTCATCTGCATATGCAAATCACTGGTCGCCAGGACACGCAGGCGGATTTCGTTTAAAGACGACGGGTCGGCTATGGTTTCCTCCTGCCAAGAAACGCAAATCAACTAAGGGCTGTGTTTACTTCCATCAGATCGCGCAAGGGTTGGCAAGCCTTGCGCCTGACAAAACTGCGTGGGTCTTGCGCTTGGGCACGCGTAGTGCAATTGCTCGGCGCTCAATCGGCGAGGCAGTCATGAAAAGTGCAGAAACAGTTACGTTTGGCGGATCGGGTTTGGACCGCGCTGGTGAAATTCGGGACAATCCGGAAGCGGTTGCAGCGGCAAAGGCCGACCCGAAGGCCCTCGCGATTGTTTTCTGGCGCGGCAAGCCTTTGATTCAGATGGATAACCCTGCTGAACTTGTGCGCTTGTCGATGGATCATGACGTTTTGGCGGAGGCAACGGAAGAGCCTATTTTGCTGGGTCGTGAAGAGGACGCGCCGCGCTTTGCGTACGATGTGTCGGCATGGGTGCCACTTGATCTTGACGAGACCCAGCTTGGCGGCTTTCTTGACGCATCAGAGCAACGCCATCCGGCGTTACCAGACGGTCAGGCGTTTGCCGAATTACGCAGAGTGATGACATGGTTGACGCCGCGCGATGCAGAACTGGCAGCGACCGGCAAAGCCATTTTGGGCTGGCACGAGACCCATCGTTTCTGCGCGTGCTGCGGTACTGCTTCAAACATCACCCAAGCGGGCTGGCAGCGCCGTTGTCCTGCCTGCAGTGCAGGACACTTCCCCCGTACGGATCCTGTGGTCATCATGCTGATCACACTCGGTAATTCGGTTCTGGTGGGGCGCTCACCGGGATGGCCCGAGGGGATGTATTCGCTTTTGGCGGGATTTGTTGAACCCGGAGAAACCTTGGAGGCCGCAGTGCGCCGCGAAGTTTTCGAAGAAGTCGGGGTGCGGGTCGGGGCGGTAAGCTATCTGGCCAGCCAGCCATGGCCGTTCCCTGCATCGTTGATGTTCGGGTGCGCGGGCGAAGCGCTCAGCGAAACACTGGACATTGATCCTGTAGAGATTGAAGATGCCATGTGGGTCACGCGCGAAAACATGATGCGTGCGTTTGCGGGGGAGCACCCTGAAATACTACCGGCACGCAAGGGCGCAATTGCGCGGTTCTTGCTTGAAAACTGGCTCGCAGACAGGCTCGAATAGGACGTTGTCCGTCATGCCACACGCTAAAAGAAGGTTTTGATCCATGCAGTTCTCTGCGCAACAGGACGTCGAAGCGCCAATCGAAGCCGTCTTTGAGAGTATGGCAACTTTTGAGATCTACGAACGTGCTGCCATGCGTCGCGGTGCCGATGTGCGCCGGAACGATACCCTGGCGATACCTGGCGCCGGCGCACAGTGGGATGTCCGGTTTATGCTTCGGGGCAAGCAGCGTGATCTGGCACTTGAGGTTATATCCTTCATCCCCCCGACCGAGCTTGTGGTCAGTTTGAATTCAAAAAATATCACAGGGACAGTGCGTTGCGAATTGTTTGCGCTTTCGAAAACCCGCACACGGCTTATGGTCGCGACTGAAATTCGGCCGCTTACTTTACCTGCCAGATTGCTTGTCCAATCCTTAAAGCTGACGAAAAGTACACTGTCCCAAAAGTACCAAACCCGCATTGCCGACTTCGCCGCTGAAATCGAAACGCGCTACGGGGATACAGTTTAGTTGCGGTCAGGATGGGCCGGATAGACGCCAAGAATCTCGATCATATTGGTGAAATAGTCCAATTCTTCGAGAGCGCGTCGCACGGCGGGGTCATCCGGATGCCCTTCGATATCCGCATAGAACTGCGTCGCGGTGAATGATCCGCCAACCATATAGCTTTCAAGCTTGGTCATGTTCACGCCATTGGTCGCAAAACCGCCCATCGCTTTGTACAGAGCCGCAGGGATGTTGCGCACTTCGAAAACGAAAGTGGTAATCATCCGTTCTGCACGGCGCGACGTGTCAAGCTCGGGGGCCATCAGAAGAAACCGTGTCGTGTTGTGATGTTCGTCTTCGATATCACGCGCGAGCACATCAAGACCGTGTATGTCCGCTGCGATGACGCTGGCCAATGCGCCGACGGCGGGTTCGGGGTGACGTGCGAGGTCTGCTGCGGCACCCGCGCTGTCTGCTGCCGCCTCTGCTGTGATCCCGTGCCGATCCAGAAAACTGCGCGCTTGCGGGATCAGAACAAGATGGGCGCGGACATGCTTAACCTCTTCCAAGGTGACCCCTTTGGGCGCCATGAGGTTGATACGCACGCGGACAAAGCCTTCGTCTATTATATGAAGCCCGCTTTGGGGCAAAAGCCGATGGATGTCTGCGACGCGACCGTAAGTGGTATTTTCCACCGGCAGCATGGCCATGTCAGCGCGACCTTCGTGCACTGCCTTGAACGCATCATCGAAAGTCGCGCAAGGCACGGGCGTGGCATCGGGTCGCGCGTTCAGCGCCGCTTCGTGACTATACGCGCCCAATTCGCCCTGAAATGCGATGCGGGTGGCTGATTTGGTGGTCATAACAGTTTCCTAACACAAAAGTGCGACACGAAAGGGGCGTTTGGTCGCGGTAAGTACACCTTGCCACCGCCAAGGTGAAGACGTAGATACCCCTTCAAACAGACAACAATGGGCTGAGACATGTTCGATACAATGACCTTTACAAAAGCTGCTGGCGGTATTTGCGGCGCTCTGCTTGTTTTTCTTCTGGGCAAATGGGCCGCAGAAGAAATGTTCCACGTCGAAGCGCACGGTGAGGCGTCTTACGTGATTGAAGTTGAAGGCGGCGAAGAAGTGGCCGAAGTCGAAGAAGTCGATTTCGCGACTGTCCTTGCGTCTGCCAGTGTAGAAGATGGGGCGAAAGTATTCCGCAAATGCTCTGCCTGCCACAAGCTGGAAGCCGGTGAAAACGGTGCAGGCCCGTACCTGTATGGTGTGGTCGGGCGCGAAAAAGGGGCTGCAGACGGGTTTGGATACTCCGACACGCTGGCCTCTATGGGTGGTGAATGGACCCCAGAGAACCTGAGCGGCTTCCTCGAAAAGCCTGCTTCATACGCACCGGGTACTTCGATGAGCTTTTCAGGACTGCGCAAGGTCGAAGATCGTGCTGACGTGATTGCGTATCTCGATAGCCTGGACGACTAGATTACACACGAAATTTTCAGAGAAAGCCGCTGGTCACGCGATCGGCGGCTTTTTTGTTGGGCAAACCTTAATTTGCGGGTCTGGATCACATTTTCGCAACTTGTATCTTGGCCCAGCCTCCCGTTAGCTTACATCACCAATAATAGGTCGGAAAAGCCGACGCCATTGAGGAGGACATCCAGATGACCAACCGCCCTAGTCATGTCGCGACAGCTGGACCGGACCGCAGATCCCTGTTTGTGGCAAGCCTGAGCCTGCTGACGATTGCACTGGCGCTTGTCTGGTCGACCGCAGTGCGGGCGCAAGACTTGGTTATCAGTCACGGATACTCCTTTTATGGTGATTTGACCTATCCCGCCGACTACGCACATTTCGACTACGTTAATCCGGATGCGCCGAAGGGCGGTGAAATAGCGCTTAGTGTTGTGGGGACCTTCGACTCGATGCACCCCTACACCCGAAAGGGGCGCGCAGGTGCATTGTCGACCGTGATGTATGAAAGTTTGCTTGGTGACGGTACTGGTGGCGCATCCGTCCCTGCCGATGTCTATGGCGAATCCTATTGCTTGCTGTGCGAACGGGTCGAGTACCCCGAGACCAAAGACTGGGTGATTTTCTATATGCGTCCGGAGGCGCGGTTTTCTGACGGTACACCGGTTACAGCGCATGACATCGCCTTCAGCCACAATCTGCTGCTGGATGAAGGGCTGAAATCCTATGCGGACGCCGTGCGCAAGCGCATTCCCAAGGTCGAGGTGATCGACGACCATACGATCAAATTCTACTTCACCGAAGGTATTTCACGACGCAGCCTGATCGATCAGGTCGGGTTCGTTCCAGCATGGTCAAAGAAATGGTATGAAGAAACCGGCGCGGGCCTTGATGAAAGCCGGTTGGAAATTTCGCCGGGGTCGGGGCCCTACATGGTCGATAGCGTCGATGTGAACCGCCGGATCGTGTACAAGCGTAACCCCGATTATTGGGGAAATGACTTGCCGTTTAACGTTGGGCGCAACAACTTCGACACAATCCGGATCGAATATTTTGGCGATGACACGGCCGCATTCGAAGCCTTTAAAGCTGGCGAATATACATTCCGCAGCGAAGGGGATTCCAAGAAATGGGCCACGGGATACGATTTTCCGAAAACGCGCGAAGGCTTGGTTGTAACCAAGGAATTGCCGGACGGATCACCGCCGACGCCATCCGGAATTGTGTTCAATCTGGGCCGCGAAACATTGCAGGACCGTCGCGTTCGTGAGGCGTTAGCTCTGGCGTTCAACTTTGAATGGACGAATGAAAGCCTGCAGTACGGGCTGTTCAAGCAGCGGGCATCTTACACGCAAGACACACCGCTGATGGCGATGGATGTGCCTACGGGTGAGGAACGCGCATTTCTTGAAAGCCTTGGTGATCTGGTGCCAGCCGCCATGATGGAAGAGCCCGTTTTAGTGCCACATACTTCAAACGCAGAACGGCTTTTGGACCGTCGCAACGCGAGGACTGCCATGCGGCTTCTGGACGAGGCCGGCTGGGCTGTTGGCGATGACGGTGTGCGGCGCAACGCAGCGGGTGAAACCTTTAGTCTGAACTTTTTGTTCAACAGCGCCACGTCGCCCACATTGAGCGCGGTTATGGAAAACTACGTGGCGAACGTCAAAACACTAGGCATCGATATAACATTCGAAAAAGTAGATTCGGCCCAATACACCACACGCGAACGGGACCGAGACTATGATCTGGTCTTTGACAGCTATGGCGCGTTCTTGGGGACCGGCACCGGTCTGATGCAGCGCTACGGCTCGGAGGCGGCGGCGTTCTCGCTTTTTAACCCGGCAGGTCTTGCGAGCCCGCTGGTGGACGCGATCATTGACCGGTCACTAAACGCAACCACACGTGAGGAAGAACAAGCCTCGCTTACAGCACTGGATCGCGCATTGCGGTATGAGTTCATCATGATCCCCGTTTGGTACAACCCCAGCCACTGGGTCGCGTTTTATGACCAATATGAACATCCCGAAGAGATCCCGCCGTTCGCTTTGGGCCAGTTAGATTTCTGGTGGTACAACCAAGACAAGGCGGATGCCTTGCGCGCTGCCGGAGCACTGAGGTAACGCCGTGGGCGCCTATATTATCAGAAGGCTGCTGCTGATTATCCCGACGCTTCTGGGGATAATGCTCATCAACTTTGCGCTGGTACAGTTTGTGCCAGGTGGTCCTGTGGAACAGGCGATCGCGCGCATCCAGGGCGGTGGCGATGTGTTCGAAGGTTTTTCAGGGGCCAATAATGACGCCGGTGCCGACGATCTGGGCGGTGCCAATGACAGTCAGTACATCGGTGCGCGCGGTCTGCCGCCAGAGTTTATCGCCGAGCTGGAGGCCGAGTTCGGATTTGACAAGCCACCGGTTGAGCGATTCCTGAACATGATCTGGAACTACATGCGGTTCGATTTTGGTGAGAGTTATTTCCGGTCAATCTCGGTGATTGAGCTGATTAAGGAAAAGCTGCCGGTGTCTATTTCGCTTGGTCTGTGGTCGACGCTGATTGCTTATCTGGTATCGATCCCTCTGGGCATCCGTAAAGCTGTCAAAGATGGCACCAGCTTTGATACCTGGACGTCAGGCGCGATCATTGCCGCCTATGCCATTCCGGGTTTTCTTTTTGCAATCCTGTTGTTGGTGCTGTTCGCGGGCGGCTCATACTATCAGATTTTCCCACTCAGGGGCCTTACGTCTGATAACTTTGACCAGCTGAGCACATGGGGCAAGGTCGTCGACTACTTCTGGCATATTACGCTGCCGGTTTTGGCATCGACCATATCCGCGTTTGCAACGCTGACACTTCTGACAAAGAACAGTTTTCTGGATGAGATCAAGAAACACTATGTGATGACTGCCCGAGCGAAAGGCCTGTCAGAAAAACGGGTGCTGTATGGCCACGTTTTCCGCAACGCGATGCTGATCGTTATCGCCGGTTTTCCTGCCGTTTTCATCGGCGTGTTCTTTGGCGCATCTCTCATAATCGAGACGATTTTCAGCCTTGACGGGTTAGGGCGTCTTGGCTTTGAAGCGGCCGTGGCGCGCGACTATCCCATCGTTTTCGGGACGCTTTTCATCTTTGGTCTCATCGGCCTAATCGTGGGGCTGTTGTCTGACCTGATGTATGTGCTGGTCGACCCGCGTATCGATTTCGAGCGACGGGAGGGGTAACGCATGGCCGTAACAGAACCCCATCCCGATACGACGCCTGTGACAGATACGTCAGTTACTGGCAGCCCGAAAAAAACTTGGCTATCGCCTTTGAACCAAAGACGTTGGCGAAACTTCACGCGCAATCGGCGTGCCTATTGGTCGCTATGGATCTTTTCTATCCTGTTCGGGTTGTCGCTTTGCGCTGAATTCATCGCTTACGACAAACCGATCCTTGTGCAGTACCGGGGCGAATACTACACGCCGATCTGGAACTTCTATCCCGAGACGGAATTCGGCGGGGATTTCCAGACCGAGGCGGTCTACCGCGATCCTGAGGTAAAGTGTCTGATTGCAACGGGGGGGCTGGACCTGTGTTTTGACGATCCCGAAGGGTACATCGAAGACGCAGAAGATGGCATCATCGACGGCGATCCGATCGAAAAAGGTTGGGCGCTTTGGCCCTTGATCCCCTATTCGTTTGATACCGCAGTGGACCGGCCCGGCGCCGCACCTCTGCCGCCTAACAGTGAAAATCTGCTCGGCACCGACGGGACAAAACGTGATGTTCTGGCCCGTGTGATCCATGGTTTCCGATTGTCGGTGTTCTTCACCATTATCGTGACGGGGCTATCAAGCGTTATCGGCGTGATTGCCGGCGCCGTTCAAGGCTATTTCGGCGGCAAGACAGACCTGATCTTCCAACGTATCATCGAGATTTGGTCGTCCACACCGCAGCTATACATCATTATTATTCTGTTCGCGATCCTGGGGCGAAGTTTCTGGCTCTTGGTGTTGTTGATGGTGCTCTTTGGGTGGATGTCACTTGTCGGCGTGGTGCGGGCCGAATTCCTGCGCGCGCGCAACCTTGAATACGTGCGCGCCGCGCGCGCTTTGGGTGTCTCAAACATCACCATTATGTTTCGCCACATGCTGCCCAATGCGATGGTCGCCACGCTGACCATGCTGCCGTTTATCGTGACAGGAACGATTGCGACGCTGGCAGGTTTGGACTTTCTGGGCTTCGGTCTGCCGTCGTCTGCGCCGTCGCTTGGCGAATTGACGTTGCAGGCCAAACAGAACCTGCAGGCGCCGTGGCTTGCCTTTACCGCGTTTTTTACCTTTGCGATCATGCTGTCGCTTTTGGTGTTCATTTTCGAAGGCGTCCGAGATGCCTTTGACCCCAGAAAGACCTTCTCATGAGTGCCTTGCTTGATGTGAAGGACCTTGTCGTCAGCTTTCGTCAGGACGGCAAGCTGACACAAGCGGTCAAGGGGGTCAGCTTTTCGGTAGAGCGGGGGGAAACCGTGGCGATTGTGGGCGAATCCGGTTCGGGCAAATCGGTCTCGGCTTTGTCCACAGTGTCGTTGCTGGGTGACAGCGCTGAGGTTTCAGGCTCTGTCACATATGACGGGCAGCAGATGATTGGCGCGGATGAGACGTTGTTGCGCAAGGTGCGCGGCAATGACATCAGCTTTATTTTTCAGGAACCGATGACGTCACTGAACCCGCTGCATACCATTGAAAAGCAGTTGGGAGAGAGCCTCGCGCTGCATCAGGGGCTTGTAGGAGCAGAGGCGCGGACGCGCATTGTCGAGCTTCTGGAGCAGGTTGGCATTCAGGATGCCGCAACGCGACTGACAAGCTATCCGCATCAATTGTCTGGCGGGCAACGTCAGCGGGTCATGATTGCAATGGCGCTGGCGAATGAGCCGGATGTGCTGATCGCAGACGAGCCGACGACAGCGCTTGATGTGACAATTCAGGCGCAAATCCTTGATCTGCTGAAAGACCTAAAAGACCGGATGGGTATGGGGCTTTTGTTCATCACCCACGACCTTGGGATCGTACGCCGTATCGCGGACCGCGTCTGTGTCATGCAAAAAGGCGAGATTGTCGAAACAGGGCGGACGCAGGATATTTTTGGCAATCCGCAGCACCCCTATACGCAAAAGCTGCTGAGTGCTGAGCCGTCCGGCGCGCCGGAGCCTTTGCCAAAAGACGCGCAGGTCATTGCGCAGACTGATAATTTGAAGGTTTGGTTTCCCATTCAGGCAGGGCTGTTGCGCCGTACCGTCGGGCATGTGAAAGCGGTGAATGACACCAGCTTGGTGGTCCGTACCGGTGAGACAATTGGTGTTGTCGGGGAATCGGGATCCGGAAAAACAACGATGGCACTGGCACTGATGCGCCTGATCGCGTCCGAAGGCGAGATTACCTTTATGGGGCAAGACGTGCGCAAGTGGTCAACGCGGCAGCTACGCAGCCTTCGCAAAGACATGCAGATCGTGTTTCAGGATCCCTTCGGGTCGTTGAGCCCGCGCATGACCTGCGCGCAGATTATTTCCGAAGGTCTAAAAATACATAACGTGGACCCAGACCGGAACCAAAGGGACCTGGTGCAGGAGGTCATGGAAGAGGTGGGATTGGACCCTGCCACGATGGATCGCTACCCGCATGAATTCTCCGGTGGCCAACGTCAGCGCATCGCGATTGCACGTGCCATGGTGTTACGCCCGAAGCTTCTGGTGCTGGACGAGCCGACGTCGGCGCTGGATATGACGGTTCAGGTCCAGATTGTGGACCTGCTGCGCGAGCTCCAGCAAAAATACGGGCTGGCCTACATCTTTATCAGCCACGACCTGCGGGTTATCCGCGCGATGTCACACCATGTAATGGTGATGAAACGCGGCGATGTGGTGGAAACGGGCGCTGTCCAACAGGTATTCGAAGCGCCGCGTCACGCCTATACGAAAAGTTTGCTGGCCGCGGCAACCTAAGAGGTCAAATGGCCGACGCGTGGCCTGCGTTTGACATGTCGTAGGCATCAAAATGGCGCGCAATGATGCGCGTTAAAGGCTGCCCCTCCTGCCGTATCAAGAACCGATCTGAAGTAAGCTCAACGATATCACCGAAATAGTCGGCGGCCTCGTGAAGCAGGGCTTTGATATGCGCTTCACGGCCGGGAAAGCGTGCGTTCAGTTCTTTGATGTCGACTTCAAAATCGCACATGACTGCTTCGATGAGGCGGGCGCGCAACTTGTCTTCTTCCGTAAAGACGTGACCGCGGGTTGTCGCAAGTTCACCTGCACGAATAGACTTGGTGTAGCCTGACGTCGCAGGATTGTTTTGCGCGTAGCCTTGCGGAAAGCGTGAAATCGAAGACGCGCCGAGGCCTATCAACACTTCCGCTGGCTCATCCGTATAGCCTTGGAAATTTCGGCGCAGTTGCCCGGTTTGTGCAGCAATTGCCAACGTGTCGTGCGGTACGGCAAAATGGTCAATCCCGATCTGCCGGTAGCCGTCCCATTCGAACAACTGGCGTGCAGTTTCAAATAGTTGCAACCGGGTTTCGGGGGCAGGCAGAGCGTCAGAAGGGATCAATGACTGCCGCCGCGCCATCCAAGGCACATGCGCGTAACCGTATAAAGCCACGCGATCGGGGCTAAGGGTCAGTAGCTTCTGGACGCTTGCCGCAATCTTCGTTGTCGTCTGGTGGGGCAAACCAAAGAGAATATCCGCGTTAAGCGATGTGATGCCAGCGGCGCGCAGCATATCAGCGGCGTTGCGGGTCACATCAAAGCTTTGCAAACGCCCGATAGTCGTTTGGATTTCCTCGTCAAAATCCTGCACGCCGATTGACGCGCGCGTCATACCGGCAGCGGCGAGTGCATCAACACGCGACTGGTCAACTTCGTTTGGATCAATCTCGACCGAGAATTCGCCGTTCGGGGCGAGGGGGGCTACGTCAAAAATAGTGCCCGCAAGATCTGTGATCATTTCCGAATCGAGCAGTGTCGGAGTGCCGCCGCCCCAGTGGACCCGGCTGAAGGACACATTCTCGGGTAAAAGGGTCGATAAGAGCTTAATTTCGCTCTTTAGTGTGGACAGATAGGCAATGACTGGGGCATTACTTGACGTGCCTTGAGTGCGGCAGGCGCAAAACCAACACAACCGTCGGCAAAACGGAATGTGTAAATACAGTGAAATGCGGCTTCCAGGCGGTATCGCGGTAATCCACGCGCGTGTGTTAGCATTCGTGGTGTCAGCCGAAAATTGAGGTGCCGTCGGATAGCTCGTGTAACGCGGAACTTTTGCGTCAAACAGCCCCATTTTGGCAAGTTTGGATGTAATGCTCATACAGTATCGATATGCTGTACCACGGGAATCATCCTTGATGTGGATCAAAGGCGGAGACTTTTTGATGCAAGATATGGCGGCGCCGAATATGAACGATTGCGTCGATTGTCCGATACGTCACCGGGCCGTGTGCGCGCGGTGCGACGCGGACGAATTGGAGCTGTTGGAAGACATCAAGTACTATCGCAGCTTTACTGCGGGCCAGACGATCATGTGGGCAGGGGACCGAATGGATTTCGTGGCGTCGGTGGTTTCGGGTGTCGCATCATTGACCCAGACCATGGAAGACGGGCGCACTCAGATGGTCGGTCTTTTGCTGCCATCGGATTTTGTGGGCCGTCCGGGTCGCGAACAGGCAACCTACACTGTAACCGCGACGAGCGATCTGGTTATGTGTTGTTTCCGGCGCAAACCATTCGAGCAGATGATTAATTCCACGCCACATATCGCGCATCGCCTACTTGAAATGACATTGGACGAGCTGGACGCGGCACGCGAGTGGATGCTTGTTTTAGGACGCAAAACCGCGCGCGAAAAAATTGCCAGTCTATTGGCCATCATCGCCCGCAGAGACGCAGTTCTTGCCAAGAATTCAGAGATGAACAGTCTTGCGTTTGATTTACCGCTTACGCGCGAGGCGATGTCCGACTACCTTGGCCTGACGCTTGAAACCGTTAGCCGACAGGTTTCTGCACTCAAAAAAGACGGCGTGATCGTACTTGAGGGTAAACGCAGGATCAATGTGCCTGACATGGACCGCCTTATGGACGAGGCAGGGGATGACAGCGACGGCGGCTTCCTGAGCTGACGCCGCCGCTGCCACACTTCCGCTAGTGTGCCATCAACACAGGAACACTACTGCATTGCAGCATATCCCGGGTTGCTCCTCCCAGCACCGCTTCGCGGAAACGCGAGTGACCGTAGCCCCCCATAACAAGCATATCTGCGCCTGTTTCGGTCACATGTTGCGCCAGTCTTTCACTGACTTTTTTACCTTGTCGGGTCATAACCTGAATGTCGCTGCGCACGCCATGGCGGTAAAGATATACCGCCAGTGCACCGCCAGGGTCTGACCGTTCGGGCCCGGTTTCTGGCGGATCGACGATTGCGATATGCACAGTGCTCGCAGCCTTCAACAATGGCATTGCTGCCCGCACTGCCCGCATGGCTTCGGGGCTTTCGTTCCACGCAATCACGATGCAGTCCGGTCGGGCAGACACGTCGCCTTTGGGAACAACGATGGTCGGGCAGTCTGCCTCAAACAACAACCCTTCAAGGACCAGACAGTCTTCGGGCGCGCCGTCCTCGCCATAAGGCAGCCCGACGACCGCTAGATCGGCAAAGCGCGCCTGGGTGGCGACAGTCCGTCCTATGCCCGCAACGGATGCGATCGCACTGATGGTATCCCAACGTGCATTCGTATTTTCCAAGTGGGTGCGGACCCGCGATTGAATCTGAGCTGCCTGCGCGTGGGCTTCTTCAATGGCCGCGTGCATCACCATCGCATTCGAGCCGATCTCGTAATACGTGTTGGGTGTACGGTCCACGCCAAGTGACAACACTTCCAGATGCGCATCCTGCGCTTCTGTCATCGCAACTGCAAAGGCCAAGGCCGGCGATTTATCGACGAGCCTTGTGAGCGGTGTGAAGACGGTTTTGTACGCCATGATCCATTCCTTTCGCATCACCAGATATGCGTCATTCTAGCGCGGTGCAAAATGGCTTCCCTTGATCCGCGTCATCCAAAATCAAGGAACCGCTTGATGCAGATCAAGGTCTTGAAATCGGTAGCGCGCGACAACGGCAGACATAACTAACCAGATTTGCGCGGGGGGATTCCGTTTCGCGCAAAGCCAGACGGAAGGGACACCGGACAGATGAACACCGGAACATTAAACTACATGAAGCTGGTCGGGCTCGGGCTCGTCACGCTTTTTGCGCTAATCGCGGCGGGATACGCGCGCGATCTTGCGTATCAGGTTCATATGATAATCTTTGTACTCGTCGCGGGGGGGCTGTTCTTGGTCACCTTGCGCAAGACAGATGAACCTGCGACGCCGATTGCCCAAGACGAATACTTTGACAGCGTGATCCGCGCTGGTGTTATTGCCACTGCCTTTTGGGGTGTTGTGGGCTTTTTGGTGGGCGTAGTGATCGCCTTCCAGTTGGCCTTTCCCCAACTGAACTTTGAATGGGCACAAGGCTACGCCAACTTCGGACGCTTGCGGCCTTTGCATACGTCAGCTGTGATTTTCGCCTTTGGCGGCAATGCTCTGATCGCAACAGCGTTCTTTGTGGTCCAACGGACCTGCGCTGCGCGCCTCTGGGGCGGTAACCTGGGTTGGTTTGTCTTCTGGGGCTACCAGTTGTTCATCGTTCTGGCGGCCACTGGGTATCTTCTGGGTGGCACGCAGTCAAAGGAATACGCAGAGCCTGAATGGTATGTCGACATCTGGCTGACCATCGTGTGGGTCTCGTTCTTGGCATGTTTTCTAGGTACGCTCATCAAGCGCAAAGAGCCGCATATCTATGTGGCAAACTGGTTCTATCTGGCATTCATCGTCACGGTGGCCATGCTGCACCTTGTCAACAACATCTCGATTCCTGTCTCCATTTGGGGTTCCAAATCGGTTCAGGTCTTCTCGGGTGTGCAGGACGCAATGGTACAGTGGTGGTACGGCCACAACGCGGTGGGCTTCTTTCTGACTGCCGGGTTCTTGGGTATGATGTACTACTTCGTCCCCAAGCAAGCCGAACGGCCGGTCTTTAGCTATAAGCTATCGATCATCCACTTCTGGGCGCTGATCTTCCTGTATATCTGGGCGGGCCCGCACCACTTGCACTATACTGCTTTGCCTGACTGGGCGTCGACACTGGGTATGGTCTTCTCGATCATTCTGTGGATGCCAAGCTGGGGCGGCATGATCAATGGCCTGATGACGCTGCAAGGCGCATGGGACAAGCTGCGTACTGACCCCGTTCTGCGGATGATGGTGACCTCGCTTGCTTTCTATGGCATGTCCACTTTCGAGGGTCCGATGATGTCGATCCGTGCGGTCAATTCGCTCAGCCACTATACAGACTGGACAATCGGTCACGTTCACTCCGGTGCACTTGGCTGGAATGGTCTTGTCACATTTGGCGCGCTTTACTACCTCGTACCGGTTCTGTGGAAGCGCGAACGTCTCTACAGCCTCTCATTGGTCAGCTGGCATTTCTGGCTCGCCACGATCGGCATCGTTCTGTACGCGGCCAGCATGTGGGTGACCGGTATCATGGAAGGCCTGATGTGGCGTGAAGTGGATGCCAACGGCTTCCTTGTGAACTCTTTCGCTGACACCGTAAGCGCGAAGTTCCCGATGTATGTGGTCCGCGGTTTGGGTGGGGTACTGTTCCTCTCCGGCGCGATCGTCATGTGCTACAACCTTTGGATGACTGTGAAAGCCGCGCCTGCCAAGGCGTCGCTCGGCACAGCCGTCCCTGCTGAATAAGGAGGGATCGAAACATGCAGATCCTATCAAAGCATAAGTTCATTGAGACCAACGCAACACTTCTGTTGGTCCTGAGCTTCCTCGTGGTCTCAATCGGGGGGCTGGTGCAAATCACCCCCCTGTTCTACCTCGAAAATACGATCGAAAAAGTTGAAGGCATGCGGCCGTATTCGCCGCTGGAGCTGACAGGCCGTGATGTCTACGTCCGTGAAGGGTGCTATGTCTGCCACAGCCAGATGATCCGCCCCATGCGCGACGAAGTTGAACGTTACGGCCACTACTCGCTGGCAGCGGAATCGATGTACGACCACCCCTTCCAGTGGGGATCCAAACGGACGGGCCCTGACCTTGCCCGTGTGGGCGGTCGCTACTCGGATGACTGGCACGTCGTGCACCTGCGTAACCCGCAGTCTGTTGTGCCGGAATCGATCATGCCGAAATACGGCTTCCTTGAGCGGACACTGATCGAGCCTGACTATGTGGCAGAGTTGATGTCGACGCATCGCTTTGTGGGTGTGCCTTACACCGACGAGATGATTGCGTCGGCTGCTGCGGACTTCCGGGCGCAAGCCGATCCCGACAGCGACTTTGACGAGATGCTGGAACGCTATCCCGGTGCGCAGGTGCGCAACTTTGATGGCCAGCCCGGTATCTCGGAAGCTGACGCGCTGATCGCTTACCTGCAAATGCTGGGCACGCTGGTCGATTTCTCGACCTTTACGCCAGACGCCAGCCGCTAAGGAGGGCATGAAAATGGAAACTTATTCCCTTCTTCGCGAATTTGCAGACAGCTGGATGCTTTTGCTTTTGTTTCTCGTCTTTGTGGGCATCTGGGCCTGGGTCATCCGACCCGGCTCCAACAAGGTCCACGACGAGGCCAAGAACATGATCTTCCGAAATGATGAACGACCCGCCCCGAGTAAGGAGGCAAGCGAATGACCGACCACCCAACACCTCCGCCACGACAAGAGGGCGACCCCGATACCACAGGCCACGTCTGGGACGGGATTGAAGAATTTGACAACCCAATGCCGCGCTGGTGGCTGTGGTGCTTTTATCTGACGATCGTCTGGGGGGTTGCCTACAGCATCGCATACCCGGCATGGCCACTGGTCTCTTCAGCGACTTCAGGACTGTTGGGCTTTTCGACCCGCAGCGAAGTGGCCGAAGAAATTGCGGCTGCTCAGATCGCAAACGAAGGTGTCAACTTGCAACTGGCCAGCACCGAACTTACTGAGATTGCAGATAATCCCGAATTGGCGAGCTATGCCACATCCGCGGGTGCCGCGGTATTCAGAACTTGGTGTTCACAATGCCACGGCTCGGGTGCGGCAGGCGTACAAGCATCCGGCTACCCCAACCTGCTTGATGACGACTGGCTCTGGGGGGGGGACATTGAATCGATCCACCTCACCATAGCTCATGGTATCCGGAACGAAGACGATCCTGATGCACGGTATTCGGAAATGCCAGCTTATGGCGATATTTTCGAGCCTGAAGAGATCGAACAGGTGGCCAATTACGTGATGACGCTTTCTGGCAACACGCCCGTTGATGCCTCCAAGGTCGAAGCAGGCGCCGAGCTTTTCTACGACAATTGCTCGGCGTGTCACGGTGAGGAGGGGCTGGGTATGACCGAGTTGGGCGCGCCCAATCTGGCGGATGCGATCTGGCTCTATGGCGGTGACTACGACACAATCATGGAGACTGTGACCTACAGTCGCTATGGCGTCATGCCGCCTTGGACACAGCGTCTTTCTGAGGCTGAAATCCGTGCAGTCGCAGTCTATGTGCATCAGTTGGGCGGCGGCGAATAAGCTCACCCAACGTTACGACTAACAGGTGCGGCGACTTGATACATATCAAGGCCGCGCCTGCTCTATATTCAGTAGGTTGCATATGAACCTAACACGGAGTGAAACGTTTTGTCTGATCAGGTTACCCCGCCGAGTTTGTACGCAGCCCGCGAACCGATTTTTCCGCGCCGTGTGTCGGGTCCGTTTCGCAACCTGAAATGGTTTATTCTGATCGTTACCTTGGGCATCTACTACGTTGTGCCTTGGATACGCTGGGACCGCGGGCCCGATTTGCCCAATCAGGCGGTGTTGCTCGATATGGCGAACCGCCGGTTCTATTTCTTTTGGATCGAAATCTGGAGCCATGAATTCTACTTTGTCGCCGGCCTTCTTATCATGGCGGGTTTGGGGCTTTTCCTGTTTACGTCAGCGTTGGGGCGCGTCTGGTGCGGCTATGCTTGCCCTCAAACCGTCTGGACCGATCTGTTTATTCTGGTCGAGCGTTGGATTGAAGGCGACCGTAACGCGCGTCTGCGCCTGCAGCGTCAAAAGAAGCTTGATTTCAAAAAGGCACGCCTGCGGGTGACAAAATGGACGGTATGGTTGTTCATTTCGGTGGCGACCGGCGGGGCATGGGTTTTCTACTTTGCGGACGCTCCGACATTGCTCGTGAACCTTTTCACGGGCCAGGCACCAGCCGTTGCCTACATTACTGTCGCAGTTCTGACGGCCACAACTTTTGTGTTCGGTGGATTTGCGCGTGAACAAATCTGCATCTACGCCTGCCCCTGGCCGCGCATACAGGGCGCGATGATGGACGAGGACACGTTGACAGTCGCTTACCGTCCGTGGCGCGGTGAGCCGCGCAAACATTCCGAAGCGGAAAAAGCCGGCGAGCCGATGGGCGATTGCATCGATTGTATGGCCTGCGTCAACGTATGTCCGGTGGGGATTGATATCCGCGACGGGCAACAGATGGAGTGCATCACCTGCGCGCTGTGTATCGACGCCTGTGATGATATCATGCAAAAAATTGGCAAGCCACGCGGTCTGGTCGACTATCTTGCGCTGTCTGATGAGAAACTGGAACGCGCGGGCAACCCGCCGCGTTCGGTCTGGAAGCATATTTTCCGGCCCCGTACCATGCTCTACACAGCCTTGTGGAGCGGTGTTGGTGTCGCACTTTTGGTAGCGCTCTTCATTCGTTCTGACATCGAAATAACTGTGGCGCCCGTGCGTAACCCCGTATTTGTCACGATGTCCGATGGATCGATCCGCAACACATACGATATTCGCCTGCGCAACAAGAACAATGATGAACGCCTGTTCCGCATTGCCGTCATCGGCGATCCGGCCATTCGAATACAGCTGGAAGGGACCCCATATGGGTCTGTGACCGTGGGCGCGGACGAATCCCTGTTGCAACGGGTCTATGTTATCGCACCCCCCACCTCGGCGCCCGCGAGTGGTGGTCTCACGGATGTGCGCTTTTGGGTTGAAGACCTGACCAACGGCGATCGCGCCTACAAAGACAGTAACTTTACCGGAAAAGGATCCAACTAATGGAAAAGAAACTGACTGGCCGGCATGTGGCCATGATTTTCGGTGGTGCTTTCACGATCATTATTTCGGTGAACCTCACTCTGGCCTACAACGCTGTCAGCACCTTTCCGGGGCTGGAGGTCAAGAACTCTTACGTGGCAAGCCAGAGTTTTGACAAAAACCGCGATGCACAGCAGGCATTGGGCTGGTCGGTCCGCGCAGAAAGCCGCAAGGGCCAGTTGCTTTTGTCTGTAACAGACGCGCAGGGGGCACCGGTTGAGGTCGCACGCCTTGACGCAACACTGGGCCGTGCCACGCATGTGCAAGACGACAGCACGCCTGATTTCGCCTTTGACGGCAAGCGATACGTGGCGCCTGCCGATCTTGCGCCAGGAAACTGGAATATCCGCATGGTCGCCGAAGCCGAGGATGGCACCGTGTTCCGGCAACGCGTGATCCTTCATGTCCCCAAGGAGCGTTCATGACCGCACTGACGACAAACGGTCCAGCAAGCTGTCCGGGATGTCTTGCAGCCCCGGCTGAGGGTATTGATGCGCCCTTGCCGGATGCAAAACTGGCGCTGTCGCTTCCGACCATTCACTGTCAGGCGTGTATCTCGAAGGTCGAGAAATCACTGAATGCGCACCCTTCCGTACGGGCCGCACGCGTTAACCTGACACGCAAACGGGTCATGATTGACGCGGCACCTGACGTGAGCGCGCAGGAACTTGCCAATCTGGTCATGGACGCAGGTTTTGAAGCGCACGAGCTTGATACTGCTGCCCTGAGCCAGACACAGACCGATGCTGCCGGCCGTGACATTCTGATGCGGTTGGCCGTAGCAGGTTTCGCAGCCATGAACGTGATGCTGTTGTCGGTCGCGGTCTGGTCCGGGGCAACAGATACGACGCGTGACATGTTCCACTGGATATCCGCGGCGATCACGCTGCCTGCGCTGGCCTTTTCTGCACAGCCGTTTTTTCGCAACGCATGGGCTGCGTTGCGTGCCAAGCGGCTGAATATGGACGTGCCAATAACGCTTGCGATTGTGTTGGCGGTGGCGACGTCTCTTTGGGAGACGGGCCTTTCTGGAAAGCACGCGTATTTTGATGCCGCACTGACACTCACCTTCTTCCTGCTTGCAGGCCGTTGGCTTGACGCGCGTGCCCGCTCTGCCGCGCGTTCTGCTGCCGAGGAATTGACGGCTCTGGAAGTGCCGCGCGCGTGGCGCGTCGAACACGGCACGCCTACCGAAGTTGCCGTCAGCGCGCTACGTATCGGCGACAAAATTCTGGTGCGCCCCGGTGCCCGCGCGCCAGTGGACGGTCTGATCGTAGAGGGCACGTCCGAAGTTGATCGCTCGGCATTGACCGGAGAAACCATGCCCGCTTTGCGCGGCACTGGCGATGCGATGAGCGCGGGCGAAGTAAACCTGACAGGCCCACTGACACTTCAGGCGACGGCGGTGGGCGTGGATACATCGCTACACCAACTTGCGGCTTTGGTTGCGGTCGCCGAAAGCGGACGGTCGCGCTATACATCGCTGGCGGACCGTGCGGCGAAATTATATGCCCCCGGCGTGCATATCCTGTCGGCGCTCGCGTTCTTGGGCTGGTTAATCTGGTCAGGAGATATGCGCATCTCGCTTAATATCGCGGCGGCCGTTCTGATTATTACCTGTCCTTGCGCCTTGGGACTTGCGGTGCCGGCTGTCACAACCGCTGCATCGGGTAGGCTTTTTGGCAAAGGGCTGTTGGTCAAAAGTGCGACAGCACTCGAACGTTTGGCAGAAGTGGACACCGTTGTGTTCGATAAAACCGGCACTGTCACTTTGGGCACACCTAGCGTCACCAACTGGAATGATCTTGATGCCGCGCAAAAAGCGCTCGCTTATGCACTTGCACAAGGCTCATCACACCCGCTCTCAATGGCGATTGTAAAAGCCGCGCAGGCCGAGGGGATATCGCCTGCACCGCTCATTCAACAAACCGAACAGCCCGGTTATGGCACCAAGGCGCGTTTCCGGGATACGGACGTGCGTTTGGGACGCCCTGAATGGGTTGGCGTAAGTGCACAGAATGCAGGGCTTTGCACTGCGTTGGATCTAGGCAATGGCGAAAACCCTATGGTTATCACCTTTGAGGATAGCCCGCGCCCAGGTGCCGCCGACTTGATGGATGCCCTGAAAGCGCAGGGCATGAAAGTGATCCTGCTGTCCGGTGATCGTACCGCATCTGTAGCGGCGGTTGCGGGGCAGCTGGGCATGGATGAATATGCAGCTGAAGTTTTGCCCAAAGAAAAAGTTGATTTCGTGCAAGACCTGACGAACCAGGGACGCCGTGTCTTGATGGTCGGGGACGGTTTGAATGATACGGGCGCCTTGGCCGCCGCGCATGTGTCTATCAGCCCTGCTCAGGCGTTGGATGCTGCACGGGCCGCTTCAGACATCGTGCTGTTGGGCCAGGATTTGAGCCCGATTGCAGATGCCCTTGCGACGGCACGGCAAGCGACAAAGCGGATCAATGAAAACTTTACGATCGCTACTGTCTACAATGTGGTGGCTGTGCCTCTCGCGGTGGCAGGGCTGGCAACGCCCCTGATCGCGGCCTTGGCCATGTCCACATCTTCGCTTACGGTGTCCCTGAACGCATTGCGCATCCGGGGTCGGACATGAACGTACTTACTTATTTGATACCGATTTCACTGATCCTGGGGGGCGCGGGGCTGGCAGGGTTTATCTACACCCTGAGAAGCCGGCAGTACGAAGACCCCGATGGCGATAGCCGCCGCATTCTCAGCGGCGAATGGGATGACAAACCCCGCGCCGACTAGCCCCGCTTAAGAGGGGCCAACCGTTTCACATTCGATATTGCGCGCTTCAAGTCGTCTGCACGCGAGATTGGCTGACTCGCGGCTCATCCCCAGAAAGTTCGCATCAAATCCGCCGGATCTTTTGACGACTTTGCGCAACGTGCCATCAAGTGTTTCCATTTCTGTGAGCGCCGTGGTGACCAACGCCCGCTCGGCGAGGTATCTGCTGCCATAGCGGCCCACATTTACACCCCATTGGTGCCCGCCAGATGTGGATAGTCTTGTGACCACTTCGTTTTGCGCAGGCAGCACGACGGCCGCGTTTACCAACCCGGTTGGCCGCATCGCAGGGCGCAACGACACCGGTACAACACTTCCCGGTGTTCCTGCAGCTGCGGGCGTGTCATCCGCGGCGGGGGACACATTCCGCGCCTCCAGCAAAGCTGATGTTATGTCCGTGTTGAGAATGCCGCTGCTTGTACTTGCGGCCGCCGCAGCAGGAATGGTTGCTTTGGCTTCGGCAAGAGCTGCGACGATGTCCGAGGCATCAACAGAGGCGACAATCACATCAGGTGTGGGCCGCATTTGAGGACGCAGACTTGACGCGAGTACTTTGGACACTTGGGCAGGTGCCTGACGCGAGGCGATGTAAGACGGTTTTTGCGGTTTGCGTACTTGCGCGCGGCTTGGTGCGCGTTTGAAGCCCATGTCGAGCAGTTCGGCAACTCTTGCGTTGCGCGCTGTTGTTGACGTCCCGCCAAAGACAGTCGCTATGATGCGTTCCTGTCCGCGTTCCGCCGAAGCTACAAGATTAAACCCCGCTGCGCGCGTATACCCTGTTTTGATACCATCAGCGCCGCGATAGTTGCCAAGCAGCCTACGGTTTGTGTTTGCAACATTTCTGACACCCGCATGGGTCGATTTGCGTGAGAACAGATTGTAGTACTCCGGATAGTCATAAAGCACATGCCGCCCCAAAATCGACATGTCGCGGGCCGTGGACATATGCCCTTTTTCCGTCAAACCATGTGCATTTTTAAAGGTGGTTCTGGTCATGCCAAGTTCTTTTGCGGTGCGCGTCATGCGGCGGGCAAAAGCGGCTTCTGATCCTTCGAGGGCTTCACCGATGGCCGTTGCCGCGTCATTTGCAGATTTAACGGCTGCTGCGCGGATCAGATAGCGAAAAGCGATGCGCTGGCCTGACTTCAGACCAAGTTTGGAGGGGGGCTCAGAAGCTGCAAAACGAGAGATTTTGACTTTGGTATCCAGTGTGATTTCACCCTGTTCCACCGCTTGAAACGCAATGTAGAGTGTCATCATCTTGGTCAACGATGCCGGATGCAAGCGGGTGTCGGCATTGCGCGAATGCAAAACCTCACCGGTCCGAGCATCCATGACAAAAGCGGCGTAGGGTGCCGCGGCTGCGCTGAGTGGTAAGATTACGAGCATCCACAAAATTGCAAATGCATATAGCCCATATCGGGCCGGCCAGGTGCGCCGTACCTTCATGATTTCCGCCTTTTTCTGCCTCGTGCCGCCGAATTTTTTCGACTGGCTTTATTAGCTGAAACGCTAACACAGCTTTTGTGTTCGATAAACCATTGATTTAAGGCGAATGCGTTAAGTTTGGATGAAACTTAAATTTGTGGCATTTAGGCGCTCATAAGTTTAACCGATCTCTCGGAGTAAAGCGGCGAGCCCGCCTAGGTCACCGATGCGCGTGTAGCGTGCGCAATCCGCGGGTTCCGGCGCCTTTTCAAGCTCCCATTCCAGACCATGAGGCACAAACGTCCCCCAACCCCCGGCATCGATCATTGGCAGCACGTCGGATTTCATGGAATTCCCAACCATCATGCCACGGCTGGGGCCATCGCCATGGCGCACGAAAATCTCTTTATAGCCATGCACGTCCTTGTCAGAAACGATCTCAACGGCATCAAACAGCTCACCCAGTCCGGACTGTGCGAGCTTGCGTTCCTGATCCAGTAGATCACCTTTTGTAATCAGCAAAACGCGATGGGTTTCTTTTGCAGCCTCTACCGCGTCGCGGGCGCCCGGTAAAAGATCGACCGGATGGCGTAGCATTTCGCGACCGGCGTCAAGCAATTCGCTGATGACATGGGCTGAAACCTTTTTGTCTGTCACCTCAAGCGCGGTTTCGATCATGGAAAGGGTGAACCCCTTGATACCAAAGCCATAATGGCCAAGGTTGCGCCGTTCTGCGGCGACCAGCCGCTGCATTAAATCCGACTTGTCAGTATAGTCGGAAAGCAGATCTGCAAAATGGGCCTGTGTCAGTTGGAAAAATCGTTCGTTGTCCCACAGCGTATCGTCTGCATCGAATGCAACTGTTGTCAGCGACTGTCGCAATGCAAAGCCTCTTTTCTAAATCGTTATTCAGGTTATATACAGCGTTCTACGACTCACCAGCCACCGAAAAATCAGGAGCAGCAATGCACCGCGATGCCTTTATAATGTCGGACCGCTCGGAAGACGATGATGATACGTCCCTTCTGACCGCAACGAAGCCAAAGACAAAGCGCCCACCGCTCTATAAGGTGCTGCTGTTGAATGACGACTTCACACCGATGGAGTTTGTGGTGCACGTGTTAGAGCGGTTCTTTGGGCTTAACCACGCCCAAGCGTTCGAGATTATGTTGACGGTCCACAAAAAAGGTGTGGCTGTTGTCGGTGTATTCAGCCATGAGATTGCTGAGACGAAGGTGGCTCAGGTAATGGATTTCGCCCGCCGTCATCAACATCCGCTGCAATGCACAATGGAAAAAGAAGAGTAATAAGGTGATTGACGCTCGACTGGCGCTGGCGCTCGACACGGGCGGTTTTGCTATGCCCGAAGGTGGTACGGTCGCTGTATTCCAACCGACGACCGAGGCATCGCTGGGTGCTTTGCCCAAAGAGCAGGTTGTTATTATCGAAGGGTTCAAACCCGCCTTTGACACTTGGGTCTCGCGCGGGTTTCACACGGCGGTGAACGTCGAAGGACGTTATGCGGCGGCTATCGTCTGCTTGCCACGTGCAAAGGCCGAAGCGCGTACGCTGATCGCTCAGGCGATGGAAGTCACGGACGGTCCGGTGCTTATCGACGGCCAGAAAAACAGTGGTGTGGACAGTATTCTCAAAGAGATGCGCAAACGGGTCCCACTTTCGGCACCGATTTCCAAGGCGCATGGAAAGTTGTTCTGGTGCACTGACGCTGATCCGTCTGCCTTTCAGGACTGGCGCGCGGGGCCCGAAATCACCGCGGGTGGTTTCTGGACAGCTCCTGGTGTGTTTTCTGCTGATGGGATTGACCCTGCCTCAGCGCTGCTTGCGTCTCATCTGCCCGACCGTTTGGGCGCGCGCGTGGCAGACCTGGGCGCAGGCTGGGGGTTTTTGTCTGCGCATGTGCTCACACGTGCGGACGTCAAAACGGTGCACCTTGTTGAGGCAGACCACATGGCGCTTGAATGCGCGCGCCGCAATGTTGGCGACCCGCGGGCGTCGTTTCATTGGGCTGACGCCACGAACTGGGTCGCGCCCGAGCGTCTGGACTGTATCGTTATGAACCCGCCCTTTCATGTGTCCCGCGCGGCAGATCCAACCTTGGGGCAGGCTTTTGTGAACGCTGCGGCAAAGCTATTGGCGCCGCAAGGTCAGATGTGGATGGTGGCCAACCGGCACTTGCCATACGAACAAGCGCTTCAGGCGCGTTTTGCGAATGTCTTTGAAGTCGGCGGTGATACACGCTTTAAACTCTTTCACGCGCTGCGTCCGAAGCGTGCCGGAAAATAGATTGCCCTTCTTGGGAAAGGAAGCAGATGTCATTTTCGATCAACGGCAAGACAGCCATCATAACGGGTGCTGCAAATGGTATCGGCCTTGCAATCGCGCGGCAGTTTGCCGACCGCGGCGCTAACGTAATGTGTGCCGATATGGATGAAAAGAAGCTTGAAGAAGAATGGGGTGGATTGTCGGAAGACGGCACACTGCGTTATTTTGCAGGGGATTTGCGACAGCGTCTGACCATTGCCAATCTTGTTTCCGCAACCATCGATAATTTTGACCGTGTCGATATTTTGGTGAACGCATCGCGTCAGGTGATCGAGACGAATGCATTGGACGTGGAAGACAATTCTGTTGCGATGCTGTTGGAGCAGAATCTGATGACCGCGCTGCATCTGACGCAGCAAGTGGCCAAGCGCATGATTAAACAGGGCGTCGACCAACCTGAAGGACAGCTGGGTGCCATTGTGAACCTCAGCTCGATCGTTGCACGTACCACGCGGCCCGAACTTATGGGCTATTCGATTGCGTCGGCAGCTTTGGAGCAGATGACACGGTCTATGGCGCTTGCACTGGCGCCTGACCGTATCAGGGTGAACGCCGTTGCCTTTGGGTCTGTCATGAGCGCGTCGCTGAAGTCTTCTATGATTGAACATACTGAATGGCGTGATGATATTCGTGCACATACGCCTCTGGGGCGTATTGCGGGGCCTGCTGAACTAACGGATGCAGTGCAGTTTCTCGCCGCCGACAGTTCTGGTTTCATGACCGGCGAGATCATTACTGTAGATGGTGGTCGCAGCCTGCTTGACGCAGTTTCCGTGCCTGCGCATTGACGATTGGCCTTGGCGACGGAACCAAAAGCGGTTTAGAAATAGTGTCAGAAAAATTTGACACATTAGGCGGCCGAATGACCCAAGACTTTGAGACTGAAAAATCCCGTGCTTCGGCGTGGTTTCGTGACTTGCGCGACGAGATTGTAAATGCGTTTGAAGAGTTGGAGCGGGACCACAGCGCAGGGCCGTTGTCTGACGCGGCGCCTGCAGTGTTCGATGTCACTGAGACCAAACGTCAGAGCGATGATGGATCTGATGCGGGTGGCGGTTTGATGAGTGTTATGCGCGGTGGCCGCGTGTTTGAAAAAGTCGGCGTGAATATATCCACAGTCTATGGCACGCTGGGCGAACGCGCGCAGATGGCGATGGCCGCGCGCAAAGGTATTCCCGGCATGAAAGACGATCCGCGCTTTTGGGCGTCTGGCATCAGCCTTGTTGCACATATGCAAAACCCCCATTCGCCGGCCGTGCACATGAACACGCGTATGTTCTGGACACCGCATGCGTGGTGGTTTGGAGGCGGGTCGGATCTAAATCCGTGCATTGAATATGAGGAAGACACCGCGCATTTTCACGCGCAGCAACAAGAAAAGCTGGATCCGCATGGGGCAGAATTCTACCCGCGTCTCAAGGAATGGGCGGATGAATACTTCTACATTCCACACCGTAACCGCGCGCGGGGTGTCGGCGGTATTTTCATGGACGACCATTGCACGGGCGATTGGGAGGCCGATTTTGCACTGACAAAGGATATTGGCCGGGCATTCCTCCCTGCCTTTGTGCCTCTGGTACGCAAGCGCCGTGTGCAAGACTGGTCCGACGCCGACAAAGATGCACAGTTGGTGCACCGCGGGCTCTATGCGGAATATAATCTGGTGTATGATCGGGGCACGAAGTTTGGTCTGGAAACAGGACATGACGCGAATGCGGTACTCATGAGCCTGCCCCCATTCGCAAAGTGGGTGTGAGGGGGCACTGCCCCCCGGCCTGCGGCCGCCCCCCGGAGTTTACGCGGCAAGGTGAGAGAGCGACTGCAACTTAGCTGTGCCAGTCAAAAAAGCCGTCACCCGCGCGGTTCAGCAGTTCTTTTGCTAGATCGCGTCCCATTGCACGCCCGTCGACGATAGAGCCGGTCCGTTCGCCTGAAAGGGCCTGAGAGCCGTCAGGTCGGAGCACTTCGCCGCGCAATCTGATCTGATCGCCATCCAGTTCGGCCAGGCCGGCGATGGGCGTCTCACAAGACCCGTCAAGCGTGAGCAGAAAGCTGCGTTCGGCCGCGAGACGGTGGCCCGTGTCCTCGTGGTGAACAGCGCGCAGAAGCTCGGCTGTATTGACGTCGCTGACGCGCCGTTCGATCCCGATTGCACCCTGTGCGACTGCAGGCAGCATTTCATCTGAATGGATCGGTTTTGCCGGCACGTCGTCCATGTTCAGACGGTTCAGGCCAGCCGCGGCGAGAAACGTGCATTCTGCAACACCATCTGCAAGTTTCTTCAACCGTGTCTGAACATTTCCGCGGAATTCGACCACCTTAAGGTCGGGGCGGCGATTGAGCAGTTGTGCTTTGCGCCGCAGGCTTGAGGTTCCAACCACGGCCCCTTTGGCCAGATCTGAGATGCTGTTCAGGCTTGGGGAAACGAAGGCATCACGGACATCTTCGCGCGGCAGGTATGTGTCGAGGACAAGGCCATCTGGTTGTAGTGTCGGCATATCCTTCATGGAATGGACTGCGATGTCTATTTTGCCCGAGAGCAAGTCTTCTTCGATTTCGCGGGTGAACAGACCTTTTCCGCCGATATCCTTTAGGGGGCGGTCTTGGATTGCGTCACCGGTCACCTTGATAACGATAATGTCAAAGGCGCTTTCGGGCAGGTCAAAAGCTTGCATGAGCCGCGTGCGGGTCTCATAGGCTTGGGCCATTGCAAGCGGAGAGCCACGGGTGCCAATTTTGAGGGGCGAGTCGGGAGTAGGGAATTGCACTGTCATGGGTTTATCTTTTAGATGTGTCAACTTAAACTGACAACTGGAATGATTGAGAATCTCACGCTAGAATCGAGATGTGCGCAATGAAAGACGGAATTCACACAATGAGCCAGACTAAAACGATCCTGCGTGCTCTTGCAGGCGAGACACTTGCAACGCCGCCCATTTGGATGATGCGGCAGGCGGGTCGGTATTTACCCGAATATCGCGCAACCAGAGCACAGGCGGGTGATTTTCTGTCTCTTTGTTATAACCCCGAACTTGCGGCGGAAGTGACATTGCAGCCGATCCGTCGTTACGGGTTTGACGCGGCCATTTTGTTTGCTGACATTCTTTTGCTGCCTCAGGCGTTGGGGGCGGATTTGTGGTTTGTCACGGGCGAGGGCCCGCGTTTGTCCACGATCACGGAAGCCGCCGATTTTGACAAACTCAAGCCGGTTGATGAAATTGATGAAGTCCTGAACCCGATTTATGAGACCGTGCGTATTTTGCGGCAGGAATTGCCCAAAGAGACAACCCTCATAGGGTTCGCCGGTGCACCTTGGACCGTTGCCACCTATATGATCGCGGGTCGTGGGACACCGGATCAGGGACCAGCGCATGCGCTGAAGGCCGAAAACCGTGATTTGTTTGAAGCGCTTCTGGCGCGTATCACGGCTGGCACGATCGAATATCTGTCAAAACAGATCGAGGCTGGTGCGGAAGTTGTGAAAATCTTTGACAGTTGGGCAGGGTCGCTCAAGGGCGAAGATTTCCAGAAGTATGCCTTGGCACCTGCACGCGAAATTACACAGGCCTTAAAAGCCCGCCATCCGGATATTCCGGTAATAGGTTTCCCGCGCGAAGCCGGCGACGGGTATATCGGTTTCGCAAAGGCGACCGGCGTTGACTGCGTGGCACTTGATAATTCCGTCAGCGCAGAGTGGGCCGCGGCAAATGTGCAGGTTGATGGCTGTGTGCAGGGCAATCTGGCATCAAGCCATATGGTGACGGGTGGGCAGGCCTTGGTGGATGAGACCAAAGCAATCGTCAAAGCCTTTTCGGGCGGTCCGCATATCTTTAATCTGGGCCATGGGATCACGCCGGATGCGGACCCGGATAATGTGCAGCGTATGATTGATGCGGTTCGCGGCCAATAAACTCTGATTCCGGGTTGACGGGCAGAGCGGGCTGCAATAACTCACGCTCCGATGGCGTTATAGCTCAGTTGGTTAGAGCGAACGACTCATAATCGTTAGGTCCCTGGTTCAAGTCCAGGTAACGCCACCATCCTTGCTTTACGAAAGAACGCTGTTTGCAGATGTGCCCTATAATCGTGGGTGACAAGCTGTTTGATCTGCCTTAGCACTTTATACCAGTGAAAAGACAACGGCTCTGACGCGGTTTTGTGATCAGGACCTGGGGAGGGAAAATGACCATTTCACGCAAGGGTTTTATGAATATGGCGGCGGCTGCTGCCTTGGCGTTTGGCTTTGGCGGGACGCCAGCGGCAGCACAAGAAGTCACGCTGACGATGCACCAGTTTTTGCCACCGCAGGCAAATGTGCCAAAGCTGATTTTGGATGTTTGGGCAGATAACGTAGAAGCGGCAAGCAACGGGCGCATCAAGATCGACCGTTTTCCGTCAATGCAGCTTGGCGGGCGCCCACCGGAGTTGATGGATCAGGCCATTGATGGCGTAGCTGATATTGTCTGGACTGTCGTAGGATACACGCCGGGCCGTTTCCCGCGCACAGAAGTTTTCGAATTGCCGTTCATGATGACCAATGCGCGCGCGGCGTCGCGGGCTTATTGGGAGATGTTCGAGACGCATATGCGCGACGAAGACTTCAAGGATGTGGAAATCCTCGGGACCTGGGTACATGGCCCCGGCATCATTCACGCCAACAAAGAAGTGCGCACGCCCGCTGACATGGAAGGCATGAAGGTGCGTGGCGGGTCGCGGCTGGTCAATTCGCTGCTGGAAAAAGTGGGTGCGGAACCCGTCGGCATGCCTGTACCCGCTGTGCCAGAAGGTTTGTCAAAGGGCGTGATTGACGGCACAACAATCCCTTGGGAAGTCACGGCTGCTTTGAAAATCCCCGAGCTTGTCGGCAACCACACCGAATTCACAGGAAATGCGCTTTACGTGCTAACCTTTGTACTGGCGATGAACAAAGACCGCTACGACAGCCTTCCGGCAGATTTGCAAAAGGTTATCGATGACAACTCGGGCTTGGAATTCTCTGTGTTTGCAGGCGGCGTTATGGAAGACAGCGATGCGCCCGCCCGCAAGGCAGCGGCTGACCGTGGCAACAACATCGTCACGTTGACGGAAGAAGAAGCACAGGTGTGGCGTGAGGTTGCAGCTCCGATCTACTCGGAATGGGTTGCTGAAATGAGCGAGAAGGGTATCGATGGTCAGGCGCTGATTGATGAAGCGACGACCCTGATCGATCAGTACACCGAATAAACTTGAACCCGTGACCCGTGCTTGTGGATGCAGGCGCGGGTTGCGTTTGTCTTGCGGAGAGTTCAATGCATCAAGCAATCGGACGTTTGGCGCGAGGCACGGCAGTCATTGGCGGTTTCGTCCTGATCGCCTTGATTGTGCTGACAACAGTGTCGATTGTCGGTCGCTCACTTAGCGATATATTGCATAGCGACACGGCATCGGGCCTGCTGGGTGAGGGCGCGCAGTGGCTTCTTGACCTTGGGGTCGGCGAAGTGAGCGGCAGCTATGAGCTTCTCGAGGCAGGGGTGGCCTTTGCGATTTTTTCCTTCTTTCCGATCTGCCAGCTTTATACGAGCCATGCGACCGTTGACGTGTTCACATCGCTGCTGCCGCCGGTTGTCACGCGCGTGCTCATGGCGTTCTGGGAAGTCGTTCTTACAGCCGTTCTGATCCTGATCAGCGTCCAGCTTTTGGGGGGTGTTCAAAGATATTACGGCAATGGGGAAACGACCTTGTTTTTGCAGTTTCCCGTTTGGTGGGCCTATACCGCAAGCTTTGCCGCATCGGTCGTCACCTGTATTGTCGCTGTCTATTGTGCTGTCATGCGACTGAAAGAGTGTCTGACGGGCCGCAGCACCTTGCCGCAAGCTTGATCCCCGCATGAGCGCTTTTCTAGATCTGCTGCCTTTTGCACAATTGGAGCGGCTCGAGCTTGGCTTTTGGTCCTTTCTGGTCCTTTTGGGGCTGATCTTTTTGCGCGCGCCCATTGGTCTGGCGATGCTGCTTTGTGGTTTTGGGGGCTGGTACTATGCGATGAACGGCAATCCGACGCCGTTACTCGCCAAACTGAAATCCGAGACCTATACGACGTTTTCCAGCTACTCGCTCACGATTATTCCGTTGTTTCTGTTGATGGGTCAGTTCGCGACGCTGTCTGGGATGTCACAGGCACTTTTCAAAGCGGCAGAAAGCTTTTTAGGCCACCGGCGCGGGGGCGTCGCAATGGCGGCTGTAGGAGCTTGTGCAGGGTTTGGCGCGATCTGTGGCTCGTCACTGGCCACGGCTGCGACGATGTCCAAGGTAGCGCTGCCGGAATTGCGCCGCTACGGGTATTCTGGCGGGTTTTCTACGGCTACTCTGGCGGCTGGCGGCACCCTTGGCATCCTGATCCCACCGTCGGTGATTCTGGTGATCTATGCGATCATCACGGAGCAAAACATCGCAAAACTGTTTCTCGCGGCCTTTGTGCCGGGCCTGCTGGCGGCACTTGGATATATGGTGACCATTTCTATTTATGTGCGGCTCTATCCGGCATCTGCAGGAACACGTCCTCCCGTTCCCGTGGCAGACAGGTGGCGCGCATTGGGGGCCACGTGGCCGGTGCTGGTAATCTTTGGTGTTGTAGTGGGCGGTATTTACCTAGGCTGGTTTACACCGACAGAAGGGGCTGCGATCGGTGCCGCAGGTACAGGGCTGGTCGCATTGTTGTCGGGCAGTCTGTCGTGGCCCGTTTTCAAAGAATGCCTGCTGGGCACAGGACGCACCACCGCGATGATCTTTTTCATCGTTCTGGGCGCCAGCTTTTACAACGGCTTTCTCGCGCTGTCCGGTGTGCCGCAGTTTATGGCTGACTGGGTATTGGGGCAGCAATTCAGCCCTTGGTTCGTGCTCTCGATCATTCTGGTCTTTTATCTGGTTTTTGGCTGTTTGATGGACAGCCTTTCGATGATCCTTTTGACCGTTCCGATCTTCTTTCCGGTCATCTCGGCAATGGATTTCGGCATGTCGCCAGAGCACGTGGCGATCTGGTTCGGCATCCTCGTGTTGATCGTGGTCGAGGTCGGATTGATCACGCCGCCGGTCGGCATGAATTTGTTCATCATCAACGCAATGGACCGCAGCACACCGATGACCGCGACGTACAAAGCAGTTCTGTTTTTTGTGGCGTCTGACATCATCCGTGTCACAGTCTTGGTTCTGTTTCCGGCGATCACTCTGTTCCTGCTGCCGGGCTGAAAGGCCAAAAACTGGTCAAGTGCCTCCAAAATCCGCGTTTTTCAGTCAGGAAATGGCTTGCGGCTTTGCTTGGAAAATGCAGGATACGTACGGTGACGTCTGCAGGATCTTGGGAGGGATTCGTGATCCTTTCAGCGGCTCTAGTCTCATTACGGTCTGTTGTTTGCCTTCGGGAGGAGCGGCAATTTCAGGCTGGGACATGTGCCCTGGGGGTCGGCAGGTCCGTTGCTTATGTTAAGACACTGGCGGCGCTTTTAGACGAGCCTGCCAGTGTCAGCTTTTCCAAAGGACATTTAACGCGCTGGGGCAATACGTGCTCGGGGGCGTTTTCCAAGGAATGCGACAATGTTTGAGCGACCGCCTGAAATCCCCATGCCGCCGCACGTCTATGTGCCCGGTTTCAGCCCGCGCCATCCTGCGAACCTGTTTGACGATATTAAAGGAACCGTGCGCCCCTGCATTCCGCCGGAGAATTTGCACACAACAAAGGCCTTTATTGCTGGCCGTGTCTATTTTGAAGCGGGATTTTTCTGGGAGTGCTATGAGGTTCTTGAGGCCGTGTGGCGGCAGACCAAGGACCCCAGCCCGGAACGCGACATGGTGTTGGCTTTTATTCAGCTTGCGAATGCGCGCTTGAAAGTGCTCATGCTGCAACCTCGCGCGGCCTTGAGACTATGCGATATGGTAGAGACGCATTTATCGCGGTGCCCGCAAGATCGCGCTGTTTTGGGCCTTCAAGTGTCTGATATGCTGACCTCGGTCAGTGAAGCCAAATTGATCGCGAAAGCCGCTATTCAATCCCCGCACTGAACGCGTTGACTGCAAAAGGGATCTATTTGATTGGCTCTTGATCTAGGTCAAGGCAAATGAACTCTGCTTCCGTTTAATGAGAACCTGTCGCAACTGTGCGGCACGTGCTGTTAGGGAGAACGGTCATGAACAAAGATATCAAGACCACTAAGACACTGGCTCGTACAGGTTGCATCGGTTGTGCTGACTGCAAAGGTGCATGCTTGGAATTGTTCGAACTGGCTTTTGTGCCAGACACTGTGTTGCGGTACGCTCACGCGCCCGGCTGAAACGCTAGCCTTGGACAAGTAGAATAAGCGCCCCGATGCCCCATAGGGTCATCTGGAAATGCGTGTTCTGCGCGCCTTCGTGACAAAACCAATAGCTGAAGTGGTTTCCGACGACGAGAAAGCCGGACCATATCGCGACAAAAGCTGTGGTGCCGTACATCGCGAGTGTACGCGCCGTGTCCTCAGATGCCACCCCGACAAGAGCCATCAACAAAGCCAACGCCCCGATCCATAGCAAAAATGCTGCAACCAGCTCGGATGCGACGACGCCGCGAAACGCCAGCGTCTGGATGTGCCTGCTCGTGATGGCTCGATGCGCAACCTGTGCATACTCAGCCGGATAGTCATGCTGCAGTCGGGTCATTTCCATAACTTCGGCTGTGTATGTTTCATTCATCGACGGATGCAAGAGGTTGTCACGGACACCGACGGTCAGCCAGCACGCAAGTGATCCCGTCGTCACAATTTGCGCCAGTAAAAGAGCTGCGTCCATTTTTGGTCCTTTTCGTCACCAGAACGAAAAAGGGCCGCGCTTTCGCGCGGCCCTTTCTGAAAGTCAGTGCATCAGGTCCAGGCGATTTCTGCCGGGCGATACTCAAAGCTGATGTGGTGACCCGCGCCAACCAGACCCTCTTTGGTGTGGTTATACAGCGACCGCCAGTACGGCTGGATCGTGACGCCTTCCTCTTGAATCATCGCCGAGCCCTTCTTGACCAGCTCGCGACGCTTTTCGATGTCCGCAGTGGCAAGCGCCTCTTCTAGCAATGCGTCGAACTCGGGGTTGGCCCAACCAAATTCGTTCCACGCCTCGCCAGAACGATAGGCCAGCGCCCAGATCTGCACACCCAAGGGGCGGTGGTTCCAGTTCGTGGAAGAGAACGGGTATTTCACCCAGTCGTTCCAGAAAGTAGAGCCTGGCAGAATAGTCCTCTTTACCTTGATGCCCGCATCGCGCAGTTGAGCCGCCACCGCGTCGGTGGTGTCTTTGCGCCAAGCATCGTCGATTGACATCAGTTCGTGCTCGAAGTCGGCAAAACCTGCTTCGTCCATCAGCGCCTTGGCCGCTGCCGGATCATGTTTGATCGGTGGCAGCTCGGCGTAGTCTGGATGCATTGGTCCGACATGATGGTTTTCAGCCGTGATACCGCGTCCGGCATAGCCCAGTTCGAGCAACACTTCGTTGTCGACAGCCATTGCCAGCGCCTGACGGACGCGTTTGTCGGCGTATGGTTTCACGCCATCGATCTCGGCCAACTGGTTTGGACGGATCACGATCGTTGATGCAGTCGCGATCGAGTTTTCTACCCAACCGTCCAACGTGCTGAAGATGTCGATGAAATCGCCTTCGATAGAGTATGTAAAGTCAATTTCTTCGGCTTCTGCTGCCGCAACAAAGGCCGACGGGTCTGTGCCGTAATCGATGTATTCCAGACGGTCGAGGTATGGGCCGCCGTAAACGTCAGTGCCCCACCATGTGTGATCCGGGTTTTTGACCAGAACCGCCTTGACGCCGACTTCCATCATCTCGGGCAGGAAGGGGCCTGTGCCTACAGGGTTGGCCAGCGGGTCGGCCGCATCGAAAGAAGCAGGTACAATCGCTGCCGGATAGTCGGCCATACCTGGGATCAACGAAATGTCTGGGCGCGGCAGCATCAACTTGACTGTCGTTGCATCCACAACCTGAACAGCACCGTCCAGAGCTTTGCCGGTCGCTTCATCCACGAGAACGCCAAAGCGTCCCGCCATTGAGTTACCTTCAAGTTCCTTGTCACACCAACCGATGATGTTGCGCGCCACGTCTTCTGCAGTGAAGTCGGAGCCGTCATTCCATTTCACGCCGGGACGTACGTTCAGTGTGTACTCTGTCGCATCGTCATTGATTTCCCAGCTTTCCAGAAGGGACGGACGGAACGTACCATCGTTTTCATAGGTCACCAGATACTCAAGCCAGCCGCGGCTGAAGTTTGCAATCTGGCTCCAGTCATACGTACGCGGATCTTTCAGCGCGCGCACTTCCTGCTGCATACGTACAGTGCCACCCATCTTGTGACCTGCGGCCTGTGCTGCGGGCGCCGACAGGCCGAGCATGGCATACGCAGTCGCCGTTGTGGCGCCGAAAGCGCTTGCAGTGGCAAGAAACTCGCGGCGGTTGATAGGATCACTGCCGACCTTTGCGGCTGAGTCCACAATGGACTTTGGCATCGCAGTGCCGGTACGTGTGAAAAATGTCATTTTCTTCCTCTCTGTTGGTGCACCCTTCAGGTGGGTGCTCGTTGCGGATATCGATCCGCTCAGGTGATGCAGTTTTTTCTGCTATTGGTCTGAACCCCGTTAGGGGGACGGTGCGATACTCAAACACTCTTGCACATGGCGTCAAGCCCATCGTGGGCCTGAAGTGAGACACAGATGCTCGATAATCTGCGGGGCTCGTCGTAATTCCACGGTGTGGCACGATGCAAAACCGCGCGCTGATCCCAAATGAGCACATCGCCCACCCGCCATTTGTGGCTGTAAACATAGGATGGTTGGGTAATGAATGACGTTAATTCGTCAATGAGTGTCGCAGATGCCCCTTGATCCTCGCCGTCAATTTTGAATGCGTGACTTGCGATGTACAATGCTTCCTTCCCGTTAACGGGGTTTTTGAACACCGCCGGCCAACATTGATCAGGCCATTTATGAAACATAGGTAATTTTGCCAACTCGGGCGAAAGACGCGCGCGCGAGTGGGCGTAGCGGTGCCAAAGCGCTTTGTTGCGAATCTGTTCTCGTAGTTTTTCAGGCATATCAGCCCATCCCGCGCGCGATGACGCGAGTTGTGTTTCGCCGCCTGTTTCAGTGACGATGCGGGCGATCAGAATATTGGTTAGGGCAGGGACAGGCAGGAACGTGCTGTCAATGTGCCACAACATGTTCGCTTTCAGGTTCAGGGTGTGTAAATCCATATCGCCTGTCAGTGTGCCATCCTGTCGGATGTTAGAGACCTCTGGCACCTTGTAGACGTCGCCTGCCTTTCGTTCGTTTGCAAGGCGGTCTTCGATGGGGCCGAACATGGCCGCCAACCGTAGATGTGCCGCGTCGTCCAGTGACTGGTTGCGCAGCAACAAGACCGAGTGCTCTTCAAAGGCTGTGCGCAGGCTGGCGTATCCTTCGGCGGTCAGTTTTGCCAGATTCAAGCCCGTAATCTCGACACCGAAGCGGTCTGTCAGTGGAGTTGTTTTCAGGGTCATCTGTTACTTCCCCATCGCTTCTATTTCATCTGGGGGCAGGTCTTTGACGCTATCCCATACGGCGGACTTTGCTGCATTCATGAGCCCTTTGGGGTCCATTCTTTTTTTCCATGCCAGATGCCGATAGTCTGCATTTTTCAGCCCACCGCCTTCGACACGCCACGTGTGCGCATCATAAACCGGAAATCCGTTCGCCTCGTAGGTTGCGTTAATCTCTGCCAAACGCTCTGGCGTCGAAAACCATATGATTGGCAGATCAAAGGTGACAACCTCGCCACCGACACGGGCGAATTCGTGATGCATCCACACGTCATCCCCTAGCCTGGGACGCAGCGCGGCAATAGCGGCAGGGTCGGGAGGGGTCGGGCACCCAACCTGTTGATAGGTAGCACTGCGGTCGGCTTTCAGGACTTGCAGCGTTGTGTGGTTATAAGAAAAGTCGAACACATGCGGCAGCTTTGCGGCAATACGTTCCGCCTCTGTCAGGGTAACATCCACATGACCGCCCGCCTGCGCGATCAGTTCTCGAAAGCGTGGGATTTCCTCTTGTGGCACCAGTGAAACCAGCAGGTGTTTATCTGGCCTGATATGCCCTTCGAGCCGCGGGAAATACGCGCAGATGCGGGCGTCAACTGTTGTCAAAAGCTTGCGGCCCACGTCAGACACGTTGGCCAGCGTAACACCGGCGGCATAAGCGTCAGGGTAGGTGTCAAAGGTTGCAAGGCATCCTACCCAGTCGCGCGTGGGAACCGTGCGCAGGGTCACTTCGGTTATCACACCGTTCAAGCCCCATGCATGGTGGATCTGCAAAACATCCTCGCCTTCAAACACATGCTCTTGCGGCGTGGCTTCGACCGATTGCACCTTCAGGGCGATCATGTTGCCGGGGTCGCGCAGCGCACCGTTGGCAATAGACCCGATACCGGCAGAGCCACCGGCAACAAAGCCCCCAATCGTCGCGATGTCCTGAGTTGAGGGGAACATCGCCATTTCCCAGCCTTCCGCCAAGAGTGCCGCGTTGATGTCTGCCATCAAGGCACCTGCCTGCGCGCGCACATAACCATCGCCGATTTCAAGCACGCGGTTCATGCCGGTCGTTTCGATGATCAGTCCTCCGTCCATCGGGACGGATTGACCGTAATTGCCCGTTCCTCCACCGCGCAAGACGACGGGCGCATCATTGGCATAGGCCACGGCAAGCACATGCCGCACCTCTTCGGGTGACTTGGGGCACGCAACCAGATCGCCGAAGCATTTTTTCAACACATTATTCAGGATAGGGCTGTACCAGAAGAAATCGCGACTTCGCTTTTTCACCAGCACCGGTTCATCAATAACGGCGACAGGGGAGAGTGCAGCGGCAAAGGCGGCCCAGTCGATTGTGGATTTTCCCGAAATAGAAGTCATTTTTCGTATGCCTTTGTCAAAGTATGAATTGGGATGAGGGGGGCTTGCGTGCGGACAAATTCTGCAGTTGATGCAACCTCACACAGCCGCAACGCTGTGATCGGGGCGTCGTCAACATATGGTGGATCAAGTCCGATACCGGTTGCAGCGTTCACGGTTATTGCAGGCAGCCAGTGGCCCACAGGTGGATCAAGGTGCGCCGCCAACACCGCCAGATGCAGTGCTGCGCGCGGGTCGTGCTGTCCGACAGGGCAAAATGCATCGGCTACATTGTCTGACGCGACGATGATGGGCACCCCTGCTGCGTGTAATTCGAGCAGTCGCGTCAGGCCGCGCCGGTTTGGCGTTCCCTGTCTGCGGTCTTGCAAATAAAGGTTCGTGGTGGGCAGTGCGCAGATATGAATACCCGCTCTGAGCAGCTTGTCAGTTAAACGTGCCATTGCTTCGGCGTCGCGGTCGATCAGGCTGACAGCATGGCCGCATAGAATAGGCCCTTCAAAGCGGGCAGCAATCGCCGCATCACAAATCGCTTCCAAGCCGTTGTAGCTGCCCAAGCCTTCGTCGACATGAAAATCAAGCGGTAGCGCATAGCGATCTGCTGCAGCAAAAATATTCCCGAGGCCGGCATCGATGTCGGTCGGATCATGGTGCAGCACAAAGGCGCCGAGAACACCGCCCGGCGCCCGCGCGATATGTTTGGCGGTGCCGTTGCAAAAGACCGGATCGGCCAATTGTGGAATACCGGTAAGTGCTGCGGTTTGAACGGTGAGGTTTTGATCCGTGCTTAGGTCCTGCAACACTGACCATGCCAGCGGGGGCGCAGCCTCATGGCCCCAGTCGATATGACTGCGGACGGCAGCGCAGCCAGCGGCTTTAAGTTCTGCCAACCCACGCGTCATTCGGCAGGTCAGGTCCTCTTGTGTCCAGTTGGCTTTGTCTTCGGTTTGCGCCTCGATGGCTTGGGTTAGATCCCCCCCCACAGTCCCCAGTCGCGCAATGCTGTGACATTTGTCCAGATGGCAGTGCGCTTCGGTCAGCGCGGGAAGCAACATACGCGGCGTGTCACTGTGCTGTGCAGGTTCAAGTCGGCTTGGTTTGCCCTCAGAGAAATAGAAATCCCCGCGCAAACAATCATCAGTAGGCGCGCCACCAAAAGCTTCAGGTCGCCGTATCAATGCGCGCGGGACCAATACATCGTGCAACACGGTCATACCGTGCCACGCCGGTCGGTCGGGGGGGTAGTCTTTAGATCGGGCATCGCCGTTAGTCTCCCTTGCGTGGAAGTCAGTGGGCGGCCCTGAGAGATCCTGCGATCTGTGCCATGAATTTCGCTTAAGGGTTTCAAAATTCCGGGGCTTACGCAAGGGTGTTTTGAACGCCACAGTGAGGAGGGAATGATGAAAGCTTTGACACCAGAGGGCATAGCAACGCCATTCGCGCGATATTCGCACGGGGTTGAATTGCCAGCCGGTACCCGTCTTGTGCGTACGTCGGGTCAGTTGGGGCTTGGACGGGATGGATCGGTTCCAAGGGATGTCGAAACCCAGGCCGCGATCTGTTTTTCCAATATCGCGGCCATTCTGGCCGAGGCCAGCATGTCAGCAGCTAAGGTCTGTCACATCTCGGCATGTGTCACCGACCGCGCGCATATGGTGGGCTATATGAAAGCACGCGACCAGTTTCTGGCAGATGTGACCGTATTGCCCACGTCGACATTGATGATTGTCGCCGGTTTTACCCGTCCGGAGTTTTTGGTTGAGGTAGAGGTCTGGGCCGCCACGCGTTAAACTGGGAAGCAGCCGTTCGTTATGCCTTGTCTTCGCTTTTCGATAAGCTGCGCAGTTTAACGATGCTCCATATTAACGTACCGCCAAAGAAAGCGCCGGCAATCCCCACGACTTCTATCATCGCAGGGCCCGTGGGCAGGCCGCGGAAAACCAGTGCCGCGACCAGCAACGCCAACCCTATAAGCGAAACATACATGCGGAACTTGATCTCGGATCGTGAGGGCCCGAATTTGGACATGGGTTTTCATCTCTCCTGCGCAAGCATTTGACTTGAAGCCATAGGTTACTTGTCTTTGTCGCCGTCTTTGCGCTTCTTGCGATTTTGCAACCATCGGAAGCCGAAAAAGAAGGCGATAAAAATGACGATCCAAAAAAGGAGTTCGATAAAAGCTTCGCTCATGCAGGCTCCTGCGTTATGCGCGCACCGCTGGGACACGTCGCTGGTTTGGTATTGCCGAACTTAGGGCTGTTTGTGAAAGGCTTCCACCCGATTGCGCCGGATGGCTTTACTTCTTTGTCAAAAGCGGGCACCGCTGGGCCATGAACGATACCAGCAAAGGCCTCTTGATCACCTCTTTGGGTGTGTTGCTCGTCGTACCGGATTCTCTTTTTGTCAGGTTGATTGACGCAAGCGCTTTCACGATTGCGTTCTGGCGGCTGTTGCTGGCCGGAGGGATGCTAGGGCTGGGTATTCTGGCACTGAAAGGTCTGAACCCGTTCCGCGCGGCAATTAACACCGGAATATACGGATTAATCTACGTGGTGGGTGTCGGGGTGAGCGGGATACTTT
>Ga0316191_10000071_pt1 | contig 50108 bp, 53 predicted proteins | sample Eddworburr2cm_MG_FD_204928 | JGI IMG/M metagenome (GOLD analysis project Ga0316191, IMG submission 204928) | Coastal sediment microbial communities from Maine, United States - Eddy worm burrow 2 cm | ecosystem: Environmental > Aquatic > Marine > Coastal > Sediment | place: USA: Maine...
TCAGGAAGCTCTTCAAGCGTTAGTGCATGACCTTCAAACTCTATGGCCAGGTTCTTGGCCCGTTCTAGCGTGCGGTTGGCGACCAGAATACTGGTGCAGCCGTTGCCACGCAGGTGACGAGCAGCCAGCTCAGCCATTTCACCGGCACCAATGAGCATCACTGTTTTACCAGTAAGATCACCAAAGATGCGCTTGGCCAGTTCAACGGCACAGGAGGAGATGTTAACGGCTTGTTTGCCGATTGCGGTCTCACTGCGTGCACGTTTGGCCGCTGAGAAGGTTGATTGGTATAGCCTGTGCAAAATGTGGCCTGCTGTACCGGCAGCTAGAGCCTGTTCATAAGATGTTTTGACCTGTCCGAGAATTTGAGGTTCGCCGAGGACTAGAGAATCAAGCCCAGAAGCCACGGCGAAGAGGTGGCGGATGGCATCGTCAGTGGTGAATGAGTAGAGATGTTCGCGAACAGTATCGAGCTCCATTCCTGATTTATGTGCAAACCACTCATGAGCTACAGCAATGGTGGCATCAGGATCGTGGGTTACCATGGTCATCTCAACGCGGTTACAGGTGGAGAGTAGGGCAGCTTCACGCACGGATGATTGTGCAATCATCAGTTGCAGTATCTCCGGAATCTCTGTCTCGGTTACAGCCAGACGTTCACGCAGTTCGACTGGTGCTGTTCGATGATTCAAGCCTACATGGCAAATGCGCATGCCGAAAAACTAACCGTTCTTTGCCTGCTGTCCATCTTCTACAAGCAGAAGTGGAACTGATCGAAGGGTTTCACCCTCTATCAGGTAGGCGAAAGCTTCGAGGCAGCCAGCAGTATTGAGCATCAATGGTATGAGAAGCGGCGTACTTTCAGCAGTTGCCGGAAACTGTTTAAGAAATTCCCGCTCAATGGATTTTAGCTCTTCGATCTCGGGGATAGTACCGTTTTCGGTAGAGAAGTAGATGCCACAGGGGGTTATAGCTTGTTGTTGCCAGTTCTCGATCGTGTGCTGCAGGTCACAGTTAATGAGGTGTTGAGAGGCACTCTTTGCCGTTCCAAAAGCTGCCTGTGGTGATGTGTGAGTCACGGTAAAACTTTTGTGCCCCAACGTTTTTCGGTCCATTTCTTGGCCGATTAGACCGAAACAGTGGGCAGGTAGGGCATCTATTGCAGAGCGAAGTATAAACTGCATGGCATGACGGGCGATAGATATAGAAGAGACGTTTTTTGAGATGTCTGACATTTGCCAAGCATAAAGGGTGCACCGGCGGGGTCAAACATGTGAATATTGTTACACTTTTTGCTTGACTGTGGAGAGTTAAAAACATAGCAAGCGTAGTTCGTGTGGAGGAGCATTTAGAGGATGAGTCACTTTTCAATCATGTTGGTGCCCGAATCGGGACAGGTTAAAAGCTACCGAATCAGTCGGCGGCTGGTGACTACTTGTGTGACCTCTTTGCTTTTCCTTGCCATTTTCGGCGGCTGGGGTGCTTACTCCCTCTACAACTCAAACGCCATGGCTGCAAAGCTTAAGAATAGTGAACAACAACTTGAACTGGCTCGCCTCATGCATGAGCAGGAGATTGGCAGTTTGCGTGAACAGGTCGCAGCTGAACAGAAGAAGATGGGTGTCTACGCCCGCACACTGGGCCAGGTTCAGGCCAAACTCTCCCGTCTTGATTCATTGGGTGAGAAGCTGGTTGAAGTTGCAGCACTTGATAAGAAAGAGTTCGATTTCGGTCTTCAGCCCGCATTTGGTGGTCCTCGTCTGCTTCAATCTTCAGTGAATGCAGATATGGGTTTGAATGACCGTATGCAGCATGTCTCTTCTCGCCTCTCGAATCTGGATACCCAGTTGGTAGCCATTGATTATCTCATGCAGGGCAGTCGTGCAGAGAAGAATGCCCGTCCGCACGCTTGGCCGAGTGAAGGTGGCTGGTTGAGTTCTAATTTTGGTACACGTGCCGATCCATTCACCGGTGAGCGTGCCTCACATCGCGGTGTTGATATTGCCAATCGTTTTGGCGCCCCTGTTCTGGCGACCAGTCGAGGTGTCGTTACTTTCGCCGGCAAGATGAAAGATTTCGGTTACATGGTCGATGTTGATCATGGATACGGTTACAAGACTCGTTATGGTCATATGTCCAGTCTGGCTGTGAAAGTGGGCGATGAAATTACCGATAACCAACTAGTTGGTCGTGTGGGTTCTTCTGGTCGTTCAACGGGTCCGCATCTGCACTATGAAGTTCACCGCAATGGTAAAACACTGAATCCATCAACATTCCTGCCTCGCGGCTAAAATTCTATTTTTCTTAAAGAAGCCCGGCTTGTCCGGGCTTCTTTAATTAACCCTGATTGTTTAGAAGGTTCAGGACGCTATCTAGACCACCTTCATGAATGCGTGTTTATGGAGCCTTGCTGCTCTGCTATGATTCCCATGCTTTTATAAAGCAGCCAGTTCATACGAGGATATCCCATGTCATTAATCCGTCCCTTTGCAGGTTTAAAACCTGCAATCCAATCCGCCGATGCGGTGATTGCGCCACCCTATGATGTGCTCAACAGCAGCGAGGCGAGGGAAAGAGTATTAGGCAAACCGTGGAGCTTTCTGCATGTCTCCAAGGCCGAGATTGATTTGCCGGAATCGGTGAGTCCATATGACCCATCGGTCTATGTGAAGTCCGCAGAGAATTTCCAGCGTATGCTGGCAGAGGGCGTGCTCGTTCAGGATGAGACTCCTTGTTACTACGTCTACCGACTGGTGATGGGCGAGCGGGTGCAAACCGGGATTGCCGCTGCTGCTTCCGTGGAGGCCTACGATGCTGGCCGGATCAAGAAGCATGAGTTCACCCGTCCTGCCAAAGAGGATGATCGGGTGCGCCAGATCGAGGCGCTCAGCGCCCAGACCGGTCCGGTGTTTCTTGTTTACCATGCTAATGTAATCGTGGATGGTATCCTTGCCGATGTTGCGAATGGTGCGCCCGATATGGATATCGCCGCTGATGACGGTATCCGTCATACCCTCTGGGTAATTCGCAATGAAGATCAGCTTAAAGCCATCACCGATGCCTTTGAGGCAATGGATTCGCTTTACGTGGCCGATGGTCATCATCGTAGTGCCGCGGCTTCACGTGTGGCGGCATCCCGCAAGGCTGCCAATCCCGATCACAATGGCGAAGAGAGCTACAACTACTTCCTAAGTGTGATCTTTCCGCACGACCAGATGTATATTCTCGACTACAACCGTGTGGTGCGTGATCTGAACGGCATGAGCGCAAACGAACTTGTTGCTCGTATCGGTGAATCATTCGATGTGGAACTGTCCGATGAGCCGGTTCACCCTGAACAAGCTGGCACTTTCGGCATGTATCTGAACAGCTCGTGGTATGCGCTGACCATCCATGATGAACTGATTCCGCATGATGATCCGGTGGCAAGGCTCGATGTCAGTCTATTGCAAGAGAATCTGCTGGCGCCACTGCTCGCTATCGGTGATCCGCGCAAGGATGAGCGTATCGATTTTGTCGGCGGTATCCGTGGACTTGCTGAGCTTGAGAAGCGTGTCGATTCGGGTGAGATGGCGGTGGCCTTCTCGATGTTCCCCACCTCGATGGATGATCTGATGGCGGTAGCCGATTCCGGCAATGTCATGCCGCCGAAATCGACATGGTTTGAGCCGAAACTCGCCGATGGCGTGGTCTCTCACCTGCTGGACTGAATGACCGCTTTCAGCCAGAAGCAGCCCTTCAATAATTACTGAATACTAACTCGAATCGATTAGAGAAGATCGAGAGCGCGATCTAGGCCGCCGTAGGAGAGGGCGTAGGGGGCGAGTTCCCTTACTCTGGGTTTGGCGTGGAAGGCGATCCCCATGCCAGCAGCTTCAATCATCGGCAGATCGTTGGCTCCATCACCGATAGCGATGGTCTGCGACATCGGGATTCCCCACGCTTCGGCCTTGGCAAGCAGTGCCGTGCGCTTGCTGTTGGCATCGATGATCTCGCCGATAAAGCCGCCTGTCAGTTTGCCATCGACAATCTCCAGCTCGTTGCCAAGTGAGAAGTCCAGTCCAAGCGTTTTCTCGAAATGGTTGGTGTAGAAGGTGAAACCGCCGGAGACGAGACCGGTTTTCCAGCCGTGCGCCTGTAGCCCTTTAATCAACGCTTCTGCCCCATCGGTGAAGCGGATGCGTTCATCAAGCACCTTTTGCAGCACGGAGACATCTAGACCCTTGAGCAGTTTGACGCGCTCGGTGAACGAGGCGACGAAATCAAGCTTGCCCTCCATCGAGAGTTGGGTGATGGCAGCCACCTCATCCTTGATACCCATGAAGTCGGCGATCTCATCGATACATTCACAGGTGATCAGTGTGGAATCCATATCCATCAATAGCAGGCCGGGTTCAGCCAGATTGGGCGATGGTTTGAGTGCAGTGATAGCAATATCAACTTTCAGCCGTTCGGAGAGCGGGCGCAGGCGTGCAGTCATCGTTTTGGGATCAACATCGCCGGCCAGCAGCATACGGCAGTGCCCCTGCTGGGTGCTCACCTGCAGTACACCGATGCGTTCCAGCATCAGAGATTCGCAAATCTCTTTGAATGAATTGAAATCGTTACAGCCGTGGATGTGGGCATTCATGTGTGCCGCTTCCAACTCGCTTTGCCAGATATCAAGGCGTTTTCTTTCCTGTGTGTTGATACGCATCTGCACAGCCTGAAGGGTGTCGGCGCCGTAGTGCTCGCGTAGGCGGTAAGCATCGTGGGTGCTGCAGTGAATGAGTTTTCCACCACCCGGTGTGGTAAAGACCGGAGAGTTAACAGTAATTGGAAGTTCGTAATCAGGTGGCAGAAGAAAATTACTCAGCATCTTAATGCTCCTTTAGGGAGAGGGTGAAAATCATGCGACTGAACTATCCAGCAGGGAGTCCAGAAAGGCAACGCAGGCCTTGAGTCTTTCTCGCTTGTCATCGGACTGATGTAAAAGAGAGAGGTTGCCATCGGGCGAGAGACGGTAGAGGTGTGGTTCTTTCTGTACCCGCATTAAAAGTTTGCTTGGATCAATCGGTGACTTCTCGGTAAAGGAGAAACGAATTCCCTGCGCGGATGAGTCGATCTTAGAGATATGCATGCTCCGTGTGCGCCAGCGTATACGGGAAGATTCCAGCGCAAACTTCGCCTCATCAGGCATCTTGCCGAAGCGGTCGGTCATCTCTTCGAATAGCAGTGTGATCTGTTCGTCATTTTCTGCCTTGGCAATCCGGCGATAGAGAGCCAGACGCTCACCCACCTGCGGAATGTAATCCGGTGGCAGGATGGCATTGACTCCAAGGTGGAGGTCGATCGGCTGTTGCGGCTTGATGCTTTCGCCTTTTGCTTCGGAGACGGCTTGAGTCAGCATTTCCAGATAGAGATCAAGACCGATAGCATCGATCTGACCGCTCTGTTCGGCGCCGAGCAGATTGCCTGCGCCGCGAATCTCCATGTCCTGACGAGCCAGAAGGAATCCGGCGCCGAGTTCAGTGTGCTCGGCAATGGCCTGCAGACGTTCACGTGCATCCGGGGTCATCGCTCTTGCATCCGGGGTGAAGAGGTAGGCATAGGCCTGCTGATGGCTTCGGCCGACACGACCTCGAATCTGATGAAGTTGGGCAAGGCCTAGAAGGTCGGCCCGCTCCACCAACAGTGTGTTGGCGTTGGGAACATCCAATCCTGATTCAACAATAGTGGTGCAGACAAGGATATGCAGACGTCCTTCATAAAAAGCGAGCATCTGTCGATCCAGTTCAGCAGGTGTCATCTGACCATGAGCAATACCGATCTCAGCTTCCGGGATATCCCGTCGCAATCTGTCGGCAATACGACCAATGCTCTTCACATGATTGTGCAGGTAGTAGACCTGTCCTCCACGATAGAGCTCCCGCCGGATTGCCTCATTGGCCAGATGTGGGTCGAAGCTGGAAACCATGGTTCGAATCGCTTCACGTTCGGCTGGCGGTGTACTGATAATGGATACGGCACGCAGGCCGGAGAGTGTCTGATGTAGGGTGCGTGGAATCGGGGTGGCAGTCAGGGTCAGTAGATCCATGCTGGCATGCAGGGATTTAAGCTTCTCTTTGTGTTTGACGCCAAAGCGCTGCTCTTCATCAACAATGACCAGACCGAGATCGGCAAACTCGAACTGATCCGAGAGCAGGCGATGGGTGCCGATGATGATGCGCGTCTTTCCAGATTTGAGCTCTTGGGTGATGCGGTCGGACTCCTTCTTGCCTTGCAGGCGGGAGAGCATCTCCACCTTCAATCCTGTGCCGTTGAATCGTTCTGAAAAACTGTTGAAGTGCTGGTTAGCCAACACTGTGGTCGGCGCCAGAATGGCGACTTGGCGTCCTGATTCGGCAACAATGAAGGCGGCTCGCATGGCCACCTCTGTTTTGCCGAATCCGACATCACCGCAGACAACGCGATCCATCGGCTTCTCTTTCGAAAAGTCGGAGAGAATCTGGTCAATGGCACTGATCTGGTCATCGGTCTCCTCGAAAGGAAAACGGGAGGCAAACTCCTCGTAGCTATCTCTGAGTGCGCCATCAAGCGTGTAGGGTGCCCGCCGACTCTTGTTGCGCATGGCATCGACATCGATCAGCTCATGCGCCATGGCCATGAGGTCGCGTTGTACCCGTTCACGTGTTCGTTTCCACTTCTCTGAACCCAGCTTATTGAGTGTCGGAGCCTCTTCGCCGGTATATCGGTGAAGTCTGTCCAGCTCTTCCACCGGTAGATAGATGCTGGCATCACCGCCATATTCGATGTGCAGGAAGTCGGCCATAGCATCGCCGGACTCCATACTGGTGAGCCCCTTATAGCGGCCGACACCGTGGTCCTCATGGACGACAGGATCACCCTCTTTCAGTTCTTGTAGACTGGAGAAGAGATCGGCTCGGATGGCTGCCGAACTGCGACCCCGTTTTCTAGGTAGCCGCTGACCCAGCATCTCCTGCCCGGTAAGAACGAGAATTTTTTTGTCTGCCATGGCGAAGCCGCTTTCCAGAAAGCCGATGGACGTGGAAATGGCGTTGTTCGGCATTTGATGCAGGCCGAGACAGTGTGGAATCTCATCGATGATCTCGGCGAGACTTTCGCACATGCGCTCCTGCTGTCCCGTGCCATGTGCCACGAGCAAAATACGCCACCCCTTTTCAACTAGATCGGCAAGGTTATCTCGCATGCGATGCAGCGGTTGCCGCTCCTGCTGGTAGTCGATGAGTGATGGTGGCGCTTCAATGTTGCTGTTGGTAGGGAGCGGTGATGTCGGGATGGCGGTTTCGGTGGCATAGAGCTCTTGTGGTGCGATCACCGGCTCGCTGCTGGCTCGTACCATCTCAAATTGCCCACGTACCTGTTCAGAGAAACTGTCACGCTTGGCTTCGATATCAGTTGTACTGATCAGCTTGCATGAATCGGGGAGGAATTCTGCCAGACGTGCCGTTCTGTTATAGGCCAAGGGTAGCAGTGCCTCAATGCCGGGATGCAGTCGTCCGGCCTGTGCTGCCGTCAGCATTGGGTGTTTGCGCAGATGCGGGAAACGGGAGCGGAATGCGGCAGCAAAATGGTCGCGGCCACTTTCGTCGAGGATCACTTCTCGCACAGGAACAGAGGTAAAGTGATCCAGGTGCTCACCCGAGAGCTGGCTATCGACATCAAAACGACGGATTGATTCGATCTCATCACCAAACAGGTCGATACGCAGTGGTGTCTCTTCAGTGGCAGGCCAGATATCGAGAAGACCACCGCGGGCAGCAAACTCACCGGGTGCCAAAACTCTATCTGTCGATTGCATGCCGGATTCAGCGAGTCTGTTTTTCAGAGCAGCAATATCGAGAAGTTGTCCGATCTTCAGCTGCCAGACATGGGCAGCGATCGTCTCCGGAGGTGCGATGCGTTGCAGCCAAGCAGGAAGCGATGTCAAAATCAGTCCTTTGGGTTCAGGCGTGTTGAGTAGCCTGCTTAAGGTCGAGAAACGTTCGCCGACGATGGCATGGTGTGGTGATACCCGATCATAGGGAAGCACCTCCCACGATGGGAAACGCCATAATCGTTCGCGAGACTCCTGCAGAAAAAAGGAGAGCTCTTCGGAAAGGGATCGGTAGCTGCGAAGATCAGGGCAGATGTAGACGGTCAGCTCATCCGAACGTGCAATTTCAGAGAGTTGCCATGCCAGCCCGGGATGTTTGGCTGGTTTGTTAGGATTTGTTGGTTCGATGGTACTGTTCACGGGAGCGGCATACTGCCGCAATCGGTGATGTTGCTCCACTTGTGTTTCGAGTGAATTGGCTATTACTGATCAGTAATCGTGGCTATTAAACAGTTCTGAAATCAAACATATTGAAATCACTGATATTTTTCTCTTTGTTCGCTATGCTTCGGTGCAATTTCAGCTAAGGAGGTAGACAGAGTGGATTCACAGATCGAAAAACTCGGTTCTCAGGAAGCCCTCTCTCTGGCACAGGAGGATGGACAACTCCTTTCCGATAAAATTGCCGACCTCCATACTGCTGAAATCGCGGAACTGCTGCTCGCCTGTCGTAGTGATCATGAGCGTCTCCAGCTTATCCCCTTTATCTCTGAAACAGTTCTCGGTGAAACGCTTCTGGAGCTTCCGGAAGGCATGCAGGAAGATCTTCTTGCTGATTTTAAAGTCCATGAAATTGAAGAGTTTGTTGAGCATCTCGAGACCGATGATGCTGCTGATATTCTGCAGGCAGTTGATAAAGAGGTCGCCGATGAGGTGATCGAGCGCCTCGATCCTGATGAGCGACGTGAGATTGAACCTCTGATGGCGCATGATGAGGAGTCTGCCGGTGGTCTGATGCAGGTCGAACTGTTCAAGGTTCGAGGCGATTGGGCTGTTGAGAAGGTGCTCAATGTGTTGCGGCGTTGGGGTGAAGAGATTGAAAACCTCAACTATGTCTATGTCGTTGATAGTGAAGATGTGCTTTTGGGCGTGGTGCCTCTGCATGCCTTGCTCTTCTGTGAAACCGAAACGCCCATCGCTAATATGATCAAAAAGGATTTTCCCAAGGCTCATGCAGGACAGGACCAGGAAGAGGTGGCGAGACTTTTCGAACGTTATGATGTGATGGCACTACCGGTTGTTGATGAGAATGATGTACTGGTTGGCCGTATTACTGCCGATGATATTCTTGATGTTGTACAGGATGAGGCGACCGAGGATATGTATCGACTGGCTGGTCTTTCCGATCAGGACGATCTATCAGAGCCGGTTGGTATTACTGCCTGGCGCCGTGGTGTCTGGCTTACCGTGAATCTTGGAACAGCTATTCTGGCCTCTGTGGTGATTGCGCAGTTTGAAGCAACGATTGCCCAGATTGTGGCGTTGGCCATTCTCATGCCTATTGTCGCAAGTATGGGTGGCATTGCTGGTACTCAGACGCTTACGGTGATTGTGCGCGGTATTGCGCTGGGTCGTATTACCTTCGAGAACGCCAAACGAACACTGATCAAAGAGGTCTCTGTATCTGTATTGACTGGCCTTAGTTTCGCTTTGCTGATGGGCGTTGTGGCTTCGTTCTGGTTTCCTGCCTTTGGCGCTAAACTTGGATTGGTGATCGCTGCAGCCATGATGATCAATCTCTGTGCTGCAGGATTAGCAGGTGCAATGATTCCGTTGACGCTCCAGCGTATCAATATCGACCCGGCACTGGCTTCCGGCACCATCCTGACTACGGTTACAGATATTGTCGGATTCATGACGTTTCTCGGATTGGCCACACTCTTTCTTCTTTGATTTGTTAGACACGACTTCGGGCTCCTGCCCTTCGTCTTAATCGTTTCGCAAGAGCGCGGTCTTGCTGCACTCACGGTTTCGCGATGCTCAACCGCCACCCATCCATGGATGGGATATTCGTTCTCAATTTTAAAGTTGATTTAACTCTGTTGATTCGTTCGGGAAGGCGGCTAGGTTACATCCTCTTTCAAAGGAGTTCCCCATGTCAGATGCTGTACACCATCGCTTAATCATTCTCGGTTCCGGCCCTGCCGGTTATACCGCAGCGATCTATGCTGCTCGTGCTAATCTGAAGCCTGTAGTCATTCAGGGCATTCAGCCGGGTGGCCAGCTGACCACGACAACCGATGTTGATAACTATCCTGGCTATAAAGATGGTGTTCAGGGTCCTGAAATGATGGCCGATTTTCAGGCGCAGGCCGAACGATTCGGCACCGAGATTATCTGGGATCATATCAATGAGACTGATCTCTCCAAGCGTCCGTTTACCCTCAAGGGTGATGAAGGCACCTACACCTGTGATGCACTGATTCTCGCGACAGGCGCATCGGCCATGTATCTCGGTCTGCCATCGGAAGAGGCATTCTCCGGCCGTGGTGTCTCTGCCTGTGCAACTTGTGATGGCTTCTTCTACAAGGGCAAAGAGGTCGTTGTCGTTGGTGGCGGTGATACCGCTGTTGAAGAGGCGATCTATCTGGCCAACATCTGTAGTAAGGTGACCGTGGTTCATCGTCGTGACGAGCTACGTGCTGAGAAGATCATGCAGGATCATCTCTTTGCCTGTGAGAATGTTGAGATGGCATGGAGTAGCACACTGGATGAAGTGCTCGGTGATGATAGTGGTGTGACCGGAGTGCGTCTGAAATCAGCCAAAGATGGCTCTACCCGCGAGATTGATGTGCACGGTGTCTTCATCGCCATCGGCCACAAGCCGAACACCGATTTCGTTAAAGGTCAGCTGGAGATGGATGATACCGGTTACTTGTCCACCAAAGGCAAGAGCACAGCTACTTCGGTTGAGGGTGTCTTTGCTGCCGGTGACGTAGCTGACCCCGTCTACCGTCAGGCCATCACCTCAGCCGGTGAAGGTTGTAAGGCAGCTCTTGATGTTGAACGCTGGTTGGGTATGCAGGAGTAGTCCTCCCTCTTCCTACAATTCAAAAAGCACTCCCAAGGGAGTGCTTTTTTGTTATGGTCAATGAGCTATGCGAAAGGCTACTTATTCTAAAGAAAGTGTTGCATCTACCGTCGGAAACCACCACCGAAAGCAGGCATTCGATCCTACATTGGTTACGTATCTAGTCTTTTCTGATTATGAGTAAGAGGGAAGGGATGCGAATGAGATTCCATTTGTCTGGTTGATGCTTGGAACCATGCGTGTTTTGGGCCATAGGGCTTTCAGATCAACTTCTCGTTTGAAGATGAAAAAGTTTGCCAGTGACGCCCGGTAGATGCTGTAGGCGACAACCTCTTCAGTCATCTCCATAGCAATGCTTGCCTGATCATCAATAAATGCGAGATCGCCGATTTGTGCGCCTTCGGAGAGTTCGGTCAGGTGCGTTGTTCCATCATCGAGTTCAATCATCAGTTTAATAGCGCCTGAACGGATGATGTAGATGCAGCCATCACTTCCCCGCGTTTCAATCTCAACCTTTTCACCCTTCTTAAAACGGTGCGCTAGAACAAGTCTGGGGATGCTCGCCTTTTCATCGTTGCTGAGAGCACGACAAAAGATCTTCTCTTCGAGCCATTTGAAATCAATATCTTCCATGCCTTCTCCGACACAAGTGATGCCTTGGTCACTGGTTTAGGCCGCCATTATATGGTGTGAATTACTTACTGGTATCGCATGAATATGCGGTATTGTTTCAAGGGGTTACAAAATAGTCATGCTCAGATTATCTAAGGAAGAATGGGCCTTATGAGTGCGACAAGAGCAACGATGACAATCGCCATGATCAGGTTTAATCGGATACCTGCGCGAACCATCGTTTTCATCGGCACCTGATTACTACCGAAAACAATAGCATTGGGTGGTGTGGCGACAGGTAGCATGAAGGCACAGGAGGCGGCCAATGTTGCAGGAATCAATACCATGATCAGATCCATATCATTGGCCAGTGCGGCGGCGGCAAGGATCGGCAACATTACCTGCGTAGTTGCGGTGTTGCTGGTGACTTCGGTGAGGAAGGTAATGGCAAGCGCAATGCCCAGCATCATGAGAATAATGGGAACACCGGCGAGGAATCCGAGCTGATCACCAATCCAGAGTGAGAGGCCTGAGTGCTGCATACCTGAAGCAAGGGCAAAGCCACCACCCAGCAACAACACAATCTCCCATGGAAGTCGTCCGAACGATTCGCGATTAAGAATGGGGTTGCCTGCTTCACTTCTGAAAAGAAAAAGAAGCGTAGCTCCGAACATGGCCACCGTACCATCGTCGACGCCGGGATAGGGGAGCAGTGATGACCAGCCGGGAATGGTGAAGCCTTCAATGGTGATGCTCTGCCTGCTCATCCAAAGGATTGCAGTTAGCGTGAGTACCGTGGCTACATGACGTTCTTCTCGGCGCATCGGCCCAAGGTTTTGCAGGGCACTATGAAGCTGATTGGCGTTGGAAGCCTTCCACGGTAGTCGTGCCAGTCCCGGGCCAAGCACTAGAAATAGGACAGTCAGTCCAATGATCACCATCGGCAGACCGATCATCATCCACTCCAGAAAAGATGGCGCCAACTCCGGTGCAACAGCTCGGACATTCTCCAGAAAGACCAGGTTGGGAGCTGTGCCGACCGGGGTGCCCATGCCACCGATATTGGCGGAGTAAGCAATGACCAGCAGAAAGCTGGCAGCCATCGGGCCGACACTCTCTTCGCCATGCTCCTCAATCAGCCGGTGCAATAGCGGTAGGGCAATGGTCACCATCAGCATGGTGGTGGCGGTATTCGATATCCACATGGAGAGAAACGCAGTGGCAACAGCAAAGCCCATGGCCAGTTGCAGAGGGCTGGCGTTAAATCGTGCCAACATGTTCAGGGCAATACGTTTGTGAAGGCCACTATTTTCCATCGCCTGAGCGATGAGGAAGCCACCCAGAAAGAGGAAGATAATGCTGTTGATGTACTTGGGTGCGATCTCTTTACCGGTGGAGATGCCAAGCAGCGGAAAAAAGATCAGAGGGATGATGGCGGTCAGTGCCAGTGGTACGCATTCGGAGATCCACCAAATGGCCATCCAGACAGCAACGGCAAGCATAGCTGCAGCCTGCGGGTGACCATCGATATCCACACCCGCTAAAATTGCCATGGCTGTTATTGGCCCAGCGATGCGGGCTAGATTACTGAGAATCATGGATTGATGTTGCCCGGATCGTGGGTGTGGGCAAGGTTAAAATTTTGAGATGGGCATGTAACGTGCATTTCTCTTCCTTTTATCTAAATTTAGCAGATGCAGTACGCTAACAAAAGGTCGGTATGGGCTTGGGCCATCTATGACTGGGCCAACTCCGCCTATACCACCACGGTGATGGCCGGATTCTTCCCTGTCTTTTTCAAGCAGTTCTGGGCATCTGGTATGAGTGCCAATGAGAGTACCTTCTGGCTTGGTGTGGCCAATGCTGTAGCTGGTCTTGTCGTAGCACTTCTGGCCCCTCTGCTGGGAGCGGTTGCCGATCAGGGCGGCTTGAAAAAACGGATGCTGGTCACCTTTACCATTATGGGCGTACTCATGACAGCAGCTCTCTTTCTGGCATCACAAGGTGCATGGGTGCTGGCGTTGATGCTCTACATTTTCGGGGCTATTGGCTTTTCCGGTAGCAACGTCTTTTACGATGCGCTGATTGTCGATGTGGCGAAGGAGCATGAACTGGATCGGGTCTCGGCTCTTGGTTATGCGCTCGGATATATCGGTGGCGGCCTTCTTTTTGCCGTCAATGTGGTGATGACGCTTAAGCCAGCATGGTTCGGGCTGATTGATGTCTCGGAAGCGGTTCGATACTCCTTTCTGATGGTGGCTGTGTGGTGGGGCGTGTTTACCTGGCCATTGATCAGCAGAGTGCATGAGAAGAATGAGGCGAGCGACGTTGAATGGCGACAAAGCATGGTCTCAGGCTGGCACCAGTTTATTGAGACTTTCCACCATATCCGTCAGTTAAGAGTCATTTTCATCTTTCTGATTGCCTACTTTCTCTATATTGATGGTGTCGGGACAATTGCCCGAATGGCAGTTGACTACGGTCTCTCTCTCGGGTTTCAATCCAGCATCCTCATCACAGCCCTTCTTCTGACCCAGTTTGTGGCATTCCCTGCAGCACTCGTTTGGGGTCGAGTCGGTGAGCGGTGGGGGGCAAAGAATAGCATTCTTGTCTGTATTGCCATCTATGTCGGTATCTGCCTTTGGGGATACAGTATGGATAGTGAGGCGGACTTCTATCTGTTGGCATCAGCCGTAGGGCTGGTGATGGGCGGTATTCAAGCGCTATCACGCTCGCTCTATGCTCGATTGATTCCCGCCAAGCAATCAGCTGAATTCTTCGGCTTTTATAACATGCTGGGCAAATTTGCTGCCGTGCTCGGACCGATGATGATGGGCGTGGCGAGCGTGCTTACCGGAAGTGCTCGATTCTCGATTCTGGTCATTATTTTACTGTTTGCAGTAGGCGCTATGTTACTCTATCGTCTGAATATCGAATCTTTTGAGGAGGTGGGCTCATGACCGCACTGATGATTGTTTTAGGGGTAATTGTATTCCTGATTCTCTATATTATTGTTATTTATAACCGACTGGTGAAGTTGAAAAACCGCTTTAAAAATGCCTTTGCCCAGATCGATGTTCAACTACGTCGACGCTATGACCTGATTCCTAATCTGGTTGAGACTGCCAAGGCCTATCTGAAGCATGAGCAGGATACGCTCACCCATGTGATTGAGGCACGAAATCAAGCTATGGCTGCGATGAAGCGAGCCAGTTCTCACCCCGATGATCCGGGTGCGATCAAGGCTCTCTCAGGTGCTGAAGGGTTGCTTGGTGGGGCCATGCTCAACTTCAACGCACTTCAGGAAGCCTATCCTGATCTGAAGGCAGACCAGACCATGATGCAACTCTCGGAAGAGCTTACTTCGACTGAGAACAAGGTGAGCTTTGCCAGACAGGCCTACAACGATGAGGTGATGATCTACAACACCCAGCGTGAGACGTTCCCCGATACGATATTCACCGGCATGATGGGCTTTAAAGAGGCCGAGCTATTTGAGGTGGTAGATGAAGAGGTCAAAGAAGGCGTCAAAGTAAGCTTCTGATTGTCTTGAGGCATCAACGGCCATGAACTTCTTCGGATATCAGGAGCAGGCACGTAAAAACAGTGCGATTCTGATCGCGCTGTTTGTCTTGGCGGTCATCTTGATCACTATCTCTGTCTATTTCGCGATTGTGGCCGGAATCCTGATTAGTCAGATGTTTGTTGATCAGCCAGGCTTTACCTTCGACGAGCTCTGGAATCTCCAGCTCTTCTTCTGGACGATGGTTTTTACACTCACAATCATTCTCGGCGGTAGTGCATGGCGTATCCATACCCTCTCCGAAGGTGGCGGAGCAGCCGTAGCTCGTATGCTAGGTGGTAATCGACTGCCATCGGCCAGCCGCAATCCGCTGGATCGCAGGCTTCTCAATGTGGTGGAGGAGATGGCGATCGCTTCCGGCCTTCCGGTTCCTCCCGTCTTTGTTCTTGAGCAGTCCGGTATCAATGCCTTTGCTGCAGGTTTTACCCCCTCCGATGTTGTCATTGGTGTAACCCGGGGTGCTGTTGAACTGCTTAATCGGGATGAGTTGCAGGGTGTAGTGGCGCATGAGTTCAGTCATATCCTCAATGGTGATTCAGCCATGAAGATGCGGATGATGGGCATGCTCTATGGCATTACTCTGGTTTCCGATCTTGGTATCGTACTGATGACCATGAAGCACAGCTCCCGCTATGGTAGGAATCGTGGGTCGCACCCAGGCCTAGTTGTAGTCGGTTTCCTCCTTTTTATGGTTGGCACCATTGGCGTGGTCATGGCCGACTTTATCAAGCGTGCCGTATCGAGACAGCGTGAATTTCTTGCGGATGCCTCTGCCGTTCAGTTCACGCGTAACCCCTCCGGTATTGCTGATGCATTAAAGGTGATTGGCGGTTATAAAAGCGGCTCGAAGGTCTCACATGTCGCAGCTAGTCAGGCGAGCCACTTCTTTTTCGGCAATGCCATTAAATCATGGTATGCCAAGGATTGGTGGGCAACGCATCCACCGTTGGATGAGCGCATTCGGAGAATCGAGCCTAGCTTCAAAGGAAAATTCGATAAAATTAACTATCAGTCAAGATCATTGGCTAACACCACGATGGCATCTGCCGAGTTGATGGTTTCACCCGGTGATCAGGTGGCTCACTCCAATGTTTCGCCGGAGGCGGTGATGTCCCGAATCGGAACGCCGGATGCCGGGTCGATGCAGGAGGCGATACTGTTGATGGCAAAGATGCCTTCCAGGATTCGGGACTTCTCACATGATCCCTATACGGCGAGAGCCGCGGTCTATGCCCTGCTTCTCGATCATCATCCTCAACAGCGGAGAATTCAACTTCAGGTTCTGGAGAAGGCGGCCGATCCAAGTGTTTATAGGGAGACACTGGAGATCCAACCTGAATTGGAGAAGCTGGCACCTGAGTTGCGGTTGCCACTGGCCGAGATGGTACTGCCAGCCTTGAAAGAGATGTCGCCTCAACAGTTCAAAGGCTTCAAGAAAGCAGTTGTTGCCATGATCAAGGCTGATAATGAGGTGACGCTGTTTGAGTTTATCCTCTATCGCATGGTGATCAGGCGTTTGAGTGGCGCCTTCTCCAACAGTGGTCCAGTGCCTGTAAAGTATCATCGTATTGAACCGTTATTAACACATGCCTCTGTGCTTATCGCTCTACTGGCAAGAACGGGGCATGGAGAAGATGCTGAGAGGGTGTTTCGTGAGTCGATGGCCTTGCTGAAAGATGCGGGTCATCCGATGCCGGATCAGAAAGATGCCCGGCTCTCCCATTTTGATAGAGCTTTGACTGAACTGAACAGAGCAGCACCTCAAGTGAAGGAGTCGGTCTTGATGGCTGCGGTTCATTGTGTCGTCTGTAATGGTGTCATCTCGGTGAAAGAGGGCGAGCTTCTGCGTGCTGTGGCCGATGGTATGGATTGTCCTATGCCACCGCTTTCCACAGGTTAATTCCAAACCCTTACCATTATCAGTTGTGGCATGTAAGCTTGCAGCGAAATTTATTGGCGATTCTGTTTTAAAGATGCCAGGAGGAAACCATGGGACTGGGTACAACCGAGCTGATTCTTATTCTGGTGATCGTGCTGGTACTTTTTGGAGCCAAGAAGCTACCTGAGATTGGTGGCGGTTTGGCCAGAGGCATCAAGAGCTTCCGAAAAAACATGTCTGATGAGCCATCCAAAGATGAGTCGGCGAAAGAGCCGGACACTGCCAAGGATGAGAGCAAAACATCCTGATTCTTCGCTGCCCGTAACAGGTTAAATTATGCCCGATATCGGACTTCTTGAACTTATACTGATCGGTATTGTCGCTTTTCTGGTGCTTGGGCCGGAGCGTATGCCCGATCTCATTTCACAGGTTGGCAGGACCATTCGCCATGCCCGCAAGTGGATGTATGAGATCAAACAGCAGATATCTGATGAGACAGAAGTTTTGCGCGGCGAAGTCGGTGAGGTGAAGGACGCTCTCTCGGATGGGATGAGCACTATGCCGGATGATGAACCCGCCCCGAAAGTGAAAAAAGCCAAAGCGACTAAGCCTAAAGCGACAAAGGCCAAAGCGAAAAAAGCAGAATGAACGACACTTCTGAAGAGACACCTCAGGTTTCCTTGCTCGCGCATCTGCGGGAACTTAGAACCCGCCTGAAAATCGCCGTGGCTGCCTATGTGATTGGTGTCGCCGTGCTGATGAACTTCTCCGATGTCATTTTCAACTTTATCTCCATGCCACTCAGGGATGCCTTGCCACCGGGAACACCGCTCATCTTCCTCAATGCGCCCGATGTCTTCTTTACCTACCTGAAAATTGCACTGGTGCTGAGTATCTTTGTCACTGCTCCGATCACCTTTTATCAGGTCTGGGCCTTTATTGCGCCGGGTCTCTATCAACATGAACGACGTGTTTTTGTCGGCTACTTTGTAGCCAGTCTTGGGCTACTCTTTGCCGGTGCGGCTTTCGCTTTTTACGCTGTCTTTCCGATGGTCTTCGAGTTCTTTCTGGGCTTCTCCACCGAGACGATTCAGGCGATGCCTGCAGTGAAAGAGTACCTGACATTGGTGCTGAAACTGCTGTTTGCCTTTGGCGTTAGCTTCCAGATTCCGATTGTGGTGATGATTCTAGTGCGCCTTGACCTGGTTCAGATTTCCACACTAACCAGCAAGCGGAGATACGTACTCGTCTGGGCCTTTATCGTTGCGGCCATTCTTACTCCACCGGATATTATCTCTCAAACACTTTTGGCACTTCCCATGATGCTGCTTTATGAGGCAGGTATCCTCATGGCGAGAATGAAAGCCAAAGCGGAGCCACCGACTTCCGATTGAACTTCGAAACTCCGGCAGAGAGATTTAACGCATGTGTTGCATCGACCGTTTGAAATGAATGCCGGAAGCGGGCGTTTAGTTCGAGTGTGTTTCTGGTGGGAGTAGGGGTTCTTTATCCTGCTTGGTTCGCATGGCGTTTACGGCATTGAAAATGACAGGTTTGCGGATGATCCAGCACTCCAGTTGATACTTGCCCGGATAGTTCATGATCATCAATCCGAAGAGAATGGAGAGCAATCCCTGACCGGGGGTGAAGAGCATAATGAATCCGGCCATCAGCAGAATGGCGCCGAGAATGTTTTTGAGGCCTGCCAATAGCAGTCGGATGATGGGGTGGTGGTTGGACTGCGACATCCTGTGGCGTCCCTGATGGGTGAAGTAGTCGATTGGAATCTGTGCCACGATGAATGGCATGGAGGCGAGTGAGATGACAAACATCGCCACTGAGCCGATAGCAACCCACAAACCGTAGTCTTCAAAAAATACGAGTAGCTGATCGAGCAGGGGTACCATCATCTCTTGCATCAATAATCCTTAATCGAGGGGAATGGTGTAGGGGAGGGTAGGATTGTGTGTTGTGGTAGACAGGTCAAGCCGTTCGACATAGACATCGCTGATGCCGCTGATCTGAGTGGCGATCGCTTTCATCGCTTCGCGCACATGTGCAGTCACCTGTAGTGATTGCAGCATACTATCGGCCGCCTGGTACTTGCTCTGCTCAAATGCCTTTTTAGCCCTGGAGCGAGCCTCCTCACCGCTCATTGTATCGAGCCTTGCCCAGCCAATATTGGTTTTGATTTCAAGTTTTGAAATGTCGGCATCGACGGAGAGTACTTCGACCCTATCGACAGTGAGATGGAGTTGGCCTTTTACCGACTTCAACGCATGAATGGCATGTGGACGTACGCCGTAATAGACCTTGATGGGTGCGCGCAGTGTGGCTGCAGTCTGGCCGAGTGGGATCTCAATGCCGAGGAAGGAGAGGAAAGCTTCATTACTCCAGCTCTGTTCATGAGAGGTCTGTATAAAGCCTGCCTGAATGGCGGCATCCGGTTTCATGTCGAGCAGCATGTCGTTGAACTGCTGAGTTTCTGATTTTTCGATAATATGTGGGACAAGCCTTTCCAATAGCTTCGGTGCTGAGAACCATATACCCGCAATGATCAACAGGAGGATGGTAAGTGTGGTAATAAGGTTGCGCATGAGCTAACTATAGAGGATTCGGGAAGATGTTAGCAGTGTCCATGCTCACTTCTACTTTTCATTGTTTTTTCGCTCATGGTTACCAACATAACCCTTCGGACGGATTGCCATGGTATTCCGTATAACCGTGCATATTTCGCCATCATCACGGTAGTAACGCATCTCAAAGCAGGGATCGGAACGACCATCCTGGTCCAATTCTGCCTGAATGCTTTGACGCTGTTTGGCACTGAAGTCGAAGTGGAGTAAGAGATCGGAGTTGCCTACCCGAATAAAGTCGATCTCAAGTCTTTTGGTCATGATGCGATAGTTGGGGAAGTGTTTGACCAGTGCGATGGCGGGGATTGGATCGGCAAGATTTGCCTGAAAACCACCATACATGTTTCCACCTGCATTGGCCGAGATCCAAGTTAGTGGAAGTTTTATTCTGGCTCGACTCCAGTCTTCTGTAAGTTCCATTACCCTGAGCCGCATCATCCAGAAGGGAGGGTACCAGACGAAGCGTCTTGCCTCAGAGAGGAAGCCCAACTTACTTAAAAGATGAAGGTTACTTTTAGCCATGGTTTGGTGAGCATCAGGTGAATGGTAGGGTGTGTCAAATAATCATAAGTTTTATTTATGTTAATCATCATAATTATAAACATGCGTTTTTTTTGAGGATCAGCTAAAATAGCCCACACCAGTTTTTCAGGGAGCGAATCATGACCGACAAAGATCAGTATAAAATTCATCAAGAACCATTCTATCAGGCACAAACCGATGAGGTTGAGCTCTATGAGGCCGCTTATGCTGCACGCCTTCCCGTGATGGTGAAGGGGCCAACAGGCTGTGGTAAATCCCGTTTCGTTGAATATATGGCATGGAAACTTGATAGGCCGCTTATTACCGTAGCCTGTAACGAAGATATGACCGCCTCAGATCTGGTGGGTCGCTATCTTCTCGATGCTAACGGAACCCGCTGGTTAGATGGACCGCTGACAACAGCGGCGCGCATCGGTGCGATCTGCTATCTTGATGAAGTTGTGGAAGCACGTCAGGACACCACCGTGGTAATCCATCCTCTTACTGACCACCGTCGGACACTTCCGCTGGATAAGAAGGGTGAGTTGATTGAAGCGCATCCCGATTTCCAGTTGGTGATCTCTTATAACCCAGGTTACCAGAGTCTGATGAAGGATCTGAAACAGTCGACTAAGCAGCGCTTTGCCGGTTTTGAATTTGATTATCCGACTGAATCAGTTGAGACGGGTATTGTGGCTAAAGAGACCGGTGTCGATGAAGCGTTGGCAGCGAAGCTGGTGAAGATCGGTACAACAGCCAGAAACCTTAAAGGACATGGGCTGGATGAAGGTATATCTACCCGTCTGCTTACCTATGCCGCAGCACTGATTAAGGGTGGTGTTGAGCCGAAGGCAGCATGCCGAATGGCTCTGGTTCGCCCAATCACTGATGATGTGGATATTCGCGACACGCTTGATCACGCTATTGAAGCTACATTCGCTTAAGTGCTTCTTTTGACTCACATCGAGGAATCGACAGATGACTGAAACCGCCTTGAGAACGATGGAATTTGAGATGTACTGGCAGCGATTGGGCTGTAAGTTTGCTCAGGTTGACCGGGTCTTTGACCAATGCATGTTGGAAGCAAAAGCTCTGCTTTCACCTGAAGGGCTGGTCAGCTACATTGAGAATGCCGGTTTTTTGGGTAAGTTGGGACGTGGCCCTGAGCCGATTCTTGTCTATCTTGAAGAGGCGCCAGGTGTTGCTTCTCTGGCAGGTGAGAAGGCTCTGGATGATTTGCGCGAGCTTGCCCACTACATGTCTACGCACACCAACTTCAAGGCGATGGTTCCTTACCTACAGACAATCGGGGCAGTAACACGCCGTTTGCAAACCTATGAACTGTTTAAAAAGTACAATGAGATCGTCATTGATATGTTGGATCGGACATCCGTTTCAGTACTTGGACATCACACGACATTCCCGAGTCCCGGCCTTGAAGACCTGATGAAGCAGGCGCCGCGCCTGTTGATCGAGCTTTCGCTCGAAGGTTTTAAGAACTGGGTCGATTACGGTATCAATTACTACAGCAAGCATCCCGGCCGTCAGGTTGACTATTTCAGTTTCCAATCACCGGATTCGCATGCTGTGATGCAGCGCGAACGTCATGGCACACTGCTTATCGATCATGAGCGCAAGCTTGATCAATATCTGCGCGGCCTGTGGGATGATCATGATTATCTTGTGCCATATTCACTGGCATTTGATGAGCTGCGTAAGCCGATGCCTTACTACGATGATCTGGGTATCCGAATTCCTGATGTCTATGATGATGATCGCGGTGTTTCCGGCATCAACCGTTATCGCGCCGCATTGGCCCATATGGCAGCGCATCGCTGCTGGAGTCAGAAGATGGTGGTGGATAACTGGAGTCCGTTCCAGCGCCTTTCAGTAGAAACCTTCGAAGACTCCCGGGTTGAATATTTAGCTATGCAACGTTTTCCCGGATTGAGGAAAATCTTTCTTGCTCTGCACCCGATTCCTGATGAGAAGGCTTTGGCGTTAGAGAATGTGTCGCTGATTAATTTGCGTCTCGCTATGGTTTCAAGAGCGATTCTTGATCCGGACTATCAGTATGAAGACAAAGATGTCCGTGAGTTTGTCGGTCGTTTCTTTGACGAGATGGAGAAGGATGGCTCCAAGAGTGAAGATATGGCCATGATAGCTCTCTCCTTTATCGGTCGAACCCGCAAGCAGTCCGATGCACTGCCAGAGACCTATTTTGAGAATACAGAGGTGGATTATCGTGATGATAACCGTCACCTCTGGATCTATATCGAGCAGGGTGATGATGAAGAGACCACCTTTGAACATCTCGACAAAAAACAGACAGAGGATGAGGAGCTGAATGGCTTGCCACCTCGGCATTATCACGAGTGGGATTACAGTTCAGCACACTATCGACCTGATTGGGTGAGCGTGTATGAAGTACTGCACCCGCGCGGTAATGCATCGAAAATTGATAAACTGCTCGAGAAACACAGCGCTCTGGCCAAACGTTTGAAGGCAATCCTCGATATGCTCAAACCTCAGGACAAAGTGCGTATTCGTTATCAGGAAGAGGGCTCCGAACTTGATCTGGATGTGGCAATTCGCTCATTGATTGATTTTAAGGGTGGTTCGGAACCCGATACTCGTATCAACATGAGCCATAGAACTGATGGTCGTGATGTGGCTGTGATGTTGCTTCTTGATCTCTCTCAATCGACAAATGAGAAGGCTGCCGGAAGCAATCAGACGATTCTGGAACTCTCTCAGGAGGCGGTCTCACTGTTGGCGTGGGCTGTTGAGCAGGTGGGCGATAAATTTGCCATTGCCGGTTTCCACTCCAATACCCGTCATGAAGTTCGTTACTTCCATGTGAAGGGGTATAACGAGCCATGGAATGACGAGGTGAAGTCACGATTGGCTGCGATGGAAGCGGGTTTCTCGACTCGAATGGGTGGGGCGATGCGCCATGCTGGCCACTATCTAAAGAGTCAGACTGCGGACAAAAAACTAATGTTGGTTCTCACCGATGGTGAGCCGGCGGATGTTGATGTCGAAGATGATCAGCTGTTGATTCAGGACGCCAAGCAGGCCGTAAAAGAGCTGGGTCGCGATGGTATTTACAGTTACTGCATCAACCTTGATCCGAAGGCAGATGAGTATGTGGCTGATATCTTCGGTAAACAGTACTCGATTATTGATCATGTGGATCGTCTGCCGGAAAAACTACCTGAACTGTTTATCTCACTGACGAAGTAGTTTCGAGATACGGAAAGAGGCATCCAGCCATCTTTCCTTTGACGCAGGCTAAAACGTGCGAGTTTTGGCCTGCTCCCGAAGCCTGACGGATTCGCCGCCATCCATGGCAGATGGTCCTAAGATGGAGACATCGGCTATTCACGATGGATCCAGTCGGCTCCGAGCGTGCCATGCAGACGTTTTAGATAATCCTGACTTGTCACGCGTTCAATCATGCAATCAGCTTGTTCAATGCGTTCTGCTAACAGCGTGCGCCGCTCTGTCTCATCCTCATCCAGACTCAGCATAAGCGCTTCCAGATTTTCTTTGTGTTGTAGCCACAGTTTGGTGTCGCGAGACTGTTTGATATCCAGTCGCTCCTTGTACCAGTCGCTCTCCAGTAGGTAGTCACGGCTGAACATTTCACGGATGGAGGGATGATGCAGATCCATCTCATCAAAATGACCGTAGGCCATAATATGCAATAGTGCTTTCAGCGGCGGACAGGCATCTTCAACGGAGCCATCAGCAAAGTAGTTGAGAGCAACGTGCTGCTGAGCTTCACAGATATTGTTAATGCCATCGACAAAGGCATCCAGATCCTGACTTTCCGGTTTCAGCATCGCTTTATCGAATACCGCCACTGGCGAATCAAACAGTTTACCGAAGTGGTTACGCACAAAACGTTTGGTGATGCGATAGCCCAGTCGACTGGCCAGTACGGTCTGGCCATTGTGCTCAAAGTCTTCAAGTTTTTTCAGGTAACCCCGCTCAATCATATATGCAGGATCCTGGACTCTGGAGGGAAGGCGACACCAGATTTCCGGAATCAGCATGCTGATATCATGATCGATGCGACGTTTTGCACCGATAAAACCGGCTGCAGTCGAGAATCCGTCATAGCCACAGAGGATGAAGGAGACCAGTGCGGTGTTAAGGTCTGCTGTGGCCGAAAGTGAGTTAAACGGCCCTTTGGTAAGAGCCCCTTCAGAACCTGCACCTGTAGTCGATGGGGATTTTCCGGTCAGGCTGCAGACGAAATCCATAAACAGTTCCGGCAGCTCCTGATAGTGAATCGGATTGTAGACTGCCAGTGATCGGATGCCGGGCTCCGGCGGATTGTTTCTGCGTCCGGTCAGAACCGCATTGACGGGCATGTAGAGCTGCTGTTCAGGCTCCAGGCCACGGTAAAGACGGGTGCTTGTCTCAGCCAGGTAGCGGGAGCGCGGATTAGCAAGATCCGGCCGTTGCTGTAGATAACGTACATTGAGGCTCGGTTTGCCATCAACGATTCTGGGGTGTGCCGAAGAGATGAAATAGAGCTTCTCATCCATCTTCGATGCATTGCGAATCAATGACTGCATGGCTGGAGTGAACTTCTCGAAATTCATCACATCTTCGATGAGCTCCTGTGCATTATCCCGTTGCAGCGGTTCGAAATTGGAGATGAAACTGTTGCCGCCGGAGAGATCGGTTTCGGTTTGAATATCGGAGCCACGGTTGACCGCCTCATCGGGGCGCTGAAAGAGTTTGTTTTCGCAGTTGTCCACCAGCTTCAGACAGGGGTGTGTGAAATCGGGGTTCAGGCCATTGAGATAATTGGTCGGGATCACGATCGAGGAACTGATGTCATCCTCCATCTGTAGCTTATCTGAGGCGATAAAATCCTGACGCAACTTGAACAGCCGCCAGCTACCATCATCAGCGAAACCGACACGCAGATAGTTAGCCATCAGTATTCGACCATTATATCTCAGTTCATGTCCCGGTTTGCCGTTCACCGTAGCAACAGAGAAATGGTGGTGCCACTCATCTCCCCATGCGGTTCTGTAAAAGCGTTTAATCATAAACACCAGCGCCAGAATGTGATGGGGAATCGCTTTCAGCCATTGGTTATACTCTTCCAAGTAGTCGCCAGCGGAGGGGGTTAACAGTTTGATCACGGAACCGAGGCTCCGCTCTTTGCTCAACAGGCTGCGCAGGTCTGGTTCCTGCTCCTTGTCGCGGAAGCGGTTGGAGTAATCGCGTTCGAAAATGGCGCGCACCTGTTGAATATCTTTGTCAAAATCATCGACATAAACAGGCCCGGATATGACCGCGCCGGCAATGGATTTGGAAATTTCCGACTTGCCACCACCGGATACCGTGCTTGGTTTGTGACAGAAGATACCTTCTCCGATGGTGCCGATCAGTCGCCAGCTTGGGGAGTGTTGATGTCTCTCCATATGCACCCTGAAACCGCTCGGGTAGATAAAGATGTTGGATGCCAGAAGTTTGATCTCTCTCTCTTCATCCGTGCCCGGCCAGCGGACCAACATGTCGTGCATGCTGATACGTGCATTTTCAGGTAGATAGATGATTTCCGGATATGCTTTATCTATCGCATACCCTTCCGGTTTGATCTCGATACGATCTGCCAGTTGATGGCAGAGGTCGGAAAAGCTGTGGTTGTCGAGCATGTCTTCGGTGCGGGGAATGTAGACTTCACCAAGGTTGTAACGCGGGAAGGCCAGCGCACCGCCTGCATGCTCCTCCTCACAGCCGCCGAATAGGTTGGCGGAATAGCTGATCTGCGATTTAATCTCTTTTTTACTGTAGCCGAAGTAGTTGTCAGCGATGATGGTGACAATCACACCACGTTTATCACGGCAGACGATCTTGAATGCCTGACCATCATTGTATAACTCATCCTCATCCTTCCAGCACATCCCATCGCGTTGCTGCCGCTCAGTTGCCTCATCGATATGGGGCAGTCCCAGCTCTCTCTTCTTCAGTTTGACCAGATGCGGCGCGAGAATGATGCAGCCGCTCTGTCCGGTCCAGTGATCAATATCCAGTGCAGCATCATGTTCAGCCAGGTAGGGGTCACCGGCATTGCCGAATATCGATTCAACGAAATCGAGATTGGAAACCAGTCCGCCGGGAGCAAACATGCGTACCTCCATGCTCTTGTCGTAGAGCATGCCGACAACACCGGTCACACCGGGAACGCCGGGACGAACTTTTGGACGCATAAGCAGTGACACCCAGACCTCGGCCTTGTCCGGCTCTTCGCAGGTGGCAGGCAATTCCAGCAGGGAGCGTGGAGGGTTCAGTGCCTCTTTGAGCAGCGAGGCGAAGACGTTAACAGGTACTTCATATTTGTCAGCTGGTACGGGAAGGCCGCCTGCTGCAATGTGAAAGACACCCTTGGTGGTGCGCCGGTCACTTTTCGGATTATGCAGGACGCCCTGTAGCAGGCGATAGGAGTCGACCAGATCAGAGTGGAAGTGTGTGCCATTCAGGGGCAGGGATACTTCACGAGCCATGCCCAGGCGATCCAGCACAAAAGTGGTGCCCGGAAGTTCCACCTGTTGATCCACTCCATTTTCACTCAAATAGGCATTGAGAAAGTTCTGGATACGTTGATCGGCGGGGCAGCGGTAAGCAGATAGTAGACGGCTCTGTCTGGCATAATGTTTGACCAGACTGTCAGCAATGGTCAGATAGGATTGGTCAGTCCCTTCCAGATGACAGGTTGGTTGGCCGAGTGCTGAGAGCTTGAGATTAATATGCTGATGCCACACATGCGGTGGAGCACTGCTGTTTTCATTATCTGATGTGAGTTTGGTCGCTGGGGTCTCATTCATTTGGGTTTAATTCCTTGGCAACATCCAGTGTGCGAGTTTCTTGAATTGATCTTTTCATTATATCCACCTGAGTGGCTCGATACCATCTTGACTTTATTATATTCCATAGCTCTTTCAGGCGTCTTAACGAAGTAATCTATGAAGCAATGGCAATGCCAATGTTGAAGGCTGTGATTTCAATAACTTAGCCTCATTGAACCCCGCCAATGCTTAATCGATGTGCAGTCGTGCATATTGTGCAGACATAATAATAATGTTTTGTCTATTCAGTTTGATTAATGCTCGACTGATATGAGGCACCTACTTAATACCGATCCATATGTTGTGTTTAGTGCCACGTTTGGCAGAGCGTGCCCGTACACTCTCCTCTTTTACCCTGAAACCGACCTTCTTCATGCGTTGGGTGAATGCAGGGTCTTTGAAGGCAGACCAGACTGTGAGCACGCCGCCGGGTTTAAGGGCGTCGTAGGCGTTGTTGACACCTTTTAAACCATAGAGTGCATCGTTGTCATCGCGGGTGAAGCCGTCCGGGCCATTATCAACATCGAGCATAATGGCATCGAAGCCTCCCTCGTTCTCCCGCATCACCCTGCCGACATCCTGTTCAAGAATCTCAACCCGTTCATCGAGAAGCGGGAATCCAGCAGCCACACCTAGATACTCGCGATTCCAACGAACCACCGAGGGCATCAGTTCCGAAACCAGAACCGTTGCCATAGGCGATATGTGAGTAAGTGCTTCGGCCAGTGTGTAGCCGAGGCCAAGGCCACCGATGAGTAGGCGCGGGCTTTCGATACCGGTCACATGTTCACAGGCGAGTCTAGCCAGTGCCTCCTCCGAATTGTGTTGGCTGGTGTTCATCAGTTCGCCGACCTTATCCACGCGGATGGCGAAATCCCTCCCTCGTTGATAGAGCTTGAGTGTGGTGCCGTGTTCGGTGGCTGTGTCGATCAGTTTGTAGGGAATCATGAGGCGATCCTAAATGGTGGCTTGAGAATGGGTAGGAAAATGATCAACAGAGAGCATAAGTTCGATTAAAGTTGCAGTTATGAAGCCGGATCAGCGTAAACGCATTGTCGATCGCCATCGTGATAGCCTGATAAGACATGGCTACTCCTCCCATGCGCTCTACTGGAGCAGTACCGAGATTCAGGAGATTCGTTTCAAGGTGTTGGCTGATATCGGTATTGCAGCGAGGGATTCAGTACTCGATATCGGTTGTGGCTTTGCCGATTTTAAGAAGTGGTTCGTAAAACGTTCCGGTCGACTTGATTATGCCGGCATTGATCTTTCGCCAGACCTACTAAAAGAAGCTCAAAAGCGTCATCTCGATGCAAGGTTGTTTGAAGGTGAGTTGTTCGATATGGATTTTGCTGAAGAGAGCTTTGATTGGGTGATTCTCTCCGGAGCCCTGAATGAAAATCTTGGTGATGATGGGGCTTACGCCTATCGGGTGATTAAGCGGATGTTTGAACTCTGCCGAAAGGGTGTTGCCTTTAATTTGTTAGATGCCCGCCATCTGAATGCGCACGATCTACAGTGTCATCACCCTGAAACGGTATTGGCTTACTGCCGTTCGATCTGTGCTGATTGTGAGTTGATTGATGATTATTTGAAGAACGACTTCACCATCTACATGCGTAGAAGTGATGCGGCTTAGTTATTAGCGCTTAAGAACCTTTTTACGCTCCTGTCGCTGGTGATAGATAATCCATGCGTCGAGCGCCAAGCCGCCAACCACCGCCAGCCAGAGTAACCATGACGGCATTCCGGTGAACTTGGAAATGTCAGGCATGCCAGCGCTGCCGGTGAATTTGGCATAGGCTAGAAACGCCATGGTCAGATGACCGGCGACAAGAACCACCATCATCACCAACGCCCAGAATGAGGTGATGAGGAATGTAATGTTGGATGCGGTTCCCGGACGTTTAAGTGCCATGGTTAATTCAATCCCTGGTCGAAACCGATATAGTTAATCTTCTTCACGCGCAGCGCTTCGTCATAGGTAATCTCGATGGTGCGCAGCTTTTCTTGTTCGGTTTCGTCTTCGATGTTGCGATGATCTTCAACGTAGCGGACACGGTTGGGATGCAGTGGATCTTTCATCGCCGGTGAACCGAGTAGGCTCTCCACTTTAAATTTCGAATCGCCCACCATGATCGACCAGACATTCTCATCTTCAAGAACATTGCCCTGATGAATCTCATAGGTGCGGCATGATGCCATGGTGAGAAGCAGGGTAAGCGCCAGCAGACGGATGATTATTTTTATCTCTCTATTCATGCTGTGGCCACCGGCCCTCTATGACCTGTTTCAAGTAGTTTTACATAATCCTCGATACCTCTCTCTAGAGTCCACTCAGGTTCCCATCCCATCACCGTCTTGCTCTCGCTAAGGTCAGCTTCGGTATGCATCTGGTAGAAGGTGAAAGGGTTGTCGATATACTCAACATCGAATTTCGTGCCGAGCTGTTTGCCCAGGTTCTCAACAATATCGTTGAAGGTGCGCGCCTTGCCTGAGCCGACATTGCAAACACCGGAGCGTGGTGCTTCAAGCGCAGCCAGATTAGCTCCGATGACATCACCGATATAGACAAAATCGCGCATCTGCTCGCCATGCTTGAACAGGCGAAGCTGTTCACCTGCCTTGGCGCGCTGATACATTTGAAGAATCATTGATGCGGTCTTGTTGCCTTCGCGTTCGTTTTTGTGGTGTTCACCGGAGCCGTAGACGTTGAAATAGCGAAGCCCGACAATCGGTGCAGATGTCTTTCCATACCAGCGCTTGGCAACACGATCCATTGCCAGCTTGGAGAAGCCGTAGATATTCTCAGGCTCTTCACCACTGCCGATCTTGTTCGGGGCAGGGGAGTTGCCGTAGGTGCCGGCCGATGATGCGTAGACCACGCGGGTATTCGATTTCGCTGCGGCTTCAAGAATGGCAGCAAAGGCATTGGTGTTGACCTCAACCATCAACCGCTGGTCCATCACGGTGGTATCGGTAATGGCAGCCTGATGCATCACGGCGGTGAATTCGCCAGCAGCAATCTCTTCGATCAGGTCGAAATCGTCACAATCCAGCGCACGCACTTCGCAATCGACATGGATCAGGTTACGCCAGTCGCCGGAGGAGAAGTCATCAGCGATGACCACTTCAGTATTGGCACGTTGACTCAAGGTCGCTGCCAGATTTGAGCCGATAAAACCGGCGCCGCCGGTGATAAGAATTCGTTCAGTCATTTAAATGTTAATCCCGTGATTGTTCAAAATGTTTTAAGAGAGCTCCGAGCCTTTCCACTGGAGTTGCAGGTCGGCCAGTGCACGCACTGTAGCCTCGTTGCAGAGCGGGTAGCCCATACGCTTATTGATGCGGTTCATGACCTCTTCAGCAGGAAGCGTCTTAACCTGCTCGACATCGAGACCAACCTCGCCCATCAGTCGGGCGATCCATGTGCCGAGCCCCGGCAGTTTGGAGATGGAGACAATGCGAATCAGTTCATCAGCACGCTCAACTTTGATCTGACCACCACTGGCCTTGGATAGCTCTTCAGCATCGGTGCTGTCAATGTCCATCACAGGGCGACAGAGGAGTTTAAGGATTACCCACTCACTTTCAGTGATGAGATCCTTGTCTGCATGGAGTGGGAATGCACCCGGCAGCGCTTGTACGTTGTTCATCGGCCACTCCCTGAAACAAGCCCATGCTGCGTTGCTCCTCGTTCATTTGGCGCTGCCAAACTTCTCTCATCGCGCCTTGCCTGCACTCGTTTCAGAGCGCGTCGAGTAAGAAGGTTGAATGGTGTCATTAGTTTCAATCCGTGTATGCCGTGGCACCGGCAATGTAGGCACCTTTCAGAGCCGACTTGCGAATCGTGGTGTTGATACGAATCGAGCCGGTTAGGTTGGCCCGACGCAGTTGCGCACCGGTAAAGTCGGCACCGCTCAAATTGGCATTGGTGAAATCGGTTTCGTAGAGATAGGCGCCACGCAGATCAGCATCTCTTAAGTTGGCACCGGAGAGGTTGGCACCGGCAAGGCGCGCACCGGAGAGGTCGATCCCTTCCAGATTATAGCCGGCCAGATTATAGCCGCTCAGATTCTGAGCGTTGCCGATCTTCTTCTGCAGTTCACTTATCGGAAGTTCCATCTGTGCACCGTCAAGATTAGCACCTGTCAGGTTGGCACCTGTCAGGTTGGCTGCACCCAGCATGGCGTTGGTTAGGTTGGCATTACTCAGATTAGCGTTGGAAAGATTGGCTCCAGTCAGATCAACAGCGGAGAGATCCATGCCGGAAAGATCCATCCCCGAAAGATCGGCTCGCACCAGCGAATGACCCTCAGCAATTTTCTGTTTCAACTCAGTCGTAGCGTTCATAGGTTCTCTCCATTTACGATTAAGGCAATCCCCAAGAAGCTGGATAGTACGACTCTTGGCAATCGGTTCAATATGTTTCTATGCTTGCCCAAGAAGCGACTTAGAAGCGATTATCAACTGTGTGTAAGAAGTTGAGCCGATTGACGACTGATGAGTTACAACGATTTGAAGCAAAGAGGGTACCCAATGCTTGCAACACTTCCGCTGCTTAGAGAGAGCGATTTTCCGGCCATTTCACGCCGCACTGTCGATACACTGCAGGTGAACCTCGGCTATCTCTGTAACCAGACCTGCTTGCACTGCCACGTCGATGCAGGACCACGCCGTAAAGAGATTATGAGCGAGAAGACGATCGAGCAGGTGGTTGATCTGCTGAAGGCAGGCGGCATTACCACACTCGATCTCACCGGCGGTGCCCCTGAGATGAATCCTCACTTCAAGATGCTGGTAAGCGAAGCACGCAAGCTTGGCGTGCGCGTTATCGACCGCTGCAACCTTACCATCCTCGAGGAAGAGGATTACGAGGAGATGGCACAGTTCCTTGCCGATCAGGCTGTCGAGGTGGTGGCATCGCTTCCCTGCTATCTTGGTGAAAATGTTGATGCCCAGCGCGGCAAAGGTGTGTTTGATGTCAGCATCCGGGCACTGAAGAAGCTCAACAGTATTGGTTATGGCATGGAAGGCAGCGGGCTGACATTGACGCTGGTCTACAATCCGCAAGGCACGAGCCTTCCACCCTCTCAGATCGAGCTTGAGGCAGCCTATAAACGCGAGCTGCATATCCGTTTCGGCATTGCCTTCAACCAACTCTTCACCATTACCAATATGCCGATTCAGCGCTTTGGCAGCACTCTGATCTCGAAGGGTGAATTCGCCTCCTACATGCAGCTACTGAAGGATTCCTACTCTGAAGCCAACCTTGATGCCGTGATGTGCCGTTCACTGGTCAGTGTTGATTGGCAGGGGTATGTTTATGATTGCGATTTTAATCAGATGCTTGATCTACCCATTGTCAAGGCAGATAAAAAACGGCTGCACTTGAATGATCTGATCGACCGTGATCTGGCAGGGCATCCCATCGTCGTGATGGATCACTGCTACGGATGTACCGCAGGTAGTGGTTCCAGTTGCGGTGGAGCGTTTGTTGAAGCTGAGTAAATAAGATACGGGGTGGTGGATGAGTCATACAAAACACGATGCAGTGCGTAACCATGTGCGCGATAGCTATGCCGAGGTGGCCAAGGCCAGCAATGATGGTGGCTGCTGTGGTGTGGAGTCCAGTTGCTGTGGCGTTTCTGATGATGCGGTGATCAACACGCTGATTTCAACCAGGTTGGGTTACTCCGAAGATGATCTGACGAATGTGCCTGAAGGTGCGGATATGGGTCTGGGTTGTGGTAATCCACGTGCCATTGCCAGTCTAAAGCCTGGCGAAGTGGTGATCGATCTCGGCAGTGGTGGCGGTTTTGATGCCTTTCTTGCTGCGCATGAGGTGGGTGAGCATGGCCATGTGATTGGCATCGATATGACGCCTGACATGCTCTCCAAGGCACGTTCCAATGCAGAGAAGGGCAAGTTCACCAATGTTGAGTTCCGATTGGGGGAGATCGAGCATATTCCCGTAGCGGATAATACTGCCGATATCATCATCTCTAACTGTGTCATTAACCTCTCACCTCATAAGGAGCAGGTCTTCTGCGATGCCTTCCGCGCACTGAAGCCGGGTGGGCGCCTTGCTATCTCCGATGTAGTGGCAACTGCCGAGATGCCGGAAGATATAAAGAATGATCCGATCCTGCATGCCGGATGTATGGCAGGCGCATCATTGATCGATGAGCTTGAGATGATGATGGGCGAAGCTGGATTCGAGAAGATTCGCATTATCCCCAAAGACGAGTCACGCGAGTTTATTCGGGATTGGGCTCCGGGAAGGGGGGTGGAGGCGTATGTCGTGTCAGCTTACATCGAAGCGGTGAAACCGGGCGGTTGTAAACCCTCCTCTGGCTGCTGTTAAGACACACAATTTATTAATTTGAATGTCCGCTTTCGGCATTCATTTCAATCGGTCGATGCAACACATGCGAGAAAAATGAAAAGGGCACCTCATTTGAGATGCTCTTTGTGATTGTTGAAAGTGCTGATCAGCTCTGCTGAATACCAGCCAGATACCATGTTGGATCATCACCGCTTGGGTCATGCTGGAAGATCCAATGCTCCTGCACTTCATGGGCAGCGGTTTCGATGCCATCTTCCTCTTCCTTGATCATGGCAGTGAAGTGAACGGCAGCCCATTCAAGATTGGATTCCACCCAGCTATCCATGATTTCGGCATTCAGCGTGGCTACTTCGGTCTTGTTGGTGGTTTCGCCAAGGCTACTCATCTCAGCTTCGATACGTGAAGCCACTTCAGGCGTGCAGAAGCCGCGAATCTCTTCCATATCTTTCTTGTCCCACGCAGCTTGCATGCGAACAAAGATGTCCTTGGCGGCAGTGATGAAGAAGTCATGGTCGATATCCGGTGTGACAGCTTGTCCTTGAACTGGAGATGCAGGTTCGGCACCTCCGAATTCACCAAAACCCTGTTGCGGTTGGTTCTGGCCGCTGGCGAAGGCCGATGCTCGGGCTTTACCGGCCATCATTTTGAAGAGGATGTAGGCGATAATACCGAAGATGAGGATGTCGAAGAAGTTAAGGCCTTCAAATGCTCCACCAAAGAACATCGCACCAAGTAGCCCGCCAAGTGCGAGACCACCAATCATTCCCATCATGCCGGTACGAGCTGAACCCTTCTGTGCATTGGCAGGGGCTGCCTTTTTGGGAGCAGCACGTTGTTGAGTTGGCTGTTTGAACATGCGGGATTTACCGAAGCTGGAGCCACCGCCAAAACGACCTGCATCGGCATTGTCCACGCCAAGACCGGTTACGGCAAAAATGGCCAAGACTGAAAGGATCAGCAGTTTCTTCATGTATACTCCTCACGGGATTCGAAATATTTAAGTTGAGCGACACGCGCATCGAACATGGCGTGTCTGAGATTGCGATCCTTGATGCTTTTCAATTCCGATGCAACCTGCTTCTTTGCAATAAGGGTGACCTTGGATGGTCGAACGATCTTTTTCTCGCTCTTGATACCCGCTTCAGGTTGGACACGGGTACGCACCTTGCCGAGGGATTCGATGCGGCAGCGTTTGAAACAGGCCTTTCGGATGTCATCACGCAGGAAACGGATCTGGGTTGACATGATCGGATGATCTACGGCGATGAAGAGGCAGTTCACATCACCATCTTTCTCAATGCTGATCGGCTCGGTGCGTTCGGCCAGCATCGGGCCGACAATATCGTGCCACTGTCGACGAAGCTTGGAGATGACCGAGAGTTCAACAAAGCGATCATGGCCCAATATCTCGGCGATACCGGTTTGGGCGGGCTCCAGTTTGGAACGGGGTCGTTTGTGTCGGTTAGTCAATGAAGTTCAGTTCAATCAATCAGAAGGGAAGGGTCTTGCCACCGAGAATGTGCACATGGATATGGAACACTTCTTGTCCGCCACCCTTGCCAACATTGATGATGACACGATAGCCGGGATCATCGACACCCAGCGCTTTGGCAATCTTGCGAGTGCTGTCCATCAGTGAGCCCAACAGACCGATATCCTGATCATTCGCATCGTTGAGTGATGCCAGATGCTGCTTGGGAATGACCAGCACATGAACGGGTGCCTTCGGATTGATGTCATGAAAGGCGATAAAATCGTCATCCTCAAAAACCTTGTTGCAGGGGATATCACCTGCGGCAATTTTGCAGAACAGACAGTCGCTCATCTTATTTTCCCTTAACCTTGCCAATGATGAATAGCAGTAGTACTGCGCCGACGGTGGCGGTGACAATTTCACCAATCAATCCGCCTGTCTTTATACCGAGAAGACCGAAGAGTACGCCACCAAGAACAGCACCAATGACACCGATGACGATGTTCATAAGGAGGCCAGAACCTCCGCCTTTCATGATGGTTCCAGCTAGCCAGCCCGCTACGGCACCGATGGCAAGGAATATAAGAATGTTCATCGTTTCACCTCCCAGATGATCTGATTGTTTCGATACTCAAGCATAACGATATTGTTCCCATGTAGTAAGCTCAATCTGTTTGACTTTGAATGATATGGGAGTTTCAGGCCACATTACATTTCGGCGATGTGTCTGCCGAAAGCCTCGACCTGCTGCCAGTCGGTGAACTCCGCTACGGCGTCAAGATCGGTAGGCCCATGGGTGATCCACATGATCAGCCGAATCATCTGCCGATCAAGGAAGCGTTGCTGCCGGTAGTCGAGTCTTCCCGAAAATACCGCCAGCGCTTTGGGCTTCCACGAAATCTGCTTGAGAAACCTAATCATGTAGGGATTGGTTTCCGGTTGGTTCTTTTCCGGTTTTCGGGCGACAACATTGACCGAGAAAAATGCGTTTATTTTGTTATCCAGAAGGTTTTCATTGCGCTCAACGAACTCATATACCTGCTTGTGATGTTTGCCATAACGAATACTTGCACCGATCACGATCTTCGCAAACGATGCCAGAGTGGAAGACGATACATCAGCAATAGGGAGAAGTGTCACATATTCTCCCTGCTGTTCAATCACCTGTTGCAAGCGCTGGCATATCTTCCGTGTGTGCCCATCCGTTGTTGAGTAGATGATAAGGGTATCGCCCGACATAACGGTGATGAATTAGAGAACAGGCTTTTAGTTCGATTTCTTCACGAACTTGGTCAGGATGACAATGGTTTGACCATCAACACGACCTTCGATCTGTTCAGGATTGTCCTGCACCAGTCGGATGCCACGTACTGCCGTACCGCGTTTTGCAGTGATGCTTGAACCTTTCACATCAAGATCCTTGATCAGGGTAACCGTATCTCCGGCTTCCAGAACAGCGCCGTTGCTATCGACATGCTTCACTGCATTATCATCTGCCATACCTGCTTTGGCCCATGCGAGGACCTCATCATCAAGGTAGAGCATATCGAGCAGATCCTGAGGCCAGCCTTCACCACGCAGCTGGTTCAATATGCGCCACGCCATCACCTGCACGGCAGGCACCTGGCTCCACATAGAGTCGTTCAGGCAGCGCCAGTGGTTGGCATTAACCTTCTCGGGATCTTCAATCTGTTCACGACAGGTAGCGCAGATCAGCACGCTCTGGTCGGCACTGCCATCCGATGGGGCCACCTCGAAGATACCTAGATTTTCGCTTGCGCCGCATAGCTCACATTTGGATTCGCTGCGTGCCTGTAGTTCTGTTTCTGTGCTCATGGTTGAAGGTTCCTTAGCATGTGGACACTGCTAGCTGTGCAGTGTACGAAATTATATGCAGCCGATGCTTGGGTTTGAATAAGCCTAAGTCAACCGGATGGTTATCGAATGTAGCGAAGCACCTGACCCTTAGGCAACGCTTTGGCAAGATAGTCGTCTGTATTTTCTGGTCTGCTTTGAGTATGTTCAAATCCAAGCGTCACCATTAATTTGCTGAATCGGGCGTGATGGCCACGGCCGGGATCGATAATAATGATTTCACAATGATCATTGGCATGCTGGTTGAGAAACTCGGAGAGTATCTCTGCATGGCCACGTTCATAGAGCAGGTCGCTACCGATGATCAGGTCGAACAGGCCGAGATTGGTCTTCTCATCGGCCCAGCCGGTGCGAATAAAGGGGATATCTTTGTCTTCATTTAGCTCTGTGTTTTCTTGTAGGAAGTTGCCTGCTTCGGGATGGTAGTCGGTGGCCGTAATGTCAGCCTCTCGCTGGTTTAGAACAAGGCTTGAGAGAGCGATGCCGCAGCCCACTTCCAGAATCCGTTTTCCCTTGATATCGAAATCGCTCATCAGATGAGCGAGGACTTCGCCAGAAGGCCAGATAATGCCGAACAGTGGCCATGTGGCTGAGGAGATGCCGAGTGCTTCTGCCTCGCCCGCATCATCAGAGAATTCCTGATTGTCGCGCAGGGTACGCAGGTGGATGTCTGTATCGCCAAACTCTAAGGTTTGATAACGGACGCGAAGTGAACTCATGATTTCCTGTTGCATCGAGTATATCGATTTACGCAGCAGGGGATGCTTCAATCAGAGTCGATGAACGACTGATTTACTACGCAGTAGTCGAGGATTGTAACGATGTGGGTAGAGAATGACCAACGAACGGACAAACCTGTTTGATAGAGATTACTTGCGCGAAGCCTTCTCATCATGGCCGGAGACGCCGAAACGTCGAGCTAGTTCATTCAGAATATCATCCGGTGAAAGACCGTTCTTGGCCAACATCACCATAGAGTGGAACCAGAGGTCGGCGGTTTCATAGATAATCTGGTCGCGATCGCCATTCTTGGCGGCGATAATTGTTTCAACCGCTTCTTCACCAATCTTCTCCAGCATTTTGTCCGGCTTGGCATAGAGTGAAGCAACATAAGATGCATCAGCAGATTCCGATTTGCGTGCTTCCAGAATGGCCGCCAGCTCTTTAAGGATGTCGTTTGCTGAATTACTCATGACTGTGGCTCCTCAATAGTGATCCATTTGCCATCCTGACGCTGTTTGAAGAAGCAGGATTCGCGATTGGTGTGACAGGCAGGACCTGTCTGGTTGATGATCAGCAGAATCGTATCACCATCACAATCCAGAAAGATATCGAGAACCTTCTGAACATGTCCGGATGACTCACCCTTCTTCCACTGTTTCTTGCGTGAACGGGAGTAGTAGTGGGCGAAGCCTGTCTCCAGAGTCTGCTTTACTGCCTCTTCATTCATCCATGCCATCATCAGCACGCGGCCGCTCTCGGCTTCCTGGGCGATGGCTGGAACCAATCCATCATCGTTGAATTTAATCTCCGAAAGAAGACTCATGCTGTAAACTCCCATTCCCCACAGGAGGTGGGGCGGGCGAAGCCCGTAAGCGCAGCGAGACCGCACTCTTGCGAAGCGCCCAAGGCGAAAGGCAGGAGGCCTGAAGCCGTATCTAACATTTCGCTAAGGCTCTTCCAGCCGCAGCGATGGTTTCATAAATGTCGTCATCGGTGTGTGCCATCGAAACAAATGCCGCTTCAAATTGAGATGGTGCCAGATAGATGCCTTCATCAAGCATGGCATTAAAGAACTTGCCGAAGAGTTGCAGATCGCACTTGCAGACATCGGCGTAGCTGTTGCACTTCTCCTGATCGGTGAAGAAGATGGTGAACATCGAACCGAAGCGGTTTCCACACGCTGGCACACCGGCATCTTTACATCCGGCCAATAGACCATCAAAAAGATGGGCGCTCTTGGCTTCAAGTGCTTCGTAGACCTTCGGGTCACGCAGACGTGAGAGTGTTTCCAGTCCTGCACGCATGGCCAGTGGATTGCCGGAAAGTGTGCCTGCCTGATAGACAGGGCCATCTGGAGCAATCTGACGCATGATATCTTCACGGCCACCATAGGCGCCGACCGGCAGGCCACCGCCGATAATCTTGCCCAGACAAGTGAGGTCAGGCGTGATACCAAAACGTTCCTGAGCTCCGCCGGGAGCCACACGGAAACCACACATTACTTCATCGAAGATCAGTAGCGTTCCCTCTTCAGTGCAGATGTCGCGCAGGAACTGCAGGAAGCCGGTGGAGTAGAGATCCATGACGCCGGTATTGCCGGGAACCGGCTCAACAATAATACAGGCAATTTCCCCCTTGTTGTCGGCGAATAGTTTGCGCACCGCTTCTTTATCGTTGAAGGGCGCGGTGAGGGTAAGCTTGGCATAATCAGCAGGTACTCCGGCAGAGTCTGGGACACCGAAGGTGGCTGCACCGGAGCCGGCTTTCACCAGCAGGCCATCTGCATGACCATGGTAGCCGCCCTCAAATTTTAGAATTTTGTCGCGATGCGTGAAGCCACGAGCAAGTCGCAGTGCACTCATTGTTGCTTCAGAACCCGAGCTGACGAAGCGAACCACCTCGATGGATGGCACCATGTCGATCACCAGTTCGGCCAGATCAATCTCAAGCTCGCATGGTGCTCCGAATGAGACACCCTTATCAGCGGTCTCTTTGATACCGTTGATCACTGCATCGTGAGCATGACCAAGAATCATAGGCCCCCATGAACCGACGTAATCGATATATTTGTTGCCATCGACGTCAGTGACGTAGGCACCCTTGGCATGGTCGAAGAAGCGGGGAGTACCACCCACACCTTTGAAGGCGCGAACAGGTGAGTTAACGCCACCCGGAAGAACCGCCTTTGCTTTGTTAAAATCGATTTCAGACTTCTGAATGTTTGACATGATCTACCTATAAAAAATGGAATTCGGACAAGGATGCCCGCCGCAGCCGAAAGCGCAACCGCGCTTCACGGCAATATTGGAAAAGAGTGGAAACGGGACATGCCCGCGGCCATCTATTTTTTACCGACCCATGCTCCCTGAATGCCCGAGCGCTGCTGGATATCCCTGAGCTGGGCTTTGGCCTCATCTTTGGTGGCAAAGCCGATGATCTGAACCCGGTACCAAACCTTGTTTTTGATGGTGGCCGAATGAACCTCTGCATTGAGCCCCGCTTTGATCAGGCGTGCCTTTTCATTAGCTGCTGCTGACTTCTTCACATGCGAGGAGAGATTGACTACCCAGTCACCCTTGGGTGGAGACTGAACCATTTTGGTTTCAGGTGTGATGGCTTTGGTAGCAGGGGGGCTGCTTTTGGCAACGGCAATCTCCTTGACTGCTGTTACTTCAGCTGGTGTAGGCGTGTCGACTTCTGCTTCTGCAGAGGTATCACCCAGTGTCGCGGCGGCTTCAATGGTAGGTGTTCCGGTCAGGCGGCGTTCCACTTTCACCAGTCGCTGCTGGATATCAGCGATACTCTGTTTGTTAGCAGTGGCTGCTTTTGCAGATTGAAGATTGCGAACCTGAGACTCCAGATCTGCAATTTTGTTCGTTGCATCCCATGCCATCCATGCAGCGAATCCACCTGCTGCAACAGCGAGCAGGGCCAGAATGGTTGGCATGGAACTCGAACTGCCACCTCCCTTAGTTGCGGGGGTCGGTGTGGCTGGGTACTGCCCTACAGGCTCTTTCACGGCTTCAGATTCATGCATCTTCTTCTCCTCTTCAGCTATCTCGTGGATCGCTGCTGTAGCACCTGCAAGAATGTTGGTTTCGGTTGTGGTTAATCCGGGTGTTTCGGAGATGCTATCGAGACTTCCTGCTGACATCGCCTCTTTATCACTCTCTTCAATGATTTCATCGATTTCGTCGTCAATGACGCTGTCATCGGAAACGCTCTCTACATCGGAGGAGGTTTCAGGCTCATCCAGCATCTCTTCGGTAAGTTCAATGACAGGAGACATCTCTTCGCTATCTTCTGTAGCTCCAGCATCGCTTGTCATATCTGGCAGGTCTAACTCTCCGGTATCTTCAAGCAGTGGCTCTTCTTCTGGCGCTTCACCTTCATCGTTGACCTCGTCAAGCAGTGGCCAATCATTGAAGGGTTCACTCGAAGGGGTTGTATTTGTAGCCGGCTCTTTATCACTGTTAAACGCATCAAATGTGTCTGTTGGTTCTGTGTTGTCTGACGATTCCAACGCACTTTCATCCTCAAGAATGCTGTCGAGATCATCAAGCTTCTCATCTTCTACTTTCTCTTCGGTGGGGAAATCTTCGGAGAGGGAATTAATGCCGGCATCAAGTTCATCAAAATCGATCTCATCGGTTGAAAAAGAGATGGTTGGTTCATCATCGCTATGATCAGCAACTTCATCGTTGTTAAGCAGGTCATCAATCTCTGTCAGACCATCGAGTGTCTGCTCAAAATCAATGGGGGAAGGGTCATCTGAGGTCGATACTACATTCTGGTGGGCACCAAAATCGATGCGCACTGTACTCTCCATATCAGTCAGTTGAGAGAATGGATCGCCTTTACCATTTTGTGAATCCTTATCGTCAGACATGGAGCGCTCCCTGCATGTTCATGTTTATTGACGGAACTTATAGCACAACATATCAAAATCAAACAGAAAGTTGGCTGTTGATGTGCCAATTGGGCTAGTCTTGGGCATGATTTTAAGTGAGAGAGGGATGTTCATTGGATAGTCATCAGCCGATTGGTGTTTTTGATTCAGGTGTAGGTGGCCTTTCGGTGCTTGATCATATCCATCGGTTACTACCAAGCGAGCAACTTATCTATGTCGCAGACTCTGCCTATATGCCCTATGGCTCTCAGAGCCCTGAGATGATCAGTGAGCGCTCACAACTCATCACCCGTTTTTTTGTTGAGCAGGGTGTTAAGGCTGTCGTGGTTGCTTGTAATACGGCAACGGCGGCTGCCATTGCCAGTCTGCGTGAAACATTTCCCCTTCCCATTATCGGTATGGAACCAGCCGTGAAACCGGCAGTTGAAGCGACGCGTGTCGGCGTTATCGGAGTGCTGGCTACCAGTGGCACATTGAGCAGTGAGAAGTTTTCAAAACTGGTGGCGCGATTCGATAGCCATGCTGAGGTGGTTTTCCAGTCGGGGACAGGCCTGGTCGAGCAGGTGGAGGCTGGAGCGTTGGAGAGTGAGAAGACTATGGCGCTTCTACAGAAGCACTTGGCTCCGCTGCTTGAGCGGGGTGTCGATGCGCTGGTTCTCGGATGTACGCACTATCCCTTCCTTGCCCCTGCGATTCGCAGCATCGTTGGTGAGGGTGTGGCCGTTCTTGATACGGGTGAAGCGATAGCTGTCGAATTAAAACGACAGTTGGAGAAGTCACAACAGCTGGCTGTTGAAGGCGGTGGGCAGGTAAGCTTTTTCAGCAGTGGTGATATTGAGGGTGTTGAACCGATGATATCACGCTTATGGGGCAGAGCGGTTCAGGTTCAGCCGTTGAAGATCGGATAAAAGGAAGAATTACATGGTAAAGCATATAGTGATGTGGCGACTCCACGACGAGGCCGAAGGGCGTACAAAAACTGAGAATGCTGCTGCGATTAAGACAGCGCTGGAAGCGTTGCGAGGAAAGATTCCGGGGCTTCTCCATATCGAAATAGGTCTCGATTTTGATGGTTCTGATCAGGCTGCGGATGTGGTTCTATATTCCGAGCTTGAGAGTCGTGAGGCTCTGGCCACCTATCAGGCACATCCGCTGCACCAGGCGGTGATCCCTCTTGTAAAGGGTGCGGCGAAAGAGCGTATTGTTGTCGATTACGAACGTTGAATGACGCTTGCGTGAACGATTCGATCACCCGGTTTGTTCTAAACACAACGGCTGCCCGTTCAGTTGAACGTGGTGAGGTGATCGCCTCCCTGTGGAGCGGTTACGGTGAAATTGTGCGCATGAATCTTGAGGGAGCGGCAGATGAAACGGTCGTGCTCAAACATGTCCGCTTTCCTACCGAGGCCAACCATCCCCGTGGCTGGCATAGTGATCGCGGACATCAACGTAAGGTGAAATCCTACGAGGTTGAGATGGCGTGGTATCATGATTTTAGTCGGCGTTGTGGAGATGGTTGCCGGGTGCCGCACTGCTATGCCTCAGAGACGATCGGCGAGGAGCACCTGATGGTGATGGAGGATCTTGATGCTGCCGGCTTTCCGCTGCGCAGATCCTATTTGAGCAGGCCTGAAGCAGAGCTCTGTCTGAAGTGGTTGGCAAATTTCCATGCAACCTTTATGGGTGAGGGACCCGCATCACTTTGGCCGATCGGAACCTACTGGCATCTGGCTACGCGTCCCGATGAGTTGGCAGTTACCGAGGACTCATCCATCCGAGAGGCGGCTCCTGTGATCGATGCGATGCTCAGCGGCTGCCGTTACCAGAGTTTGGTGCATGGAGATGCCAAGGTGGCGAACTTTTGCTTTGCTGAAGATGGTAAGGCGGTTGCCGCGGTTGATTTTCAGTATGTGGGCGGTGGTTGCGGCATGAAAGATGTCGCCTACTTTCTCGGCAGCTGTCTGGATGAGATATTACAGGAGAAGTGGGAAGCGGAGTTTCTTGATCTCTATTTTTTTGAATTGAGAAGAGCGGTGACAGAGCAGGGGAAGGGTGTCGATATCGATGCGCTAGAGCGTGAGTGGCGAGCCATGTTTCCTGTTGCTCAGGCTGATTTCTACCGCTTTCTTGTCGGCTGGATGCCTACCCACTGGAAGATCAACGATTACGGCAAGCGTGTCGCGATGCGTGTGATCGGGCAGTTAAATCTCTGATTTGAATCAGCCGCAATATTGCCAATTTCTTGATTAGGGTCTAATTTCCAAATCGAGGGGGATGGATACGGCTCCCTAATTTATGTCTAACGGGGGAGTAATTAAAATGATTCTTACAAATTTGGAAAATATTACCGGCAAACGGATCACCAAACATCTTGGCGTGGTCTCTGGCAGTACGGTTCGGGCTAAACATGTTGGCCGCGACATCATGGCCAGTTTGAAGAATATCTTTGGTGGAGAGCTTAAAGGCTATACAGAACTACTGCATGAATCGCGGGAAGAGGCGATTAAGCGTATGGAGCAGCAGGCCTCATCAATTGGAGCCAATGCTATTCTCAACATCAGGCTGACAACGTCATCGGTAGCACAAGGAGCAGCTGAACTGTTCGCTTATGGTACGGCAGTGATTGTGGAAGATGACCATGATTGATCTGATTATACTACTGACGCTGCTACTGCTCGGTTATGGCTTTGGTCATTATGCCGAAAAGAAGCACTACAAGGATATTATTCAACGTGAAAAGGCGTTACGAAATCTTCCATCGGTCTCCAGTAAGGTTCTGCCACCCATAACCCAGATGGATAATGAGCTGGTTTCCGGCAATGTGGTGATCTCTGTCGATTATTTCAAACGCTTTTTAGCTGGCCTGCGAAATATCTTTGGCGGGCGAGTCACATCGTATGAGACACTTCTGGATCGGGCTCGGCGTGAAGCTATTTTACGTATGAAAGAGCAAGCTCATGCGATGGGCGCCAAATTGATCTTCAATGTGAAGATGGAGACTTCATCCATCTACAAGGGTCGTAGGAACAGTGTCGGCTCAGTTGAAATCCTTGCTTATGGCACAGCGCTTATACCGAAACAGCATTGAAATACAGTAATCCACTTCCTGCCGAGGGGATCAACACGACACCGACGCATCCGCTGAAAGAGTTCCTTCTCTTGAGCGGCGGCTTGATCGGCGTGATCGCTATTTTTATCTTCGTGGTCGGTTTTTTCGCTGAGAAGTTTGCTCACTACATTCCCTTTGAGACCGAGGTGAGTATCTCCCAGTCGGTGGCTTCGACAATGTCCGGCCAACAGGGGGAGGTTCAGGTATGGCTACAGCAGTTGGCTGATGAATTGGCCTCGGCTCAGAACCTTCCCGAAGATATGTCTATCACGATCCACTATGTGAATAGTGATACGGTCAATGCCATGGCTTCGCTGGGAGGGCACGTTGTGATGTTTCGGGGGCTGCTGGAGAAACTGGGGAGTGAGAATGCCATTGCCATGGTTCTGGCCCATGAGGTTGCCCATGTGCACCATCGTCATCCCATTCAGACGTTGGGACGGGGGGCAGTGATTTCACTGGCTCTGGCGGCTATTGGTGTCAGCTCAAGCGATGCCGGTCAGATTCTTGGCACGGCCGGTTTGCTTACCGAACTCACATTCAGTCGTCATCAGGAACAGCAATCAGATTTCACTGCATTGCGGTCGTTATACCACCACTATGGGCATGTCGGTGGCGCAACCGATCTGTTCGAGATGTTTCTTAAAGAGGAAGGTGACGCAATTCCGCGGATGACATTTTTCAGTACACATCCGCTCAGTGAAAATAGAATCGTAAGAATTAAGGCGTATGCGGTAGAGCAGAGTTGGCCACTTTCTGGTCAGCTTGTTGCGGTTCCAGAAAACATTCGAGAGCGAATCAGAGCGGATGCTGAACGTGCAGTGCCGGAGAAGTCCAAAGAGGCTGCCGAAACGATAGATGCTGGGGCTTAGGCCTCGTTAAGGCCAGTAGATTACCTTGGCGGTGCAGGTCTCGGCGATTTCGACACGTGAGACTGTAATACGGTCGTTGTTCAACCGCTCCTGCATCTCTTCACAGAGCAGGCGGGCAACATTCTCACTGGTTGGATTGATGGTGTCGAAAGGTGGGATGTCATTCAGGTTGTAGTGATCCCACTTTTCAATCGCCGCTTTCACTTCACGTTTCATGATCTTGTAGTCGATACCCATACCCAGTTCATCGAGTTCTGCGCATTCAACAAAGAGTTTTACATGCCAGTTGTGGCCATGCAGGCGAGCGCAGTCACCCGGATAGCCGTGCAGTTGGTGGGCGGCGGAGAAGTGAGTCTCAATCGATAGTTCGTAACGAGCCAAGTTCAGTTCCTTGCGTTTGGTAATAACATAGCAGCCGAGACCTCGCGGCCTTCGCTAACCAGAATATTGTAGGTGCGAGCAGCAGCACGTGAATCCATGCACTCAAAGCCGATATGAGCCTCTGCCAGCATGTCGAGAACGGATGCGTCAGGAAAGGCAGTCTGGCGCCCTGTACCTATAATCAGTACTTCGGGTGGGTTTTCCATCACCCATACCAGATCATCTGTGGTCAGGCCATTTAGTCGTTCAGGCCCCCAAGGGGTGGTGAGTTCGCCGTGGTGGAAGCGAAGGCCTTCGCTGTAGCGACCCGCGCCAATCAGGAAACAGTCATCCTCATAGCCACGGAAAAGGAGAGTGCCTTCACCCGGATCCGGCGAAACATCTGCCGCGAAGGAGGTGCCTCCAATCAGGGTCTTGCCTCTAGTTCGTCCATCTCTTCATCGCTCGATCCGAAACGGCCTTCAAGTGCGAGCATTACCGGACTGGCGATATAGATGGATGAGTAGGTACCCACAAGAATGCCGACAATCAGGGCAAAGGCGAAATCGTGAATCACTTCACCACCGAAGAGGAAGAGGGCAGCAACCACCAATAAGGTGGTGACAGAGGTCATCAATGTGCGGCCCAGTGTCTGGTTGATGGAGCCATTAACCACATCCACTTCATTATCAGGATTCTTCTTTTTGCGGTTGAAGGCGAAGTTTTCACGAATGCGGTCGAAGACCACGATGGTATCGTTCAGTGAGTAACCAATGACTGTAAGAATCGCTGCTACTACTGGCAGTGAGAACTCTTTGCCGGTCAGAGCAAAGACACCCACCAGGATCGTAACATCGTGCAACAGGGCTGCATCAGCACCAATGGCAAAGCGCAGTTTAAAACGGAAGGTGACATAGATCAGGATTGCAACCATGGCGAAGAGTACGGCCATGATACCAGCCTGTGTCAGCTCTTCACCGACCTGCGGGCCTACAAACTCAACGCGGCGCATCTCCACAGCTTCTGCACCGAAGCCTGTAGCCAGAGCATCGAGAATATCAGTGCTGATCTTGGCAGCTTCGCTGGTATCCTGATTTTGAACACGGATCAGAATCTCTTCGGGTGCACCGAACTCTTGAATGATTGCCTGCTCGTAACCGGCCGGTTTGAGGGCTTTACGAATCTCTGCTACAGCCGGAGCCTCTTTGAACTGAACCTCAACCAGTGTACCACCGGTGAAGTCGATGCCGAAGTTGAGCCCTTTTCCGATGATCAGGCCTAGCGAGAGGATGATCATAGCGGCAGAGAGCATCATGGCGATTTTACGTTTGCCAAGAAAATCAACGTGAAGATCTGGATTAATCAATTGCATAGTATGTAGTTCCTTAAACCTTAGCGGCCTTAAATGCTCAGCTCTTTGTTGTTGCTGCCCTTCTCAACGGTGTGCGCAACAATCGCACGGGTCACCATGATAGCGGTGAACATGGAGGCGATAATACCGACCGACAGGGTGACGGCGAAACCTTTCACAGGGCCACTACCGAACTGGAAGAGAACGAGGGCGGCGATCAGCGTGGTGATGTTCGCATCAACAATGGTCGAGAGCGCTTTGTCATAGCCACCATCAATGGCAGCTAGCCTTGTTTTGCCGAGTCTGATCTCTTCCCTGATTCGTTCAAAGATCAATACGTTGGCATCTACCGCCATACCGATGGTTAGTACGATACCAGCCATGCCCGGTAGGGTGAGTGTGGCGCCGATCATGCTCATGGCGCCAGTGATTAGAAGCATGTTAAAGACCAGTGCTACGTTGGCGACCAGACCGAAGAGACGGTAGTAGACCACCATGAAGATCAGTACGGCAATGCAGCCATAGATGATCGAGTTCATACCCTGATCAACGGAATCCTGACCAAGGCTCGGACCGATGGAGCGCTCTTCGACTACCTCTACAGGGGCAGGAAGGGCACCGGCACGCAACACGATGGCGAGATCACGTGCATCCTGAGAGGTGAAGCTACCTGTAATCTGCGCTGTGCCACCAGAGATACGTTCACGAATCACCGGTGCTGATTGAATCACACCTTCAAGGATGATGGCGAAGCGTTCACCAACATGGGCTTCAGTCAGTTTGTCGAACTTGCGGGCACCCTTGTTGTTAAACTTCAAGGTTACTGCATATTCGTTGTAACGGGAGTCAATTGATACGCGGGCATCGGAGACTTCAGAGCCGGAAAGCTCAGTGCGCTTTTTCAGCAGGTAGGGCTGACGCACCATCTGGTCGCCACGCTTTTCCGCTTTGCCATAAACAATAATGTCACCCATGGGGATACGGCCAGCCAGTGCCTTGTCCAGGTCACCCTTCTCGTCGACCAGCTTGAACTCCAGCTGCGCGGTACGGCCGATCAGGCTCTTAGCACGGGCAGAGTCCTCATAGCCGGGAATCTGAACCAGAATACGCCGCTCACCCTGCTTAACGATCACAGGCTCAGTGGTTCCCAGTGCATCGATACGGTTGCGGATCACTTCAATAGATTGATCAACGGCAAACTTCTTGATCTCTTTGGCTTCGGACTCGGTGATGGTGAGTGCGAAGCTGTCGTTCTGGCCACTGATGGTGTAACCGGTCAGTGCCTCTTTCAGCAGCTTCTCTGCTGCAGCCCAGTCACTGCTGTTCTTGATCTTAATGGAAAGTGTGGTGCCTTTGGCATCAATCTGGCGATAGAGGATTTTGTTTTCGCGCAGCACACGACGAACGGTATCGGTATCCTCTTCGACATTACGTTCAACCGCTTTGTCGACATCGACATCAAGGACCAGATGGATACCGCCTTTCAGGTCAAGGCCAAGATTCAGTGGCTGACTGACAGCCGAAGGCCACCATGATGGTGGTGTGGTCATGTTAGGGAGTGTACCCATGGCCGAGACCACCAGTACAATCAGAATCAGCCAGAGTTTCCAGCGTGGATAAGCTTGCATGCGTTTATTCCTTCAGGTTCTTACGAATTTATTGTGATCTGTTTATTCAGCTGAGCCGACGATGGTGTCACGTCTGACTTTGACCTTGACGCCATCAGCGATCTCTACGGTTAGGGTATCGTCTTTTACGTCAGTCACCTTGGCAATGATGCCACCCGCGGTGATTACGGAGTCACCTTTTTTGGTCGCCTCTACCATGGCTTTGTGCTCTTTCAGCTTCTTCTGTTGCGGGCGAATCAGCAGGAAGTAGAAGATCACCATGATCAGGATCAGTGGGATTAGAGAGGCGAAGCCTTCACTGGCACCACCAGCTGTAGCACCTTCGGCATGAGCATTCTTCATGGCGGCAAAGGCTAGGGCCATGGCGGCAACGATATGGTAGATAAATGGATTCAAATTGTTCATCGGTTTAAAGGTTCTCCCAAAAATTATATAACTGTTTCATGCGGCGCTAAATTTCAGCATCGCCGCGATAGGTTGCTAAAAACTGATCGCGAAATTCAGGCCATCTTCCCTTTTCAATTGCAGAGCGCGCCCGACGCATGAGATCGCAATAGTAGTGAAGATTGTGCAAAGTATTCAACCTTGAACTTAAAATCTCCTTGGCCATGTAGAGATGACGCAGGTAGGCACGGGAGAAATTACGGCATGTATAGCAGCTGCAATCCTCCATCAATGGCCGTTCATCCTTTTGATGTTTAAGGTTTTTTATGTTTATTTTGCCATGGTCGGTAAAGATGGTTCCATTGCGCGCATTGCGTGACGGCATGACACAGTCAAACATGTCGATACCACGATCAATGCCCTCAATCAGGTCACTTGGCGTGCCAACTCCCATCACATATCGTGGTTTTTCCTTCGGCAGATGGGGTGCGAGGTTGTCCAGTACCTTGAGCATCTCCTCTTTTGGTTCACCGACCGAGAGACCCCCAATAGCGATCCCTTCAAAGTCGATATCAGCGACCGCTTTTAGACTCTCCAGACGCAGATCATCATACATGCCACCCTGCACAATACCGAAGAGCGCCTGACGATCATTGACCGGCAGATGCTCACGACATTCGCCAGCCCAACGCATCGACATCTCCATCGAGTCGCGCGCCTCATCATAGGTGGCCGGGTAGGGGGTGCACTCGTCAAAGGCCATGACAATGTCACTGCCCAGCTTGCGCTGAATCTCCATGCTCTCTTTCGGCCCGAGGAACCAACGGGAGCCATCAATATGGGATTGGAAACGAACACCATGCTCTTCGATCTTGCGCAGCTCGCCGAGTGACCAGACCTGAAAGCCACCGGAGTCGGTCAGGATCGGGCGATCCCAAGCCATGAATTTGTGTAGGCCACCCAACTCTTCAATGATATCCGCACCGGGGCGCAGCATCAGGTGATAGGTGTTGCCGAGAATGATCTCGGCACCAATGT
>Ga0316191_10000075_pt1 | contig 49615 bp, 40 predicted proteins | sample Eddworburr2cm_MG_FD_204928 | JGI IMG/M metagenome (GOLD analysis project Ga0316191, IMG submission 204928) | Coastal sediment microbial communities from Maine, United States - Eddy worm burrow 2 cm | ecosystem: Environmental > Aquatic > Marine > Coastal > Sediment | place: USA: Maine...
CGCGCGCGACAAGGACTCGACGTCGTCCAGGGAATGCCCCCGGCGCTCGCGCAGCGTCCTGAGGTAGCGCCCAAAGGCAACGGCACTGCTCTCGGCCATGGAGCCCCCGTACAACCAAGTGGTTCACCTTATCTACACCAATCGGGCGTGATCAGGCAACCCGGAGGGAGGATCGAGGTCGCCGCTGTCGTGAAGCACCCGGACAATCCTTCCAACGCCGAAATCGCCGGAAGAACACGGCCTACTAACACTTTTGACAATTGACCCAAGTCTCTTTCGCCGTACAAGTAACCACGTCCGGGTCATGGATGAAGGACCGCAGCAGAGATGGTCGTCATGCCGGGCGTCGTCGAAGCGCCCCCCGGTGTCCCCGACTTCGATCGACTTCGCGATGGCCCGGCATGGCGACCATCGCCACGGTCTCGCTGCGGTTCTTCATCCATGGGCACGGAACTTGGGGAGACTCGACATGGCGGAAAGAGATAGCAGTATCGATGGGCAGATCGACCGTCTCGCGGTTGAAACCGGCGCACCGGAAGAATTTGTCCAACGCATTCGAGAGCTGTTCTCCAACAAGGGCATCTCACTCGGCGGCAACTGCGAACCCTACATCACCGCGCTCGAGCACGCCTTCCGTCGCGAGCAGAGCATTCGCATGAGCGCGCTTCAGACCCGGGAGAATCTGGAGCGGCTTCAGCGCCAGCTCGATCAGTTCAACGAGGTCTGCCGCCGGCAGCTCAACCGCATGCAGAGTTTTCGTGTGAGAGTCGGGCGCGAGGCGCCGGCATTGCCCGAGAACGTCCAGACCCAAGAGATCGAGGTCATCGAGCCGTCCAGCCAAGGACTGAAACGCACGACGAGAGACAGGTCGATCGTGGTGCCGGGCCCCAAGGACCTCCAGTAGCCAGGTACCGTCCCGCCACCGGGTTCAACTCAGCTCAACTTGCCTTTTCCAGAGCCGCGGCGTCGAGTTGTTCCTCGGATGATTTCTCTCCGTCGTGCCCCAATCGTATCGGCTTGGTCGCCCGGATGGTTTCCAATCGAACGGGCCGCTTCCAGATCCGGGTCATCGCGTCCAGAACCTCGACAGCCCAGTCCATCTTGAGGTCCACCCCGGCGTGTCGATGGACCAGCAGCAGCTCGCTGCGGTTGGAAAAGTTGGCATCCAACAGCTCGATGACCGGCCGGCCGCCATTGGTGAAGTGAAAGAGCAAGGTCTGTTTGATCTGCTGGAAGTCCCGGTTCGAGATCACCGGCTCGCCGGTCTTCCTGTCGGGCTCCGATACGAACAGCTTCTGCCGCGCGCAAAACTCCGCGGTGAGGAACTCGTCGAGAAACGTGCTGTCCGAGTGCAGCCGGCGGACCTCGAAGATCTTCTCACGACCCATGCCGGTCTTGCGGTTCCACGCGACCCTGGCGGCCATGTCGTCGCAGGCGTCCCACTCGGGCCCGAACTGGCCGCGGTCCCAGCGCCGCTCGATCTCACGGAACAGCTCCAGGCCCAGCTTGTACGGGTTCAGCTGACCGGGGGAGGTGGCCACGGTTCCCGCGTGACGGTCGGCGTAATCGATGACCTCCGAGTCGCTGAGGCAGCGTTGCGTCATGATCGTGCTGTGCCAGAAAGATGCCCAGCCCTCGTTCATGACCTTCGTCTGGCGCTGGGGTAGGAAGTAGTAACTCTCCTCGCGGATGATGTTGAGGATATCCCGTTCCCAGCTCTCGAGCGGAGCATGATGCAGCAGGAAGCTCAGGACATCGCGCTCGGGAGACGGAGGAAAGCGCCTCGCTTGCTTCCGCGCGTCGCTGCGCTTTCGACGCTGCTCGGCGATGTACTCCGGCGGATTGACGTAGCGGTCTAGATACGACTTCGCGGGGAACCTCCCGACCTCGTCGTCATCGACAACGTCGTCGGGCTGATGGTCTTGCATCCCGGCAGGCGCCTGGAAGACCGAGCCGGGATCGATCAGCTCCTCGATGGAAAGGCAAGCATCCACGAACCGTTCGATGGTCTCCACCCCGTAGCGTTCCTGGTAGCGCCGAATGCGGGTGGCGTGATTGGCCATGGCATCGACCATCTTGCGGTTGGTGTGGGCGAAGTAGACGTTGTTCTTGAAGAAGTCGGCGTGTCCGTAGACGTGAGCCATGACCATCTTCTGGTCGATCATCATGTTGCCTTCGAGCAGATAGGCGTAGGTCGGGTCGTTGTTGATGACCATTTCGTAGATCTTGTGGAGGCCGTACTCGTAGCTCTTGCTGAGCTGGCCGTACTCCATCCCGAACCGCCAGTGCGGGTAGCGGGTCGGAAACCCTCCGTAGGCTGCCAGAGCGTTGATCGCGCGGTAGTCGACGACCTCGAAGACCACGGGGAAGTAGCTCAGGTTGTAATCCCGAGCGACGGCCTCGATGCGGTCCTGCTCGCGCGCCAGGCCTCTGGGTAGGTTCATCGCCTATTTCCCCTTGCCGAGGAAGGTCTTGATCGATTCGACGATGGCGTCGCGGTTGGGAATGTGCGACATGGCGACGCGGTCGTCGTCGCCGAATCGCGCTGCCAGGGCGTCGTAGAAGTCCCCGCTGGTGCCGTAGCTCTCGACCTGCCCGTAGCCGAACAGGTTGAGCCCCGGCAAGAGCTGCTCGGCCAGGATCTCCTTGCACCGCTCGGTATCCTGCCGACTGTAGTTCTCGCCGTCGGTGAAATGGAAGAGGTAGAGGTTCCATTCGGTGGCGGGGTAGCGCTCCTGGATGATCCGGGAGGTGAGCTCGTAAGCCGAGGAGATCACCGTCCCGCCGGACTCCCGGATCCGGAAGAAGGTCTCCCGGTCCACTTCCTTGGCCGCGGCGTCATGCACGATGTAGACGCTCTGAAGCCCCTGGTAGTGGCTACGAATCCAGGCATCGATCCAGAACGACTCGGTGCGGACGATCTCCTTCTGCTCGTTGCCCATCGAGCCCGAGACGTCCATGACGTACACGATCACAGCGTTCGAGCGCGGGTGGGATATTGTCTTCCAGGTCCTGTACCGCCGGTCCGGTCGCACGATATCGACGCGGGGATTGTCGGGATCGTAGGCCCCGCTTGAGATCATGCGCTGGAGAGCGCGGCGGTAGGAGCGCTTGAAGTGCCTCAGCGATTCGGGACCCACGGGTGAGATCCCGGTGTAGCGGTGCGTGCGGTTCTCGATCTCGTCGTGGCCCTTGGGCTCGATCCGGGGGAGCTCCAGGGCGTCGCCCAGCATCTTGGCCAGCTCGTCGACGGAGAATTCGGCCTCCAGTACGTGCCGCCCGGGGTCCTTGCCTGCTCCGGTTCCGGAGCCGGCATCGCCCTCGCCCTGCCCGAGGCCCTTGCCGCCGGGATCGTGGACGAACCGCGGCAGGTCGAGATGGGGGATCGGGATCGAAACGACCCGCTTACCCTGGCGACCGTACATGTCCTGATGGCCGAGGTGACGGCGAAGCTCCTCGCGCACCCGCCCGCGGACGATCTGTCGGAAGCGGTTGAGGTCGGACTCGATCTTGTTCGTCTTCTTCATCGCTCCTTGACGTCGCCTCTCGCGAAGATGCTCGCCACGAAGTGCAGTACGTCGCCCGCGCACGAGTCGCAGTAGCCGTAGTCGCGGACAAGGCGGCTCCTGACGATGTCGATCTTCTCCTGGGTTTCGTCGTCGACGACGCTGGACACCAGGCTGGTGAGCTTGATGGTGTCTTTCTGGTCCTCGAACAACTTCAGCTCCAGGGCTTTGTGGAGCCTCTCGTTCGTCTTGAAGTCGAACTTCCTGCCCTCGAGGGACAGGGCGCCGATGTAGTTCATGATCTCCCGACGGAAGTCGTCCTGGCGGCTCTCGGGAATGTCGATCTTCTCTTCGATCGAGCGCATCAGCCGCTCGTCGGGCTCGTCGTCCTGGCCGGTGTACGGGTTGCGTACCTTCTCTTTCTGGGTATAGGCCTTGACGTTGTCGACGTAGTTCGAACACAGGCGCGAGATGGCCGCCTCGTCGGCAGCGATGGCGCGCTGCACCTCGTTCTTGACGGCATCTTCGTACTCGCTGCGGACCTCGTTCAGGAGCTCTCTGTAACGCTGGCGCTGCTCCTCGCTGGTGACCAGGGCGTGGTGCTTGAGGCCGGCGTCGAGCTCGTTCAAGACCAGGAAGGGGTTGACGCACCGCTCGTTGAGATCGCTGACCAGGGCGTTGCTGATCTTGTCCTGGACGTAGCGCGGGGAGATTCCGTCCATCCCTTCGCGCTGTGCTTCTTTCCGGAGCTCCTTGACGTTGTCTTCGGTGTAGCCGGGAAGCGTCTTGCCGTTGTACAGCTTGAGCTTCTGCATCAGCGAGAGGTTGTGCTTCTTCGGCTCCTCGAGCCGGGTCAGGACGGCCCACATGGCGGCCATCTCGATGGTGTGCGGGGCGATGTGCTTCCCCTGGATCTTCTTGGGGTTGTAGTCTTTCTCGTAGATCTTGATCTCTTCGTTGAGCTTGGTGATGTAGGGAATGTCCACCTTGACCGTGCGGTCCCGGAGGGCCTCCATGTACTCGTTGTTCTGGAGGCGGCGGTACTCGGGCTCGTTGGTGTGGCCCAGGATGACCTCGTCGATGCAGGTCTGGGGGAATTTCTTCGGCTTGATGACGTGCTCCTGGCTGGCGCCGAGAAGCTCGTACAGGAAGGCGACGTCCAGCTTCAGGACCTCGATGAACTCGATCAGCCCACGGTTCGCGATGTTGAACTCGCCGTCGAAATTGAAGGCCCGAGGGTCGGAATCGGACCCGTACTCGGCGATCTTGCGATAGTTGATGTCTCCGGTGAGCTCGGTGCTGTCCTGGTTCTTCTCGTCCTTGGGCTGGAAGGTCCCGATGCCCACGCGGTCTTGCGAGCTGAGCAGCAGACGACGAACGCGGATGTGGTTCAGCACCCGGGTCCAGTCACCGTTGTAGCGGCCGAGGGCGTCGCGGAACTCCTGGCGGCAGAACGGGCACAGGTCGCCCTCGATGCGGATCGGGTTGTCGTCTGCCTTGCGGTCCTCGGAAAGCTGCGTCGCGAACATGGGCCGGAGGTGGTCGGGGACCAGCCGCAGCGGCTCTTCGTGCATGGGACACGGCACGACGTTGTCCGGATCATCGAGATCTCGCGCCCAGCCGAAGGTGTACAACGCGCCCTCGGGTCGGCGGGAGTATTCCTCGAGCCCGCGCTTCAGGAGTCGGGCGATGGTGCTCTTCGATGAGCCGACCGGACCGTGCAGCAGGATGACCCGCTTCTCGGTGCCGTATCTCTTGGCAGCGCTCTTGAACATGTTGACGAGCTTCATCAGCGGGATGTCGAGCCCGTAGATGGCGTCCTGCCCGCCGACCTTCTCGTCATCGAAGAAGGTGTAGTGGACGATCTTCTTCTTGTTGTCCACGTACTCTCGCGTTCCGCAAGAGAGGATCATCTCGTAGATCCTTTCGAACGCCGAGCGTGTTACCTTCGGGTTTTGCCTGACGATGTCGAGATAGTGGGCGAAAGACCCGGTCCAGTTCTGTTCCAGATAGCCATCAACGTCGAGCGCCTGCCGCGCTTTCGCGATGATGGCGTCCCCGCTGGCCGTTGTCGATGAACGCATAGCCGACCCTCCATCAGCGCCCCCGGAAGCGCCGCGATCCCATGGGCATAGACGACCCCGCCTGGAGAGAACTTAGGTCTCGAGGGTGGGACGTCAAATTTGTAATCTGCAGGCCGTGGTCAGGAGCGCCCCCCCGGGGGGATAATGCCGCCGTGCGAACCGTCTTTTTGCCGTCGTTCCTCAATCCGCCGTGCGGCGATCCTGGCCTGTGGATCGACCTGCTCGACGAGGGCCGTTCGGTCCTGCTCGACATGGGCGAGCTGGGGCACGTGGCCAACCGCAAGCTGCTGCGCGTCGAGCGCGTGGTGGTGACCCACACCCACATGGACCACTTCGTGGGTTTCGACTCCATGCTTCGCCTGATGCTGGGGCGCGAGAAAGAGCTGGTAGTGACCGGCCCCCCGGGCTTCCTGGATCGCATACGCGGGAAGATCGCGGCCTACACCTGGAATCTCATCGAGGACTACCCCGTGCGGCTGAGGGCCGAGGAGATCGACGGCGAAACGGTGCGCTCGGTGCTGTACAGCGGGGCGGGGCGAATGGAGCCCGAGCCACTCCCGGACCGCCCCTTCACCGGGGTCATCCACGGCGAGCGCCTGTACACGATGCACGTCGATGTCCTCGACCACGGCATCCCGGTCCTGGGGATCGCGCTGCGCGAAACCGAGCACATCTCCGTCAACAAGGACCGCGTGCTCAAGATGGGTCTGGTGCCGGGGGAGTGGCTACGCGAGCTAAAGCATGCCGCGCGCCGCTACGAGGCCGGCGAGCAGGAGATCCGGACCGAGACCGAGGACGGCCTTGGGCGTATCTTCACGCGAGCGGAGCTCGCCGCGGAGATCGTCCTGCGAAGCCCCGGACAGCGGCTCGCGTACCTCACCGACATCCGGTACACTCCCGCCAACATCGAAAAGGCGGTCGAGCTGGCGCGCGACGCCGACCTGCTGGTCTGCGAGACGGCGTTCCTCGACGAGGATCGGGCGCTGGCCGATGAGCGCTTCCACCTCACCGCGCGCCAGGCCGGCGAGCTCGCGCGCGCGGCGGGGGCGAAGCGCCTCGCGCCCTTTCACCTTTCGCCTCGCTATCAGGGGCGTGAGCGGGAAGTCCTGGACGAGGCGGCCGACGCCTTCGGCGGCCCGGTTCTGACCCTGAATGCCGAGCCCGGCTAGGCTCGCCTTCGGGAGTCGTGCGGAACCAGGGCCAGCAGAGAAAGTAACGCGACCGCCGCGAGACCCGCGCTCGTGAGGAACGCCACACGGCTTCCCAGGGTCTCCCACAGTGCGCCGAACAGCACGCTCGCCGCCAGCGTCAGGAAACCCAGCGTCATGTAGTACCAGCCGAAACCCGTTCCCCGGCCTCGCGCGGGCGACAGCTTGGCCACCAGCGCTTTCTCGGCCGCTTCCGACAGACCGTGGTAGGCGCCGTAGACGAGGAACAGGATCCATACCGTGGTCTGGGTCTCGGCGAACCCGAAGCCCACGTAGCACAGGACATAGACCAGCCACCCGACCGAGATCGTCCGCTTGTGGCCCCAGCGGTCGGCCAGCCGCCCGCCGACCAGCGATGTCAGCGACTTCACGATGTGCAGCGCGATCCACAGCAGCGGAAGGCTCATCAGGGGGGCGCGTGTGGCACCGGCCTTGAGCAGCAGGAAGACGTCGCTCGCGTTCCCCAACGTGAACAGGCCCAGGGGTACGAGAAACCTCAGGAGAGATCGGGTCGGCAGCGCCGAGCCGGGCGTGGCGGCGGGCTCCGGGCGTCCGGGTTCAGGGGCCACCTCCCTGACCGCGAAGATCAGAACGAGAACCGCGAGCGCCCCCGGGATGGCCGCGAGCCAGAACAGCGTCCGGAGGTCGTTCGGTCTTGCCGAGAGAAAGGCCACGGCCACCAGAGGTCCCAGCACGGCGCCCGTGTGGTCGAGGGCGCGATTGAATCCGAAGGCCCGGCCTCGCTCGTCGGGACTCACCGAGGCTGCGAGCATGGCGTCTCGGGGGCTGTTCCGGAGCCCCTTGCCCACGCGGTCGGTCAGCCGCACGACCAGGACGTGCCACGGCGCGGTCGCCAGGGCCACCAGGGGACGCACCACCGAGGCCAGCGAGTAGCCGGCGATGACGAACGGCCGGTTTCGCCCCGTGCGATCCGCCCAGCGGCCCGACAGGAGCTTGAGTACGCTCGACGCGGTATCGGAGGCGCCTTCGATCCAGCCGAGCGCCAGAGGTCCCCCGCCGAGGACGATCGTGACGAACGCGGGGAGAAGCGGAACGATCATCTCGGTGGCGGCGTCGGTGAAAAGGCTCACCAGGCCAAGGGCGATGACGTTTCGCGACAACCAGCTTCGACGGGTCCGGCTCTTCATGGGATCCCCGGATGTTATCAAAAGAAAGATCCCCGACCGGCGAGGATGCTATAGTGCGCGCTCGAGATGGCCGCCAATAAAGCGCGAAAACTGCTGTCCCAGCTAATCGCCGTCATCATCATCGCGGCGATCGTCTTCGCTTGCCTCGCGATCTTTCGGGTCGGCGCGCCGCCGTCGATCACCATCGAGCCCGCCCTGCCCGGAATCGGGAAGCGCACGCCCGTGACCGTCACCGTCGAAGAGCCCGGGCGCGGGCTCGGTCAGATCACCGTCGAGCTCATTCAGGGCGAGCGCCGAAAAGTGCTGGGAGGGCGCGTCCACGAGCCACGGCCGTTCTGGGCGTTCTGGGGGCCGCGAGCCACGACCGATGTCATCGAGGTCGAGGCCGGCAGAGAGACGTTCGAAGGGCTGCGCGAGGGCGAGGCGACGATACGGGTGACGGCCCAACGTGCTCCCACGTGGATTCGATACCCCGACGCCGCGGTCCTCGAGACAACGCTTCCGGTTCGGCTCGTGCCACCGTCCATCGAGGTCATGTCGATCGCCGTTCACGCCGCCCAGGGCGGAAGCGAGGCCGTGGTCTACCGGGTGGGCGAGACCTCGGTTCGCGACGGGGTCCGAGCCGGCGAGTGGTGGTTCCCGGGGTTTCCGATGCCCGGCGGCGACGGGCAGGACCGCTTCGCGCTGTTCGCCGTACCGTACGACGTCGGCGACGAGGGGCTCGTCCGTCTCGTCGCGGTAGACGACGTCGGCAACGAGTCGGCGGCAGCCTTCATCACCCAGTTCTTCAGCAAGCCGGTCAAGACCGACACCATCCGGGTCAGCGACGGTTTCATGGAAAAGGTCGTCCCGGCCATCCTGTCGCAGACACCCGAGATTCAAGAGCGTGGCAACCTCCTGGAGAGCTACCTTGCGATCAACGGCGAGCTCCGTGCAGCGAACGCACAGGTCCTGGTAGACCTCGCCGAGAGCTCTGCGCCGGCCTTTCTCTGGAACCAGCGGTTCATGCAGATGCCCAACACGCAGGTCATGTCGACTTTCGCCGATCGCCGGACGTACCTCTACGAGGGTCGGCCGGTGGACGAGCAGACCCACCTTTGCTACGACCTGGCCTCCACGCAAAGGGCCTCGGTCCCCGCGGCGAACGACGGCATCGTCGTGCTCGCCCGCTACTTCGGGATCTACGGCAACGCCGTCGTCATCGATCACGGATTTGGCCTGATGAGCCTCTACGGGCACCTCTCGTCGATCGCGGTGAGCGAGGGCGAAGAAGTTGCCCGCGGTCAGAGCGTCGGCCGCTCTGGACAGAGCGGTCTCGCCGGCGGCGATCACCTGCATTTCACGATGCTGCTGCAGGGCTTGCCGGTGAATCCCGTGCAGTGGTGGGACGCGCACTGGATCCGCGATCGCCTGTCGAGCAAGCTCGGCCCGGTCCTGGACTTCCAGGAGTAGCCGAACCCCGCCCGGCCGCGATCGGAGCCCTCAATTCCCCTCCGTCGGGGTCGATATCTCGTGTGTCATATTGAATTCCAGGACAACGAGTGTAATAATCTGGTTCGAACATGGACATCCAAGAAGTATCCACCGAGCCGAAGCACCCGATTCAGGTGGTCGCCCGCCGCACGGGCCTCACCGCGGACCTGCTCCGGGTCTGGGAAAAGCGCTACGAGGCGGTCTCGCCGGGCAGGTCGGCCACGAGCCGGAGGCTGTACTCCGACGCCGACGTCCACCGCTTGCTCCTGCTGCGCCGCGCGACCCTCGGCGGCCGGCGGATCGGGCAGGTCGCCGGACTAGCGACGGAAGAGCTCGAGGCCCTGGTCGCGACTGACGAGGCTGCGGCCGCCGCCGCACCGCGCGGAAAGGGAAGCTCGCGCGCCCGCGCTTCGCGGGATTCCCACCTCGCCGCCTGTGTCGACGCCGTGAAGAACCTGGACGGGGACGGCCTCGAGGCCGCGCTCTCGGGAGCCGCGGTTGCGCTGGGCACTCCCGAGCTCACCCGACGGGTCCTGGTCCCGTTGATGCAGACTCTCGGCGATGAGTGGCGCGACGGTAAGCTGCGCGTCTTCGAGGAGCACCTCGCCACGTCGATGGTACGCTCGGTCCTGGGATCCCTGCGGGTCGCACAGACCCCCGAGCCCGGCGCTCCCGAGCTGATCGTCACGACGCCGTCAGGCCAGGTGCACGAGATCGGCGCGCTGATGGCCGCCTCGATGGCGGCGTCCCAGGGGTGGAAGGTGACCTACCTGGGCCCCAACCTTCCGGCGGAGGAGATTGTGGCCGCCGCAGAGCGTCGCGGCGCGCGAGCGGTGGCCCTGAGTGTCGTCTTTCCGGCTGACGATGCGAGGCTCTACGACGAGCTGCGCCGACTGAGACGGCTGCTGCCCGATCGTGTCCCGATCCTCGTCGGTGGGCGAGCCTCGGACGGCCTCGATCGTGTCGTCCCGGAGATCCGTCTCGTGGACGACCTGTCCACGCTGCTCGACACTCTCGAGGAGCTGCGCCGCTCGGCCTGAGGGTCCGCGAAGGAATAACCCCCCGGATTCTGGACGTCGAGGCGCCCGTCTGGCAAGGCGCGACGACGAAGACGTAGCAGCGCTACTTCGAGGAGGAGCAACATCGCCAGACGGGATGCATCGGCGTCCAGAACCGGGGAGTTATTCCTTCGCGGACCCTGAACCCTCAGTTCGCGCTGTCTCGTCTGCGGCGGCCTCTACCGCCCGCCCGCACGGTGAGGGCCACCCCCCCGATGACCAGGCTCGTTCCGGCGAGCGTGCGCAGGGTCAGGGGCTCGTCCATCAGGCCCGCTCCGATGCCGACCGCCACCAGCGGAACGAGGTACGCGATCAGTGAAACGCGGGTCGCGGAGATGTGGGAGAGCAACCAGTAGTACAGGGTGAAGGTCACGGCCGACCCGAAGATCGCAAGATAGAGTAATGCGGCGACCGAGGTTCGATCGAAGGTGAAGTCCCGGTCCCGCTCGAGGGCGAACGACACCGCTCCCATGATCGCGGCGGTGAGTCCCATGGGGATCGCGGTCAACGAAAACGGGTGAACGTTCTTCCCGAACCGCTTGATGGTGACGCTGGCGATGGCCGCGGCCACCGGGGAGACGAGCATCACCGCCGACGCGACGGCCACCCGCGAGCCGCCCAGCAGCGAGAAGTCCTCGGAGAAAATCACCGCGACGCCCCCAAAACCCAGCATGACCCCCACGAGCGACGCCGGCACCAGTTGCTCTCCCGGGAGCACGAAGTGCGCCATTAGCGCGACGAACAACGGGAAGGTCGCGAAGAGGACCGCCGTCAGGCCCGAGGGAACCCACTGCTCGGCCCAGTAGACCACGCCGTAGGAAACGCAGAACGCCAACGCGGCGTTGACGAGCCACAGCATGACTTCGTGGCGCTGCCGGCCGAGCCGCACTCCCAGCGCGCGGCCGAGCACCAGAAGCAAGAGGCTGGCGATGCCGAACCGTAGCGCGACCCCCGCAAACGGGGGGATGCCCTCGAGGCCGACACGTATCGTGGCCCACGTGGTGCCCCAGATCAGCGTCAACAGAATGAAGGTAGCGGTGGCGAGTGCCGGGCCGGGGGCGCGCACTAGGCGTCGCTGCCGTCCGTGATCTCGATCGGTTTCGGAAGCCGGACGAACAGGGTGCAGCCCTCGCGAGAGGACGGCCGGTGGACGCTTCCGGGTGGGTGGTGAACGTAGCTACCCGCGCCCCAGGTCTCGCCGCCGTCCTCGAGGCTGCCCTCGAGCACCAGGTATTCCTCGCCGTCGGGGTGGAGGTGCGCGCCGTACGCGGCTCCGGGCTCGAACTTCAATAGCACCGCCGACTGCCCCGTGGCGCCGTCGTAGTACAGCTTCTTCCAGCGCACCCCGGGATAAGGAGTCTCTCTCCACGGCAGCTGTGCGGTGTCCACTCGATGCGAGTCCACGCTTCTTCCCGTTCAGTCGTCGAGGGTGGAGAGGAGGTACTGGCCGTAGGCGTTGCCGCTCATGGCCTCGGCTAGCTCGCGCACGCGATCGGCGGTGATGAAGCCCATCTTCCAGGCGACCTCCTCGATGCACGCGACCATCAGCCCCTGGCGCTCTTCGATCGTCTGGATGAAGTTCGCGGCGTGGAGCAGCGAGTCGTGGGTACCGGTGTCGAGCCAGGCATAGCCACGGCCCAGAAGCTCGACGTGCAGCGAGCCGTCCTCGAGATAAACGCGATTGACGTCGGTGATCTCGAGCTCGCCTCGGGCCGAGGGTTTCAGGTCGGCGGCGATTTCCAGCACGCGGTTGTCGTAGAAGTACAGGCCCGTCACGGCGTAGGGCGAGCGCGGGTGCTTCGGCTTCTCGACGATCGCGACCGGCCGCCCCTTGTCGTCGATCTCGACCACGCCGTAGCGCTGTGGGTCCCGCACGCGGTAGCCGAAGACCGTCGCGCCGGAGTCCCGGTCGGCAGCGGCTTGCAGGGAGTCGGAAAAGCCGTGGCCGTAGAAGATGTTGTCGCCCAGCGCGAGAGCGACCCGATCGTTGCCGACGAACTCTCGTCCCAGGATGAATGCGTGCGCCAGTCCCTCCGGTCGCTGTTGAGCGGTGTAGGAGAGGTCGATTCCGAGCTGCTTGCCGTCCCCCAGCAGTCGCTCGAAGGCCTCGCGATCGTGGGGGGTGGTGATGATCAGGATCTCGCGGATGCCCGCCAGCATCAGCGTCGAGAGCGGGTAGTAGATCATCGGCTTGTCGTAGATCGGAAGCAGCTGCTTGCTCACGCCGCGCGTGATCGGGAAGAGCCTGCTGCCCGAGCCGCCCGCGAGGATGATGCCTTTCATCGACCCGGTTCCCATTTCACTCCCCCAGACCGAGACGCTGTCGCCGGTACTCGGCCGACGACTGCACGCTCTCGCACCACGGCCGGTGTTCCAGGTACCAGCGAACCGTCTTGGCGATCCCGGAGTCGAAGTCGTGCCGCGCCGTCCAGCCCAGCTCTTTCCGGATCTTGCCGGCGTCCAGGGCGTAGCGTCGGTCGTGCCCTTTGCGGTCCTCGACGAAGGTCTTGAGGTCGGTGTAGCTCTTCAAGCCCCGCTCGGCGAGCGCCGCGTTCGTCGCTGCGGGTCGATGCTCTTCCACGAGCTCGCAGATCCGGTCCACGATCTCGATGTTCGTCTTTTCGGCCTCGGCGCCGATGTTGTAGCTCTCGCCCACCCGGCCATGCCGCAGTGCGGTCAGGATCCCCGCGCAATGATCCTCGACGTAGATCCAGTCGCGGACGTTGAGGCCGTCGCCATAGATCGGCAGCGGCTTCCCCTCGAGAGCGTTGAGGATCATCAGCGGGATCAGCTTTTCGGGGAACTGGTACGGACCGTAGTTGTTGCTGCAGTTGGTGACCAGCGCCGGCAGGCCGTAGGTGACCACGTAGGCGCGCACCAGGTGATCGGCCGAAGCCTTGGAAGCGGCGTAGGGAGAATTCGGGGCGTACGGGGTGGTCTCGACGAATCGGCCTTCTTCACCGAGAGCGCCGTAGACCTCGTCGGTCGAGACGTGCACGAAGCGGAAGCGTTTCCGTGCCTCCTGTTCGAGCTCGGCTACATACTTCCGCGATGCCTCGAGCAGCTCGAACGTCCCGGTGATGTTGGTGTGAATGAACGGATCGGGGCCGTCGATGGACCGGTCGACGTGGCTTTCGGCCGCGAAGTTGACCACCGCCGACGGACGGTGCTCGGCGAAGACCGACCGGACCGTCTCGCGGTCGGCGATGTCGCCTCGGACGAAGACGATCTTCGGGTTCTCGTCCACCGGCGGGAGGTTCTCGAGGCTCCCGGCGTAGGTCAATTTGTCGAGCACCACGACCCGGAGGCCGGTTTCGGCCAGAACCCGCCGAACGAAGTTCGAGCCGATGAAGCCCGCTCCTCCGGTGACCAGCATGGAGTCCATGGTGGGATGATAGACGAATCTCAGGAGCAGGACACCAAGACCGCCGAACAGCCCGATCTCGCGGTCGGACGGCTTGCGGTTAGAATGCCCGGCGGAGGCCCGCCGGGACGCGCGCGGGCCGGGAGGAAGCGACATGGCAGCGCCGTTCGATCTCGAGAAGTTTCTGGTCGATGTTTTCGCCCCCGAGCCAGACGAGCGAGTCGCCGTGATGGTGGACGGCCCCACGGCCGACGTACCCGACAACGACGAGTGGCGGCAGCGCCGCACCATGGCCGAGGAGTGGCGCGCGGGGCTCGAGGCGCTCGGCGCCAAGATCGGCTTCGAGGTGCTCCCACTGGTCGTCTACCCGGCCGTGGGTACCCACAACGCCGACTTCCCCGCCGAGGCCGACGTCGGAGGGCGGAATATGGCGATCGGGTCGATTCTCAACGAGGTCAGCCTGGCCCTGGTCCTGAGCGAGTTCTCGGCGACCGCCTCGCTGGTCGATGTCTGCCGTCGTCGACCCGGCGCGGACGTCTTCCGCGCCGCCAGCATGCCGGGGGTCCAGAAACGGATGGAGCGGACCTCGCTGGCCGCCGACTATGCCCAGGTGGCGACGCGGTGCAGGATCCTGCGCGACCTTCTCCAGCCGGCAGAGCTCGCCGAGGTCGAGTTCTCCACCGGTCACCGCTGCGTCTTCGACCTTCGACACCGGCTGTGCGAGACCGACGACGGCTACCTCCACCGCGACAAGACCGACGACATCCCGGTAATCAATCTTCCGTCCGGCGAGACGTTCAAGGTTCCGTACGAGGGAGAGAAGCCGAACGACCCGTCTCGCACCGAGGGCGAGATCCCCGTCTCGGAAGGAGGCGAGACGGTCGTGTTCGTCGTGAAAGAGAACCGGATCGTCGAGGTCGCCGTGGACGGCGAGGTCGCCGCGCGCTACCGGAAGTACTTCGAGGAGGACCCCGCCCGGAGGAACATCGCCGAGCTGGCCTTCGGGTGCAACGATCGGGCCGAGGTCACCGGCGTCGTTCTCGAGGACGAGAAGGCAGGTTTCCATTGGGCCTTCGGGCGCAGCGACCACTTGGGCGGTACCGTCGGCCTGGATGCCTTCAAGAGTGCCGACACGGTGATCCACCAGGACATCGTCTATGCCCGGGGCAACCCGATCACCGTCGCCCGGGCCGATCTCATCGCGCCCGGAGGGGGGCGCACGACCGTGATCCACGACGGCGACTACGTCTTGTGGTAACCGGGGAGACCTCCATGCTCAACTGGATCGAGGTGGACGCCGCGGCCCTCGGCAACAACGTCGCCGAATTCCGGCGCCGCCTGGGTCCGGAGGTCAAGCTCGGCGCGGTGGTCAAGTCCAACGCCTACGGGCACGGCATGCTCGAGGTCTCCTCGGTGGTGCGAGACCGCGTCGACTGGCTGTGCGTCAACAACCTCGATGAGGCCGTTCGCCTTCACGACGCCGATGCTCGCAGACCCATCCTGATCATGGGCTACGTCGCCCGTAACGATCTCGAGGAAATCGTCCTGCGCGAGCTGCGCCCGGTCGTCTACAACCGTGAGACGGCCGAGAAGCTCGAGGAGATCGCCTCACGCCACCACCGCCGGGTCTTTCTGCACCTCAAGGTCGAGACCGGGACGAACCGTCAGGGCGTGGTCGAGGAGAAGGTTCCGGACCTCGTCGGGTACATCCGGAGATCCCAGTGGCTCGAGCTCGAAGGCCTGACGACGCACTTCGCGAACATCGAGGACACGACCGATCACACCTTCGCCGAGGCTCAGTGGGCGGCGTACCACCGCGTGGAGCGCTCGATCCGCGACGACCAGGGTTCGGTGCCCCTCCGACACGCCGCGTGCTCGGCCGCGTCGATCCTCTTCACTCGCACGCACCTGGACCTGGCGCGCGTCGGGATCTCGCTCTACGGGTTGTGGCCCTCGCGCGAGACCTACGTTTCCTGCCTCGAGCGCGGCAAGCCGACCCTCGACCTGCGGCCCGCGATGACCTGGAAGAGCCGCATCGCCCAGGTCAAGGTCGTCCCCGAGGGCGGCTACGTCGGCTACGGTTGCACCTACCGCGCGACACGGCCGACGCGCATCGCCGTCTTGCCGGTCGGCTACCACGAGGGCTTCGACCGCGGCCTGTCGAGCGCCGCGCACGTGCTCGTTCGTGGCAAGCGCGCACCGGTGCGCGGCCGGGTCTGCATGAACATGACGATGGTGGACGTCACCGACATTCCGGGTGTGAGCCTCGAAGACGAGGTCGTCCTCCTGGGCCGTCAGGGCGACGAAAGCGTACCGGCCGAGCAGCTGGCCACGTGGTGCGGCACCATCGCCTACGAGGTAGTCTCCCGAATCCACCCCACCCTCCCCCGAGTCATCATCTAAGAAAAGGGGACACTCTCCTTTTCGACCTCAAATGCGGCAAGCATAACCCCCTGCCCCATTTGGGAAAAGGGGACACTCTCCTTTTCGACCTCAAATGCGGCAAGCATAACCCCCTGCCCCATTTGGGGTACAAAAGGAGAGTGTCCCCTTTTCCATTTGGGGTACAAAAGGAGAGTGTCCCCTTTTCTTAGCGGCGGGCGGTTACTACTAGGGCTCCTTCTCTTTCGTAGAGCTGGCGGGCGAGGGCGATCGCTTCCGGGGGGTGGCCTAGGAAGTCGGTGGGGTCGAAGGGGTGGCGGTGGTAGAAGCGGTAGCGGCGGATGTCTTTCCAGTCGTGCCGCTCCATCAGGGCCTTGCGCTGGACCCCGCTGAGGAAGTGTGGATAGCCGTACTTGCGGGTGACGTCGTCGATCAGGCTATCGGCGATGCGACTTTCGCGGTAGAGATGCGAGATGCTGGTCAACAGGCCGCCGGGCTCGACCGCGTCGTGCAGCGCCTGAAGCGTCCCGTCGAGATCCCGCACGAAGTACAGGGCATCGAGCGCGAAGATGTGGGTGAATTTCGCCCCGTGCAGCGCCTCGGTCAGGGATTCGTCCATTTGCAGACGGTGGAATCGAACCCGGGACGAGCCGGCAGAGTTTCGCTGCGCCACGGCGATCCCCTCGGCCGAAGGGTCGATCCCGAGGTAGCGGGAACCGTAAGAGGTGAGGATTTCGGCGGTCCATCCTGTGCCGCAACCGAAATCCAGAACGCGCGACGATTCGTCCAGCCCCATGAGCAGGTCCACAACCTGCCGGACGACGTCTTCCTTGCCCGCCTGCCAGGTGAGGGCGCCGCCCTCTCGATAGAGATCGTCGAACCCGACCACGATGCTCCTCCCGTTCGGGGCTTGCTTTGGACCGCGCACCCGGGGTAGATTCACCTCACCCGGGCGCCGCGATGTTGTCGCCCGAAGGTTGAGACTATAGCGATACAATCGACCTCAGAGCAAAGGGCCCGAGAAAACGGCACCCATGAAGAAGAAGTCCATCAAGATCGACTGGGACGAGCTCGAGTCCGCTTTCAACAACAGAAACGAAGAGCTCGTCTACTACCTCGACAGGGTCACCGGACAGGTGGTGCTCGAGGGCGAGGGAGAAGACGACTTCGACGACGATGAGGAGATGATCGACGACCCCTCCGCCCAGGAGGCCTCGCAACGTAGCGACTCGACGCGGCTCTATATCGAGCCTCCGGACACCGACGAGCTGATCGCCTGGATGCACGACTTTCTCGAGGACTCGGCCGAACTGGATTCCGACGTCCGAGGACAGCTCAAGGAAGCCGTGGACGATCCCGAGCCGATCACCGCGGTGCGGGCGATCCTGGACAAGAATCCCGAGGTCCGGGATCGCTGGTATGGCTACCGCGGCAGGCGAACCCACGAGAACATCGAGGCATGGCTGGACGCCAACGAGGTCGGCGTCGTCGAGCCGCCCCCCTGGAAGTGAGGAAGATTCGGGGACCGGATACTCCGGGGACTGGATACTCAATTCGAGCGCCCACGCTGACGCTACCGACACGTCCCCCGAATTGAGTTTCCTGTCCCCGATCTCGCTTTGACTAGCTGGACGCCGCAGGCTGCTCGTCGATGTTCTTAGAGTACGCGCAGTTCTCGTCGTCGCACACCTGGCGCCGGCCGAGCTTCTTGCTGTACTTCTCGACGAGGTAGGGGCGGTCGCAGTCGGGGCACGCCTCCGCAATCGGGCGGTTCCAGAGCACGAAGGTGCAGTCGGGGTACCGGTCGCAGCCGAAGAACACCTTGCCGCGCTTGGAGCGCCGCTCGACGATCTTGCCGCTGCCGCACTCGGGACAGGCGACACCCGTCTCTTTCATCTTGATGTAACGACACTTCGGGTAGTTCGAGCACGCCGTGAACTCGCCGAACCGCCCCTGCTTGAGCGCCAGCTTCTGGCTGCACTTCGGGCACTCCTCGTCGAGCAGGACGTCGGCCTTGGCCTCGTGCTTGCCTTCCTTGGTCTTGCGGACCTTGCGGGTGCTCTTGCAGTCCGGGTAGCCGGAGCAGGCCAGAAAAGGACCGAACCGCCCGCGCTTGAGGACCATCGCCTTGCCGCACTTCTCGCAGGGCTCGGCCTCGGCCTCGATCGGGTCCGGGGTGGTTGTGACTTTCGCGATCTTGGAGGCTTTGGCCGCGGCCGGCATGGTCGCGCGGTCTTCCGCGGAGGTCTCGACGCCGTTGATGTCGCGGGTGTTCTTGCAGTCGGGATAGCCGGAGCAGGCCAGGAATTGTCCGAACCGTCCCCACTTCAGCACCATCGGCTTGCCGCACTTCTCGCAGACCTGGTCGGTCTCGATCGCCTCGGTCTTGACGTTGCGCATCTCTTTCTTGGCGCGCTCGAGGTCGATATCGAATTTCTTCTGGAACTCTCGAAGGGCGTCCACCCAGTCGAGCTTGCCCTCTTCGATCTGGTCGAGCTCTTCTTCCATGCGGGCCGTGTAGCCGACGGCCACGATGTCGTCGAACGACGCGACCATCAGGTCGTTCACCAGGAACCCGAGCTCGGACGGGTGGAACCGGGTCTTCTCTTTCGCCACGTAGTCGCGGCTCTGGATCGTGGACAGGATCGTCGCGTAGGTCGAGGGGCGACCGATGCCGTTCTCCTCGAGCTCTTTCACGAGCGTCGCCTCGGAGAATCGTGGCGGCGGCTGGGTGAAGTGCTGCTTCGGCAACAGGGCGCTCAGGGCCAGCTCCTGCTCCTCGCGAAGCGGGGGCAGGCGGCGATCCTCGGCGTCTTCGGCCTCGTCCTCGTCGCTGTTCTTCGAACGGGTGTCCTCGTCTTGCGCCTCGTGGTAGACCGCCAACCAGCCGGGCGATCGCAGCACCGAGCCCGTCGCCCGGAAGGTCAGGGCGCCAGCGCCGATGTCCGCGCGGGTGGTGTCGAAAATCGCAGAGGCCATCTGAGACGCGACGAACCGGTTCCAGATCAACGTGTACAGCCGAAGCTCGTCGCGGCCGAGGTAGGCCTTGACCGCGTCGGGGGTGTACTCGACCGCCGTCGGGCGGATCGCCTCGTGGGCCTCCTGGGCCCCCTTGCCGGCTCGGAAGTAGCGCGGCTTGGCGGGCACGGCTTCTTTGCCGTAAGTGCCGGTGATGAAGTCGCGGACTGCTCCGATGGCGTCTTCCGAGACCCGGGTCGAGTCGGTCCTCATGTAGGTGATGAGGCCGACCGTGCCGGCGTCGCCGATATCTCGCCCTTCGTAGAGCCCCTGGGCCAGGCGCATCGTTTTGGCCACCGGGTAGCCGAGCGCCCGCGCGGCGTCTTGCTGGAGCTTCGACGTGGTGAACGGCGGCGCAGGGTTCTTCTTCTTTTGCCTGGCCTGGACCGAGACGACCTTGAACGGCGTGGGGGAGTCGGAAGCCGGCTCGACCTCGACGACCACGGCCTGGGCGCCGCTCGTCGGTCGAACGGTGCCGTTCTCCTCGGCCGGCGAGACCTTTCCGATCTTCCAGCCCAGCTCGTCGAGCGCCTTGGCGATCTGTTCCTGGTCGGCGAGGTCGGCCTTCTTGCCGTTCCACGCCACCAGCCTCGCCAGGAACTCCGGCGGCTCGTCGCCCTCGAGCCGCGCCCGCAGAGACCAGTACTCTCGCGACTTGAAGGCCTGGATCTCACGCTCGCGCTCGCAGATGATCCGGACCGCCACGCTCTGGACCCGGCCGGCCGACAGGCCCCGCCGGACCTTGTCCCACAGGAGCGGGCTGAGCTTGTAGCCCACTAGGCGGTCCAGGATCCGTCGCGCCTGCTGGGCGTCAACCTTATTTATGTCGATCTCGCGAGGGTGCTCGAAGGCGGCGCGCACGGCCTTCCGCGTGATCTCGTTGAACATCACGCGGTGGAACACGGCCTTGGTTTCCTTCTTGAGAACTTCCTGGAGGTGCCAGCAGATTGCCTCGCCCTCCCGGTCGGGGTCCGGGGCGAGGTAGATCGCGTCGGCGCCCTTGGCCGCCTTCTTCAGCTCGGCCAGGGTCTTCTTCTTCTCGGGCAGGACGGTGTAGGTCGGCGTGAAGTCTTCCTCGTCGACGCCCAGCGAGCGCTTGGGCAGATCGCGCACGTGTCCCATCGAGGCCTTGACCACGTACCCCTTGCCCAGGAACTTGTTGATCGTCTTGGCCTTCGCCGGGGACTCGACGATCACCAACGCTCGCGCCATTTTCCATCTCCATTTACCGGACAGCCCGGGTCCGAGTTGCAGGCTCAGGGTCGGACCGGGCCTGAAGGGCGGCAAAGATAGTACCTACCGGGTATTTGTTCAACCAACCCCCGGAGCTCCAGCCCAAAGAGCGCCGTCTGGAGGCGGGCCACGCCGAAAGGGGCCCGATCGGCCAGAGCGTCGATATGGACCGGCTCCGGGTCGTCCGAGAGAATCTCCAGCATTTTCGTCTCGTCTTCGTCAAGACCCTCTGAATTTCGACCTTTTTCACCCTCCGAGCCGAGGCCGGAGCCCGGAATCGGAAGGGCTGCGGTGTACATCGGCGATAGCTCCTCGAGGATGTCCTCGACCTCCTGAACCAGCTTCGCGCCCTGCTGGATCAGCCGATGGCACCCCTGGGACTGTTCCGAGGAGACCGGCCCGGGAACCGCCAGGACCTCCCGACCCTGCTCCAGGGCGTGGGTGACCGTGATCAGGGACCCGGAGCGAGGGGTCGCCTCGACCACCACCACCGCGGTCGCCAGGCCGCTGATCAGCCGGTTCCGCCGGGGGAAGTTCTCGGCCCGCGGCCTTGTCTCGAGCTCGAACTCCGACAGCACCGCGCCGCGCTCGGCGATCCGCTCGAACAGGGCTTCGTTCTCGGCCGGATAGGGTTTCAGCAGGCCCGATCCCAGGACCGCGGTCGTGCGCCCACCCGTCTCGAGGGCACCGCGGTGAGAGAGGGTGTCGATCCCACGGGCGCCACCCGAGACGACCTCGATCCCGCGCGCCGCGAGGCTCGAGCCCAGGCCCATGGCGATCCGCCGGCCGTAGGCCGTCGCCCGGCGCGAGCCCACGACCGCCACGCGCACGATCCGTCCGGGGAGCGTGCCCCGCAGGTAGAGCAGTACCGGAGCGTCGGGCAGCTCTACGAGGGCCGCCGGGTAGTCGTCGTCATCGATCGTGATCAACCGGATCCCGCGACGCTCGCACCGTCGGACCTCGCGCTCGGCGCGCTTCCGAAGATCTTTCCTGGCGGCGCGGATCTCCTCGACGCTACCCGGCCCGACACCGCGAAGCCCGAGCCACCCGTTGGGTGAGAGACGGTGAGCGATCTGTCCGGGATCGCCGTAGCGCGCCAGGGCGCGACGCTGCGCGATCGGGCCGATGCACGGAAGCAGGCTGAGGGCGACCCAGTCTTCGAGATTGCCCCGGGGCATGAGAAGTGACCTCCCCGAGGAGGCACGATTAAATATTGATGCGTCGACGCGCCGCGTCAAGCGATCCACGATAAGGCCGCAACACAAAAAAGGCACCCAAAGTGTTGGGGTATAATTCCGGCGCGCCTGGAAACGCGCAGGTGTAGGTGTGCGCGAGCGCATCGCTCGCGCGTGCTCACGGAGGTTTTGCCATGGCCGACGAGAGTGTCCTGGTCGCCGAAGACGATCCGGTGACCTGCCGGTTCGTCGCGTCCCTGCTCGACTCCAAGGGCTATCGGGTCTTCACGGCGGAAGACGGGCGGCACGCCTTCGAGCTCGCCGTCCACAGGCACCCCGACCTGATCATCTGCGACGTCGTGATGCCCTACCGTGACGGCTTCGACATCCTGCGCGCCGTGCGCCGCGACTCGCGGCTCGCCCGGGTTCCCGTCGTGATCCTCTCGATGCGGGATCGCGAGGAGGACATCGTCCGCGGGCTCGAGATGGGCGCGGACGATTACGTGGTGAAGCCGTTCAACGCCCGAGAGCTGATCGCGAGGGTGCGCAAGCAGCTCGACGCCTCCCGACACACGGACGGGCCGATGCCCTGATGCATCGAATCCTCATTCTCTCGGTTCTGTCCACCGGCGCCGTCTTCCTCGGCCTCACGATCGGGATCATCGTCAACAAGGCACGGCGAGAGTCGCGCGAGCAGTGGCTGCGCCGGCGACGCCTGACCCTCGAGCCCGCGATCCTCGCCTACGCCCACGGCAAGCATGCCTCGCTGCTTCCCGCACTCGGAGGCCAGGTGAGCCGTGCCGACCGTCGTGCGATCGAAGCGCTCCTGCTCGATCACGCTCAGCGTGTGAGGGGAATCGAGCGCGACCGACTGGCGCAAGCGCTCGACGAGCTCGGCTTCATCGACGAGTACCTGGCGGGTCTCCGTCACAGGCGGTGGTGGCACCGCGCCGAGGCCGCCGAGAAGCTCGGGCTCGCCCACGCGAACCGCACCATCGATAACCTCGCCGCCGCGTTGCAAGATGAGGTCAACGAGGTCCGGCTGCGAGCGGCCAAGTCCCTCGGCGCCCTGGGTGGGGTCACCGCCGTTCGGCCGTTGATCGCGGCGCTGAGCGAGCCCAACCGCTGGTCGACGATCCGGGTCGCCGACATCCTGATCTCCCTCGGTCCCACGGTTGCCGATCGCATCATCGAGGTTTTCCCCGAGCTGAACGCCAACGCCAAGCTGGCGGCGCTGGACATCCTGGGCAGCACCCGCTCCCTCTCGGCAACGGCGTGGCTTCGAGAGCGACTCCGCGACGTCGAGCCGAACGTTCGCGCGCGAGCCTGCGGGGCCCTGGGCGCCATCGACGGTCCCGAGGCCGGACCGGCACTGGTCCGCGCCCTCGAGGATCCGCAGTGGGGGGTTCGCGCCGTCGCGGCGCGCGCCCTCGGACGGATCCGGTACGAACCGGCGATCCCGCGGCTGTGCGAGTCTCTGCGCGATCGTCAGTGGTGGGTGAGGGCCAACGCCGCCGAGGCGCTGCGACAGATGGGTGAGGCCGGTATCGAGGCCCTTGAGCGCGTGCTCGACGACATCGACGGCTTCGCGCGCGAGCAGGCCGTCCTGAAGCTGGAGGAGGCGGGGGTCCTCGACGACGCCGTCGCGCACGTCGCCTCTGACGAGCTCGAGCGCCGCAAGGCGGCCGTGGCGCTGGTGTGCCGGGTGGCGCAGGTTGGACAGCTCTCGCGGCTGCAGGACCACGCCGAGCGTCATCCCGACCCACGGGTGCGCGAGTCTCTGCGCGCGCTCCTTCCACCGGGCGCCCGACCCGTCATGGCGACACCGTGAGCTTCAGCGAGGGGCTCGTTCAGGCGGTCATCGCCTTCAACGTCTTCGTCCTGCTCTATTTTCTGGCGCTCAACACCAGCTACCTGGTGCTGTTCCTGATCTCGCTTCGCGAAGTGTGGCGCTTCGTCAGGCGTACGTTCTTCTCGGACTACCGGCAGATCATGCAATCGGGTATGACCTGGCCGATCTCGATCCTCGTTGCGGCGCACAACGAGGACAAGACGATCGTCGAGACCATCCGTTCGCTGATGATGGTCAGCTACGGTGAGTTCGAGATCATCGTCGTGAACGACGGCTCGTCCGACGAGACCCGCGAGCGGTTGATCGAGGCGTTCGAGTTGCAGCGCATCGACAAGGTCTACCGCAAGTCGATCCCCACCCGACCCGTGCGAGCCATCTATGGCTCGGTGGATCACCCGGGCCTGTTCGTGATCGACAAGGAAAAGGGGGGCAAGTCCGACGCGTTGAACGCGGGCATCAACCTGAGCCGCTACCCGTTGTTCTGTTCCATCGACGCCGACTCGGTGATCGAGTCCAACGCCCTGCTGCGAGTCGTCAAGCCGTTCATGGAGCGGCCCGACGAGACCGTCGCCGCAGGCGGCATCGTCCGGATCGTCAACGGCTGCGAGCTGCGCGACGGGCGGGTGGTGCGCATCGAGCTGCCGCACCGCGCGTTGCCGATCTTCCAGGTCGTCGAGTACCTCCGCGCTTTCCTGACGGGGCGCGTGGGGTGGAGCGCGCTGCAGTCCCTGTTGATCATCTCCGGGGCCTTCGGCTTGTACAAGAAGAGCGAGGTCATCGAGGTCGGCGGCTACGCCCACAATACCGACACCGAGGATCTCGAGCTCGTCGTGCGGCTTCACCGCAACCTGCGGCGCAAGAAGCAGCGCTACCGGATCGTCTTCGTGCCCGATCCCGTATGCTGGACCGAGGCGCCGGTGAGCGTGAGGGTGCTCATGCGCCAGCGCAATCGGTGGCACCGTGGCCTCGTCCAGACGCTGTGGTCGGAGCGGGGGATGTTCCTGAACCCGAGGTACGGTACCGTGGGCATGTTCGCCTTTCCATATTTTTTTCTATTCGAGATGTTCGGGCCGTGCATCGAGCTTCTCGGCTATGCCGTGGTCCTGATCTCCTTCGCCCTCGGGATCCTGAACGTCGAGTTTTTTCTGTTGTTCGTGGCGGTGGCCGTCTTGTACGGGGTCTTCCTGTCGATCGCGGCGATCCTGCTCGAGGAGATCTCCTTCCGGCGCTACCCGGGCTGGATCGATCTCTCCAAGTTGATCGTGTTCGGGATCCTCGAGAACTTCGGCTACCGGCAGATGCTGGCGTTCTTCAAGGTCAAGGCATTCTGGGACGTCGTGAGGCGCCGCCGCGTGTGGGGCAAGATGGATCGTAGCGGCTTCCAGAGCTCCGAGCGCCCCGTTGCGGCGCGGGCCGCCGGCGGAAACTGGTCGAGCCGATGACGGCTGCTTTGGCCTTGGGGGTAGCATGCACCGCTACCGAGGTCGCGAGCACACACCGCCCCGAGAACCTGACGATTCGGCTGAGGGCCTCGGGAACGGCCCGGCTGCTCGAGGCCTGAACGATCAGGACTGGATGGTGCCGCCCATGCAACTGTCGTCGGCCTTGTCGCAGTTGACTGCGCGGGCCTCGATCTTCTCGGTGTGAACGATCGTGGGTCTCTCGTAAGGCTTCTTTTTCATTTGTTCCCCTCGCGAAATTCGCTTGGACTGTACCCCCATTTGGCGCTAGAAACAAGCCGTAAAGGGCCTCAACAAGTGGATTTTCGCGGACCCGAGGAACGCAATGTCGCAGGATCGCGCTGAATCCGGATCCCTGGGGGGAGTCCCAGGACTGTTGATGGCGCTGGCTTTCCTGTCGGGATGCTGCGCTCTGGCCTACGAGATCCTCTATATGAGGGCGCTGACGACCGTCCTGGGCGACATGCTCTACGTGCATGCCGCATTGCTGAGTACATTCCTGGTCGGAATCGGGGTCGGCGCCAAGCTTGCCTGGCACGGCTTCCGCTGGCTGTGGCTCTACGAGATCCTGACCGGGGTCTACGCCCTTCTGCTTCCGGTTGCGTCGCGGTGGTTCACCGGGCAGCCGGGGTTGCGCGCGGTGACCTCGAGTCCGACGCTGACCATCGTCACGACCGTGGTCGTGCTGTCGGCGCCGAGCCTGCTCATCGGCTTCAGCATCCCGCTGTTCAGCGCCTACATCAAGGCGCGAGAAAGCGGCCGGCTGGCCTTTCAGGGGGTCTACAAGGCCTACAACCTCGGCGCGGTCCTCAGCATCCTGGCCGTCGAGCTCTTTCTGGTGCGGCACCTCGGGATCGCGCTGTCGCTGGCGTTGATCGGGGCCATCAATATCGTCAATGGCGTGGTGCTCGTCGCAGCGAGGGCGGCGCCCCCGACGTTGCCGCCGATCCGCCCGAGGGTCTTTCCGAGGCGGGTGGTGGTGGCCCTGGCCCTGGCGTCGATCGCCAGCGCGGCCTTCCAGATGTTCTTCCTCAAGCTGACCTACGTGGTGTTCAGCCCCCACCGCGAAAACTTCGCCGTCGGTCTGTCGATCTCCCTCCTCGGCGTCTTCCTGGGCGCGTGGCTGGTGGGGAAGGTGAAGACCCGCTTCGAGACCCTCCTCGCGATGATCCCGGTCTTCATCGGCGCGACCTGCATCACCTTCCTGCCGTGGGTGCGGCTCTACATGGGGACGGCCGAGTGGGCGCGAAGCTCCGAGGTGCTGTTCCTGCTCCACAAGTTCGGAATCGGGTGCCTGTTCGCCCTCGGCCCGATGATCCTGTTCGGCGCGACGCTCCCGGCGCTGATGCGATCCGAGAACGAGGTCGCCGAAGAGTCGGGCCACCTCCTGTTCGTCTCGAGCCTCGCCAACGCGGCGGGCTATCTGGGCTACGTGCTCCTCGGGCACCCGCGCCTTCCCACCGACATCCTGCTGCTGGTCATCGGCGGGGCGGCGCTGATCGCCAGCCTGATCGTGACGGGCCTCAAGGGCTCGAGGTCGCAGTGGGCGCTGGCGACGGCGAGCATCGTGCTGGGAGCGGTTCTGGTCTCGACGTGGGAAGAGCGCAACTTCTACCTTGCGCAGTGGCTCCAGGATCTCCGTCCGGGCGACGAGGTGATCGTCTTCAAGAGCGGGGCCGAGAGCGCGACCCTCCTGCGCTCGAGCGACTACGAGTGGATCTCCTACAACGGGCACCCCAGCATCTTCGCGCAGCGCAAGGGTGTGATCGAGCCTGCCGAGCTTCTCAGCGGCGTCATCCCCGGGCTCGGCGCGCCGAGGCTCGAGCGCGCGCTGATCATCGGATTCGGGACGGGCATCACCTCCGGCGCGCTCTCGCGGGTCTTCGAACATACCGACGTGGTCGAGATCAACAACGCCTTCTACCGGATGATGCCGGAGCTGTCCCACGTCAACTTCGACGTCGAGCACAACCCGGGCGCCGAGCTGCACCTCTCCGACGGCCGGGCGTTCCTGGTGGGCAAGGATCAAGCCTACGACGCCATCGTCAACTCGGTGCCCGCGCCGACCTACTTCTCGGCCTCGAAGATCTACACCGTGGAGTTCTACGAGCGCGTCGCGGTGGCCCTGAAGCCCGACGGCGTCTTCTGTACCTGGCTTGCGGTGCCGAACATGTCGGAGGAGGGTGTCTACACGATCCTCTCGGCGCTCCGGAAGAGCTTCGAGTACTGCGACCTGCGGTTGATCGGCCCGTGGTACTACGAGGCGACCTGCTCTAACGAGCCGGTCCGGGTGAGGAGCTTCAGCGAGGCGGTCGACGACCCCGAGTTGATCCGTGAGCTCGAGAAGGGCTTGCCCGGGTTCGACCTCGATGAGCTCTTCGAGGACATCCGGCTGACCGACAACGTCTTCGAGCGCTTCGAGCCCCAGGTCGAGCACGAGAACACCGACGACCACCCGGTGCTCGAGTTCATGGTGGTCCGGAGCTACGAACTCGGGGTCATCGGCGGCGACCCGTTCCTCGATCACCCGGAGCGGTTCGGGATCGACGCGGCGGGCGAGCACGAGGCCGCCGACGCCGACCGCTTCGCCCGCCGCGCGGGCGCGTTCCACCTCCTCAACCCATGGCTATTCGAAAAGAACTTTCAACCTCTTATCACCGATCGCCTGGACCGCCAGATCGCCTGGCGACTCTGGCTCGAAACGCACGCCTCCCGCTGAGGTAAGCTGCGGTCGGGAGGACGACATGTCGCGACTCTTCTTGACGGTGTTCTGTGCTTTCGTGGCGTTGATCGTGGGTGCACCGGTCGGCGTGTCGGCAGTAGCAACGGAGAGCGAGGGCATCGGCCTTGCCGAGCTGTTTCCCTGGGCGAGCTTCGATCCGTCGATCCCAACCCAGGAGGCGGTCACCGGGGTGGCGCCCGGTACCCGGCCGCTGCGGCACGACGAGATCGTGCGGTACTTCGAGGCGCTGGCCGAGGCCTCGCCGCGCGCGACGCTCCGGACCCACGCTGTGTCCCACGAGGGTCGCCGTCTCGTCCACCTGGTCGTCACCGACGAGAGCACGGCCGCCGCGCTCGATGCCTTCCGCGACGAGCACGCCGTGCGGCTCGACCCTCGCCAACGCCCCCCGGCGCAGGACGAGGCCGCCCTTGGCGAGGCCAAGGCGGTGGCCTGGATGGGCTACGCGATCCACGGCGACGAGCTGTCGAGCGTCGACGCCGCGGTTTCCGTCGCCTACTGGCTCGTGGCGGGGGAAGACGACCGCGCCAGGCGGCTCCGGAAAAATCTGGTCATCATCGTCGATCCGATGGAGAACCCCGACGGCCGGGATCGCTTCCTGGCCCAGACGCAGGCCTTCGCCCATGCCCGTCCCAACCCGGACCCCGAGGATCTCTCCCACGCCACGGTGTGGCCGTGGGGCCGCGGCAACCACTACCTGTTCGACCTCAACCGCGACTGGTTCACCATGACCCAGCCCGAGAGCCGTCGCTCGGAGGTCATCGCGGGCTGGAATCCCCAGCTCATGGTCGACAGCCACGAGATGGGCTCCGACGACACCTACCTTTTCTCGCCACCGCGACACCCGTTCAACCCGCACCTCCCGCCGAGTCAAAATTCGTGGCTCGAGCGCTTCGCCGCCGACCAGGCGAAGGCGCTCGACGGACGCGGGTACGCCTACTACACCCGCGAGTGGAACGAGGAGTTCTTCCCGGGCTACGGGTCGTCATGGTCGGTCTACCTCGGTGCCATCGGCATCCTCTACGAGATGTCGTCGACCGAGGGGAGCCCCGTCCAGCAACGTTCCGGGACGGTGCGGACCTACCCGCAGGCGGTCGAGCACCAGGTGACGAGCTCGGTCTCGAACCTCGAAACCCTGGCCGCGAACCGCGCCGCGATTCTCCTCGACTACGTGGCGGACCGGAGGTCGGCCATTCGCGAGGGTGAGCAAGGCAACCTCCGCGCCTGGATCTTCCCGCCCGGATCTCGTCCGGCGCGCACGGATGCCATGGTCGCCGTGCTGCAGCGGCAGGGGATCGAAGTCGTGCGTCTCGTCGAACCGGTGCAGGCCCGGGGGCTTCGCGATCTCCGCACCGGCGCCTCGGCCGACCGGAAGCTCCCCGCGGGTACCTGGATGGTGCGCCTCGATCAGCCGGCGGCGCGGCTGGTCCGGGCTCTCCTCGACCCGCACGTCCCCATGGAATCGGGTTTCCTCCAGGAGGAACGAGAGTACCTCGAGCGCGCCAAGGGATCGAGGCTCTACGAGACGACCGCGTGGTCGGTGCCGCTGGCCCGGGGCGTGGAAGCCTGGTGGACCGCAACGACGCCCGGCGGCCACTGGGAGCCGGCGCGTCCCGTCCCACTCGGCGGCTCGATCGAACAAACCGAGGCGGTCTATGGCTACCTGATCGATGGAAGCTCGGATCGCTCGGCGGGCGCCCTGGCCGATCTCCTGCAGCGAGGCCTCGCCGTCCGGATCGCCGCCAAGCCCTTTACGGTGGCGGGGCGCTCGTACGATCGTGGCGCGATCCTGATCAAGCGCGCTGGCAACCCCGACGACCTGGCATCACGGCTTGCGGAGGTCGCCGAGCGCTGGAACGTTGACGTGTACGCCACGCCGACCGCCAAGGCCCAGCAGGGCCCCGATCTCGGTGGGCGGCAATTCGACCCGCTGGTCACCCCGCGGCTCGGTGTGTGGACGGGTATGCCCGTATCGGCGACGGAGTACGGCGCGATCTGGCACCTGCTCGATCACGGCGTCGATCTCCGATTCTCGGCTCTCGATCTCGGACGCTTCGCGGCGACCGATCTTCGACGCTACAACGTCCTGGTGTTTCCGCCGGTCCGCCGCCCCTGGGGCGGAGGGGCGCGAGGGCCGGACGAGCAAGCGGCCGATGCCTACCGCGACACCCTTGGCGAGAAAGGGGTCGAGCGGCTTCGGGCGTGGATCGAGGCCGGGGGCACGGCCATCGGAATCGGAACCGGCGCCGAGTTCCTCGCCGACCGCGAGCTCGACCTGACGAAGACGCGCCTGAGGCGACAGGCGCTCGACCGCTTCACCCCGGTCGTACTCGGCGCGAGCGCCGGACAGGTCGCCGAGGGCGGGCGGCTCCGGGCAACGGGGCTGAGGTCGGACGACGAGGGGACGCCCTCGGATAATGGCCGCGGCTCGCCCTACGACGTCGCACCGATCCTGGGATCCGGCGCGCGGCCGTTCGCGGAGGGAGTCGATCTGGGTACCCCGGCCTCGACCGAGCCGGTGAGCCTGGAGACGTGGATCGTGCCTCTTCTACCCTCGGGAGAGACGAAGCCGACCTCCGAGGAGATCGAGCGAGCGGACGAGCGTCTTCGCCGCTTCAATCCCCGCGGCGCCTTTCTGCGCGTCGATCTCGACCCGGAGCTGTGGCTGAACTGGGGCCTGCCCGAAGAGATCACCGCGTGGGTCGATGCCTCGGACACGCTGGTGGCCGATCCCGCGGTGCGGGTCGCGGCGCGCTTCCCGGAGGTCGATCGACTGCACCTGGGCGGGTTGCTGTGGCCGGAGGCTGCCGGTCGCATCGCCGAGACCGCGTACGCCACGCGGGAGAAGGTCGGGCGAGGCCAGGTGATCCTGTACCTCGACAACCCGGCCTTCAGAGGTTGGATGCACGACACCGCCCGGCACTTCCTCAACGCCGTGATCTACGGGCCCGGTCTGGGCGCCCACTGGCCCTCGCCCTGGTAGACCGACCGGAAACCGGCTCGGCCGAGGACGCGCACTGACCGCGAAACATGTGCTGTAGAATGTCCGGATCCGAGACAATCTGAAATCGAAGATTTGAAGGAGTCAGACCATGGATTGGGGAATCGCCAATCGCCTGAGCCGAATCCTGCAGCCCGACACGGGCCGCACCGTCATGCTGGCCGTCGACCACGGCTACTTCCTGGGACCGACCTCGGGCCTGGAGAAGCCGTGGAACACGATCGAGCCGCTGCTGCCGTACGCCGACTCATTGATGCTGACCCGTGGGACGCTTCGACAGTGCGTGCCCCCCGGGTCGGACATTCCCATCGTCCTACGCATGTCGGGCGGCACCAGCATCTTGACCGAGCTCAGCAACGAGGGCCTCACCGTTGCCGTCGAGGACGCCATCCGGCTCAATGCCTCGGCCATCACGCTGTCGATCTTCGTCGGCTCCGAGGGTGAGCGCACGACGCTTCTCAATATGGCGAAGCTGATCGACGCAGGCGAAAGGCACGGCATCCCGGTCCTGGCAGTCACCGCCGTGGGCAAGGAGATGACCCGTGACTCGCGCTACCTGGGCCTGTGCTGCCGCATCGCCGCCGAGCTCGGAGCGCACTTCGTAAAGACCTACTTCTGCGAGGGCTTCGAGGAGATCGTCCAGAGCACCCCGGTTCCCCTGGTCATCGCAGGCGGAAAGAAGATCCCCGAGAAAGACGCCATCCAGCTCGCATCGAACGCGATCCGCGCGGGCGCCCGCGGAGTCGACATGGGCCGCAACATCTTCCAGTCCGATTGTCCCGTCGGGATGATCAAGGCGGTCCGCTCGGTGGTCCATGAAAATGCGAGCGTCGAGGACGCCTACGGCATCTATCGGGACGAGAAGGAAGGCGCCAAGACTCCGGCCGGTACGGGTTAGGCCGGGTGACCCCAGTGGCGAAGGCGCACGAGCTCGCAGGGAGAGTTCGATGCGGGTAGCGGTCTATTACAACAACCACGACGTCCGCCTCGAGGATCGGCCACGGCCCGAGATCGGCCCCGGCGAGATCCTGATGCGGATCGAGGCCAGCGGCATCTGCGGCTCGGACGTCATGGAGTGGTACCGCATCAAGAAAGCGCCGCTGGTCCTGGGCCACGAGGTCGCCGGGACGGTCGAAGAGGTCGGTGAGGGCGTGGCCGGCTTCGAGGTCGGCGACCGCATCGTCACCACCCACCACGTCCCTTGCGGCGAATGCCGCTACTGCCGGTCCGATCGCCACAGCGTCTGCGATACGCTCCGGACCACCACCTTCGATCCTGGTGGTTTCGCCGAATTCGTGCGGCTCCCTGCCATCAACGTTCGGCTGGGAACATTCAAGCTGCCCGACGGGGTTAGCTTCGAGGAGGCGACGTTCGTCGAGCCCCTGGCGTGCACCGTTCGGGCCCAGCGCCTGACGGGCGTGCGTGAAGGGGACACCGTCGTGGTTCTCGGAAGCGGCATCTCGGGCGCGCTGCACATCCAGCTCGCCCGTGCGAACGGGGCCGAGCGGGTGATCGCCACCGACGTCCACCCCTTCCGGCTCGAGATGGCACGGAAGCTGGGCGCCGACGCGGTCCTCGATGCGCGAGGGGACGTGCCGGAGGAGCTGCGTGAAAACAACGACGGGAGGCCGGCCGATCGCGTGATCGTGTGCGCCGCGGCGATGTCGGCCGTCGAGCAGGCGTTCCGGTGCGTTGACCGCGGCGGGTCGATCATGTTCTTCGCGTTGATGGAGCCGGGCGCCGAGTTCTCGATGCCGCTGTGGGACGTCTGGAAGGACGGGATCTCGATCCTGCACTCCTATGCCGGGCCTCCCGACGACATGAGGGCGGCGCTTCGGCTGATCGCGGCGAAGAAGGTCGATGTCGCGGCGACCATCACGCACCGGATAGGATTGGGAGAGACCGAGAGGGGATTCGGGCTCGTAGAGGGAGCCGGGGACTCGATGAAGGTGATCGTCGAGCCCTGGAGCTGAGGGATCGTAACCAAACCGGAAAGGCGAGCGGGCGCGCCGCCTGGTGCTACGATGCGCGGTAGTACTCGGAGTCGTCGATGAATCAGTGTCCGTGGTTCTGTATTGCGCTGTTGTTGATCGCGGCCCTCTCCGTCTCGTGCGAATCGCCTACCCACGAGTCTCGACACGGTGCCGCGACGCCGAGGTCCGAGTCGGGCGCCCTTGACCTCGCGAGCGAGTGGCCCTTCGAGGGACCTCCGCGGCTCTGGGCTCGAGCGCTCGGACCGGGATACTCGGGCATCGTGGTCAACGAAGACCGCCTGTACACGATGTACCGTTCCGGCTCCAGCGAGGTCGTGATCTGTCTCGACGCCGGCACCGGCGAGACCGTCTGGGAACACGGTTACGTCTCGATGCCGGCCGAAGGTCAAGATACCGATTATGGCGAGGGGCCCAACGCCGCGCCGCTGCTGGCCGACGGTCGCCTGTGCACGATCGGCTTCGCCGGCGTCATGCACTGTCTCGACCCCGCGACGGGAGAGGTGCTGTGGTCCCACGACCTGAGGAGCGAGCTCGGCGGCAACGTCGTCGAACTCGGCTATTCCGCCAGCCCGGTCGAGTACGCGGACACGATCATCGCGCTGGTGGGAGGCCGCGGACAGGGCGCCGTGGCCTTCGACAAGCAGGACGGCCACATCGTCTGGAAGAACCTCGACTTCGAGGCCAGCTATGCCACGCCGGCGATCATGAGGATCCACGGCGAGGACCATCTCGTGGCGTTCATGGCCACGGAGGTCGTCGGCGCCGACCCAGGCACGGGAGAGCTCCTTTGGAAGTACGCCATCCGGAACCAGTACCCGCAGAACATCTGCGCGCCGATCCAGGTTGACGAAGATCTGGTGTTCATCTCGACAGGGGAAGCCGGTTCACGAGGTCTGCAATTGGTGAAAGACGACGCGTACCGCGTCGAGGAGCTGTGGTCGACGACGAGGGTCCAGTGCTTCTACGGGTCGTTCGCGCTGGTGGGGGACACCATCTACGGGACATCGGGATTCCAGTCGGGTTCGAGGATGTCCGCAATCAACGCGAGAACCGGTGAGATCGTGTGGCGCGTTCGAGGGTTCAACCTGTCGCACGTCGTCGCCATCGGCGACCTCCTGGTTCTCCTGGACGACGAGGGGAAGCTCACCCTGGCCTCTCCCGGCCCCGACGGACTCGAAGTGCACGCGAAAGCACGCATCCTGTCCTCGCCCGCGCTGACCCCGCCGACCCTTCACGGCACCGTCCTTTACGTCCGCGATCAGCGCGAGATCGTCGCGCTGGAGCTTGCCCTCTCGAATCGAACGAAGCCGGCCGGACCTCCGCACCTCGAGTGACGAGCTCGCGCGCGAGCGCGGGTTGTCACAATGAGTCGGAGGACTGTTTGATCACGCTCACGGTGTTCGGCTTCTGATCTGAACCCGACGGCGACATTCATCGATCCGCGGTAGGTTGGCTATCCCGACTCGGTCTCAGGCCGCGCAGACGAAATCGTCGAGCTCGCGGAAGCCCATGTTCTGCAGGGCGTCCCGGATCTGTCGCCTCGGTTCGAGGCCCGCCACCGAGGCGACGATCGGCACGCGCCGCACGGTGGGAAGTCGCTCCGGAGGGATCACCTCGACGCCCAGGATCCGGTTGCCGATCCGTCCCGGATGGATCTCCACGATCCAGGACGGTCGCTTGTCGTGCTCGAGCAGCGCGCGGGCCAGCTTCCTGCCGGTGCTTCCGTACCCCCACAGGATGTACTCGCTCGAGGAAGCCAAGAAACCGCCCGCTAGAAACGCTGCCTTGCATTCGATGAAGCGCTCCTGTCCGTAGGCGGGATCGTTGCGTGACAGGCTTCCGCGCGCGACCCGCCAGCTCAACAACCTGCGCGGGACCGCGGAAATGCGTTTGCCAGCCTTGAGCAGTCTCAGCAAGAGGTCGTAGTCTTCCGGCCACCCCGGGTCCCGGTAACCCAGCTCGAGCAGAATGTCTCGACGGATCATCAGGGCGGGGTGGGCCACCGGACATTCCACGAACGCCTCGCGCCGCAGGGCGTCTTCCGAATCGATTGCGTTCAGCCAGCGCTCGTACGAGCGCATCCCTTCACCGAGCTCGCTTCTCGGAAAGCAGCGGACGTGACAGCCGACCCCGGTGAGGCCGGAATCCCGTTCGAGCGCATCGACCTGCAGCTCCAGCCGGCGACGATGCATCAGGTCGTCGGCATCCATGCGGGCGACGTACCGTCCGCGGCAGTGCTCGAGGCCCGCGTTCAGTGCACCCACAATCCCACGATGCTCGGTTCGGATGACCCGGAAACGCGGATCACGCGCGGCGAAGCCCTCCGCGAGCCCGGCCGTTCCATCCCGCGAGCCGTCGTCCACGACGACGCATTCCCAGCGCGGCTCGCTCTGGCGGAGCACGCTGCGCAGGCAAGCATCCAGCGTGCCCTCGGCGTCGCGGGCCGGCATCAGGATCGAGATCATCATCGATCGCGGGCCAGGTTCACGAGCTGAACCCGGTTCTTCACGCCCAGTTTCTTGTAGATCCGGTAGTTGTGGTCCTTGACGGTCTGCAGCGAGATGAACAGCTCGTCGGCGATCTCCTTGTTGCGCTTGCCGCGGCAGATCAGCTCGACGATCTCGCGCTCCCTCGGGGTGATCCCGTAGGTCGTCCCGAGGTGTTCCCAATCCGGGCCGCCGTCGGCGACGCCACCGGAGGGTTGGGTCGCCAGTCCGCCGAGGCGTCTCCTGAGAACGAAAACCGGCACGAGGTTGTATGCGAACAGCAGGACGGAGCTGGAGAGCAGGCGGACGTCCTGGCCCGGCAGGTCGAACAGGATTCCACCGAGGAAGGTCGTCGTCGAGAGGACCCAGATGATCAGGACCGCGAGGCCGAGCTCCCGGGCCACGACCCGCCGGTCGGGTTCCGCAACGCTTCCGGACCGCGCAACGAGATAGACCACCGCCGCCAGGGCGGCAGCGATCACCGGCAACTCCAAGGCGAAGTGGACCGTCCCGACAATCTCGACGGTGCCCACGACCATGGCGTGGCCGGCAAGCCCGGCGGCCGCCGCGGCAAGCCCCACGCCCGCAATCCATCCCCCGCGCCGGAACGCCTGGCTCAGCGGCCGGTCGAGCAGGTCGAGCACCATCACCCACAACGACGCCACCCAGGCGACCTTGAGAACGGGGGAGACGGCGTGATAGGCGTTCTCGACCCACAACGAGGGGCCCACATCGGTCAGGTTGACCGAGTAGTAGATGTAGAGCACGTTCAGCGCCACGATCGCGTTGAACAGGGCGAGCTGCAGGGTCCCGCTGCGCAGGAACGGGTAGGCGTAGCGCTGGTGGAGGCCGGCAAAGAGCGCGATGCCGGCCGCACCCGCGGCCAGTGTCGCGATGAAGACGAACAGCGTCAGGTGTGGCATCCCGGCCCTTGCTACCACCGGCGGACTCGCCGGGTCAAGCACGGCCCCCCGGGTCGGATTCTCGCTACCAACGTCGTGTTTCTCGAAAACACTACTTTCGTCGTCTTGTGGCTCGGCACGCGCGGGGCAACGATGATCGCGGGTGCCGCCTGCTGCGGCGACCCGATCGGAGGTGTCTCGTGAGACCGCTCGTTCTCCTACTCGCACTTGCTCTGACCGGCTGCTCCGCTCGGTCCGGCTCGACCGCCCACGACGACCCCGAGGCGCTCGCCGTCATCCAGTGGGCTTCCGAGAACGCCGTGAGGCTCGAAACAGCCGATCCGGGAGCACCCCTCGACGACCTGAGGCCCCTCCGCGACATCGTCGGGGATGCACGCGTGGTCTTCCTCGGGGAGAGCCGCCACGATGCCGGCGAGCAGTTTCGCCTCAAGCATCGGCTGATCCGATACCTCGTCGAGGAGATGGACTTCAGGCTGTTCGCCATCGAGGACAGTCTGCCGGGGGCGGAGCCGATCAACGAATACGTGCTGGGCGGCAACGGCGATCCCGAGGTCCTGCTGAGCCGGATCGGCGCCTGGTACATCTGGGACACCGAGGAGGTCCTGGACCTGGTGAGGTGGATGCGGACCCACAATCTCGACCGGAACGAGGCGAAGAAGGTGAGCTACCACGGTATCGACATCGTCGATGTGCTGCCCGCCCGCGAGAGCCTCCTGGCCTACCTCGATCGAGTGGACCCCGATTACTCTGCCGCCCTTCGCGAGGGACCTATCGGCCGGGCACCGCTCAGTCCGGACCTGTGGCCCGAGACGCTCGACGAATACGGTGAGCTGACGGACGACGAGATCGAGAGTATCGGCGTTGCCTATACCGGGCTGCTGATGAGGCTCGCAGACAAGCGCGAGGCCTACCTGGCGCGCTCCTCACCCGAAGAGCTCGACCGGATGCTCAGGCAGGCCTGGATCCTCGACCGTGCGAACGCTCTCTTCACGACCGGCGCGCGCGGGGGTCTCATGGACGCCGGCATGGTCCGGGAAAAGGCGATGGCCGACAACATCCGCCGGCTGCTGGAGGAGGTCGCGCCGGGCGAGCGCCTGATCGTGTGGTGCCACAACGTCCACGCATCCAAGAGTCCGGTCGATCTCGAGATCCCGGATCGTCCCCGGGCACTTGACGTGGAGCAGCTGGCGCGTCACGTCGCCGTGGGGCTCGGATACCCGACAGTCTCGATCGGTTTCACCTTCAACCGGGGGCAGGGCCCCGACTATTCGCTCCCCGCCGCCGACGAGGCAATGGTGGACGGCGTTCTCGCTCGAGTCGGCCGGCCGCTCTTCCTCGTGGACCTGCGCTCTGCCCCGGTCGGCGGCCCGGTCGATGCTTGGCTCCACCGGAAGCAGTCGATGCGAGCCCAGGGAGGTGCAGTCGGACTCGTCCCGGCAGAGGCCTACGACGCCCTGATCTTCTCCGAGACGATCACCCGGGCGGTGCCGAGCCCACGGGCCGTGAAGCGCTTCGAGTCGCTGGGTGCGCACTGAAAAGAGCCCGCGCCCAGGGTCGACCTCGGGTATCCTTGAGTGTCGCGTGGGAGAGTTTCCCGCGGACGGAGAAGGTGCCGAAGATCACCGAACGGGATGAAGGGAGCGTCGCAGTGGACTCCGAGAATCAGGGAACCGAGACCCGCACTCCGGGGCGGAGGAAGAGATCGTACGTGATCCGACGGGTCAAGAGAGCATCGGCACCGACTTCAAAAACGGATTCGAGTCCGGCGCCCGAGCGGGCCGCCGCCGAATCTCGCGACGCGCATCGTCCGCGACCCGTGACCCTGAGCGCCGAGGAGCGCTACCGAGCCATCGCCGAGGCCGCCTACTACAAGGCCGAAAGCCGAGGTTTTCAGCAAGGCGATCCCGCGCAGGACTGGCGGGAAGCCGAGGCCGAGATCGATGCCTGGATCCTCGGGAGCGAACGCGGCGACTGATTCTCATCTTCGTACCGGAGAAACCGATGCTCGACCTGATCTGCGCCAAGACGTGATCGGCCTGCCGCAAGGCGGTCGCCTTGTTGAAAGAAAAAGAGATCCCGTATCGCTACCGCGACTACCGTGACGAGCCGCTTTCCGCGACCGAGATTCGCGCCGTCCTCGAGAAGCTCGGCGTGGGTCCCGTCGACGTGCTTCGCCGAAACGACGCCGCCTTCAAGAAGCTCGGGTTGACGGGCAAGGAGCCTGCCGCCCGTCTCGTGAAGCTGATGGCCGACAACCCCACGCTTCTCCAGCGCCCGATCGGGGTTCGTGGCAAGAAGGCGGTCGTCGGGCGTCCCGCCGAGAATCTGCTCGAGCTCGCTTGACGCGGGTCACAGTTCAAGCGCGACTCCCTTCCCGTTCCGCGGTGCAGCGACGTCGAGGGGGACCTTTGGCTGGCGACCCTCGAATAGCGGGGGCAAGGTCGTGCGTTGATTGACTTCGCCTGACCGGCCCGATAGCATTCCGTGCAGACCCCACGTCGGTTCGTGACACGAATGAGGCCGCACTCGAGATGACCGAAGGCATCGTATTCGTCGTCGATGACGACGCCGCCGTTCGTCGAGCGCTGGAACGGCTGATCAAGTCCGTGGGTCTCCACGTCGAGACCTTCGCCTCGGCGCAAGATTTCCTGCAGCGCGATCCCCCTGATCGCCCGGCCTGCGTTGTAGCAGATATCCGGATGCCGGGACTGAGTGGCCTCGACCTCCAGAAAGAGCTGGCCGACGCCGATCTTTCCATGCCGATCGTTTTCATGACCGGCCACGGCACCGTGCCGATGAGCGTGCGGGCCATGAAGGCCGGCGCCGTCGACTTCCTGCAGAAGCCCGTAGACGAGCAAGTGCTGCTGGACGCGATTCACCAGGCGCTCGAGCGGGGCAGCCGCGAGCAGGAAGCATCCGCTCAGCATGCCGAGATTCAAGAACGCATCGAGCTGCTGACCGCGCGCGAGCGCGAGGTCTTCGAGCTGGTGGTCAGGGGGATGCTGAACAAGCAGATCGCCGCCGAGCTCGGCGCCAGCGAGAAGACGATCAAGGTCCATCGCGGCCGCGTCATGCAGAAGATGCAGGCCGACTCCCTTGCCGATCTGGTTCGGATGGCGGAGCGAGCGAAGATCAGGCGCTTCGAAGATTGAGCCTCATCCCTATCTCCAACCTACATCCGGGATGAAGAGCGAACCGGCACCTTCGGTCCTCGGCGTTGCCCGGGTACGACTTTGGTCTCATGCCGGTGGGCCGTTCGACCCACAGGCATTCGACTCCAGGCCCAAACCCGTCGGGCCATAGGCCGATGGTACGCTCCCGTCCATCCACGTAGTCTTGGGATGTGGAGGGCTCGACGGACGACGCAGAGTTCGGTCGCGCCCCGGAGACGTGATGGAACCGGAACGAACTACCCCCGATCCCGTCGTCTGCATCGTGGATGACGATGGGTCGGTTCGAAAGGCGTTGAGCCGGCTGATCGAGTCACTGGGTTGGCGGTCCGAGACCTTTGCGTCACCGGAGGAATTCCTCGGCCGCACCGTCGACGACGAGATCGCCTGCCTGCTCCTGGACATCCAGCTACCGGGTATGGACGGATTCGAGCTTCGCGACCGGACGGTGGCTGCGGGTCTCGATTCACCGGTGATCTTCATCACCGCACATCCCGACGCCCGCACGCGGGAGCGCGCGGCGGCCGCCGAAGCCGTGGCTTACCTCGAGAAGCCATTCGACGACCAAGCGTTGCTGGATGCCCTGGAAATCGCTCTCGACAGGATCGTCCACCCCGAGCGGCGACCCGACCGGCGGTGATTCGGTCGACCCTGTGGTCGAGCGGCAAGAGCGCTACGGGGAACGGGTGACGATCGGCCGCCCCTGCCGGTACAATCGGTTCATGAAGAGAGCGCTGGCGGCCGTCTGGCTCGTGCTGATCTGTGGCGTCGCCCCGTTTGCCCAGACCCGAGTCGAGGAGCTCGAGGAAAACCTGGAATCGGCCCGCGGCGCCGAGCGTATTCGGCTGCTGAACCAACTGGCCCGGGAGGTTCAGCACAACGCTCCCCGGGATTCCATCGCTTACGCCGCCGAGTCTCTCGATCTGGCGGAGGGCCTGAACGACCGCGACGGCCAGGCGGTGGCGCTCAACAACCTGGGCATCGCCCACTATTACCTTGCCGAGTACGACAAGGCGCTCGGCTACTACACCAGAAGCCTGGAGCTCGCGGAGCAGATCGGGAACGACGAGGTCGTCGCAAAGGCCCTGAACAACATCGGTGTCATCCACTACATGTGGGGCGAGTACGACCGGACGCTGGAGTACTACTCCAGAGCCCTCGAGAACCGGAAGCAAGCCGGTGACACCCACGGCATTGCCGTCGGTCACAACAATCTCGGCAACGTCTACTACGCCACCGAGCGGTACGACGAGGCCCTTCAACACCTCTCCGAGGCGCTGGATCTCTACACGGAAGTCAATGATGAGAGGCTCGCGGCAAGCACGTTGAACAACATCGGCCTCCTATACCACAAGGTCGAACGGTTCGACGACGCCCTCGAGAGCCTCGAGCGCGCCCGCGTCATCGAAGAACGCATCAACGACAAGCCGGGACTCGCCCTGTCTCTCAACAACATCGGGTTGGTGTACGACGCCTGGGGCAAGTATCGTGAGGCCCTCGAGTATTACCGGGCATCGCTTCGCGTCCGCGAGGAGATCGGGGATCGACAGGGCGCGGCAATCTGCCGCCAGAATATCGGGCAAGCGTACTCGGCCCTCGGCAACTTCGACCGAGCGATGGCGTACCAGACCGACGCGCTCGAGATCGCCACCGAGCTCAACATCCGTGAAATGCAAAGAGACGCCCACCGCGGGCTGTCGGAGACCTACGAGCGCATGGGCGACTTCGAGCGGGCCCTGAAGTCGTTCCGGCATTACCAGGCAGTCAACGCGGAGCTGTTCGATGAGGAAACCGGCCGCCGACTGGCGGAGCTCCAGGCTCGTTACGAGGTCGAGAAGAAGGACCGCGAGATCGAGGTTCTCGTCAAGAGCCAGGAGATCCAGCGCACGGTTCGCAACGCGATCGTGGTCGTGTCCATCCTGCTGCTGATCCTGGTCGTGTCGCTCTACATCGGGTACCGCCTGAAGGCCCGAGCGAATCGAGAAATGCGGAAGGCGCACAAGGCGATCGAGATCGCCCAGGCCGAACGAGAGAAGGCCGCTCGCGCCGAACTCGCCCACGTTGGCCGGGTGGCGACCCTCGGCGAGCTCGCGGCGGTGCTGGCGCACGATGTGAATCAGCCGCTCACAGCGATTCTCGCCAATGCCCAGGCCACCCGCCGTCTGTTGGCCTCCGATCAGCCGGACCGCGGTGACCTGGACGAGGCCCTGGCCGACATCGTCACCGGAGCTGGGCACGCCAGCGAGATCATCAAGAAGCTCAGGGAGCTCCTCCGCCGTGGTGAGATCACGCGGGAGCCGCTGGACGTCAATGAGACGCTTCGCGACGTGGAGACCTTCGCCTGTGCCGACGCGCGCCAGCACGGTGCGACCCTGACCCTGAACCTCGCGTCCGGCCTACCGCGGATTTCGGGCGATCGCGTCCAGCTCCAGCAGGTTCTGCTGAACCTGGTCCACAACGCCGCCGAGGCGATGGAGACCACCCCCGACGACGCTCGTGTGATCGTGGTGCAGACGTCCCTCGAGGACGACACCACAGTCCTCGTCGCGGTCCGAGACGCCGGAGCGGCACCCGACGACAGGGTCATCAACCGCATGTTCGAGGCGTTCTTCACGACCAAGGCCGAGGGCCTCGGCATGGGCCTTCCCATCTGCCAGACGATCGTCGAGTCCCACGGAGGCCGGCTGTGGGCGTCGCGGAATCCGGACGGGGGGCTGACGGTGCAGTTCACCCTGCCCGCCGACGCCGGCGTACAGCGGTAGGTCGGCCCGCCGGGCATCCCGGGTACGACTTTGGTCGTACGACCGTTCGCCCCTCGCACTAGGCGGACTCTCTGCAGGTCGCACGACCGTGGGGCCATCGTCCGATGGTACCCGCACCCTCCTGTTCGTAAGCTCCTGAGGAACAGACCGGCAATCCCGCGAGATGGCGATTGCACCGCCTCGTGTAGGAGGCTAGAACAATCTGCCAAGCGTTCTTGGCAAGGAGGATTCCAAAATGAAGAACCTGAAGCGTGTGGGCACGATCGTCGCGGTGCTGGCGATGGCGGGCCTCCTCACGACCGCCCAGGCACTGGAGCCCACGGTCGTGACCTTTGACAACGGGACCGAGGGATGGCTGCCCGGTGGCGACTGCGGGACCGTCTTCCCGGACAGCGGCAATCCGGGCGCGTACTGGAACGTCGCAAGTCATATTTGCGGCGACCCGAACGCGATTATCTTCCAGGGCTGGTTCTTTCTCACGAACGTCACCGATCCGGCCTTCATCGGCGACTACACGGCCAAGGGTCCGGTGCGCCTCAGCATCGACGTCAACATCAACGACTACACCTATTACTGGTTCGGCAGCCCGGTCGAGGAGTACCGTCAGCTCGTCGTCGAGTTCGTGGACTACGACAACCCGTACACGGATCCGAATACCGGCTACTCTTGGCCGTATACTTCGGTGATCTACCCCGCGGGCTACTTCCAGAACCGGAATGCCGGCTGGAAGACCTTCACCATCGACATCGTCGATCCCAACGCGACCGAGGTTCCCACGGGCTGGGTCGGCTTCGGCGGCCCCGAGGACCCCAACACCTACATGCCGCAACTTCCGCCGGACCGCACGTTCGCGGACGTGCTGGCCGAGGTGGACGAGATCCAGATCCACAACATCGAGCCCGGTTATTGGTATGACTACGGCTTCGTCTACAACGTCGACTTCGACAACATCACCATCCGGGAGCTGCCGCAGGAGTGCCAGGGCCAGGAAGCGACCGTCTACGTCGATTACGACGGCATCATCCGCGGCGGTCAGGACGACGGCCTGCCCTACGACGGCGTGCTCACCGGCACCCAGGGCGATGACGTCATCGCCGGCACCATGAACGACGACAGCATCCAGGGCCTGGGCGGCAACGATCTGATCTGTGGTCTCGCCGGCAACGACGACCTGCACGGCGGCCACGGTAACGACATGCTGTTCGGCGGCGAAGGTGACGACGTCCTGACCGGTCAGAAGGGCAACGACTTCCTCAGCGGCGGCGAGGGACGCGACGTCATCAACGGCGGTCCCGACTCAGACACCTGTGTCGAGGGCGATATCTTCAAGCTCTGCGGCCAATAGCCACTTGTTTCGGTTTGCACGAAGGCCCCGGGTGCTTGGCGCCCGGGGCCTTTCCGTAGCAGGGGAGACCGCAATGAGGGGCAGACGGGAGCGCAAGCGGATTCGATCGCTGGCGATGGGGCTGCTCGCCACGTTACCGCTGGTTACGTCCGACGGAGCGACGGCGGCGCCGGAAGGCGCCGGGACGCACTGGCGAATCGCTCCCTCCAGGGAGGCGGCCGCGCGGACCCACTCCCGGACCATTCACGTTCCGGCCGGGAAGTTCGACCCCCGCGGGAGGATGCTCGAGATTCCCACGGATCTGCGGCTGGGACAGTCTGACGAGTCAAGACCCGGCGTCCCCTGGCTCGTCCAGTTTCAGAGAGCACCCGGCCGGACCGAACGGGAAGCCCTCGAGGCCCGCGGCCTCCGGGTCCACGGGTACGTCCCGGACCATGCCTTCCTCGTGCGTGGGGCGGGCATGACCGCCCTGGCGGACCTGTCCGGAGTGGCGTGGGCAGGCCCCCTGCACCCCGGGTACCGGATGACGCCCGCCCTGTTGACCGAGCTCGAAGCGGCCGGGGAGCCGAGGCCCATGCGCGTGGTGCTTCTCGAGCCCGCGGAGCGCGGCCGCGTGACGGCGGCGCTGGGCGCCGCAGGCGCCACGCTTTCGGAGGTAGTGTTCCCCCCCGACGACCCACGTGTCTACTTCACCGGGGGCCCCGAGGTCGCCCGGGCCGCCGCCCGCCTGGACGGCGTTCGCCAGGTCGAGCTGGTGCGCACGGACTACGAGCCTCTCAACGACGAGTCACGTCCCGTGGTCCAGAGCGGCTCGGTGGACGGTGGGGCGATCTACCATCAATCCGGCATCACCGGCGCCGGGCAAGTCGTCGGCCTGATGGATGAAGGCTTGAACGTCGATACGCTTCTCCTGGCCGGCACCGACTCGCAGGCGGGATCCCCCGGACCGACGCACCGGAAGATCCATGACTACTCCACCATCTGGGGCGATTCCGACACGTGTGCGTGCCCGTCGGCGGGTGGATTCTCCCACGGCACGATGGCGGCCCAGGCGATCGCGGGTCAGGTGCCGGGCCCGGCCTCCGGAACCTTCGGCCCGCAGGCGGGAATCGCGCCGGACAGCAAGATCTTCTTTCAGGACGTCAAGATCGCCGGAGGCACGAGTTGCTCCGATCCGTCGAACTCAACGTTGAACCTCCCGCGTCCCCTGGACCTGGCGTTCATCCAGCTCCGTAGCGTCGTGCCCGTCTCCACGTGTGAAGCGGGCGGCACGTGCAGTCTGGACACCAGCTTGCCTTGCATCACCGACACGGACTGCGCACTCGACGACCTCCAGGGCGTCCTGTGGGTCGGCCCGTTCGGATCCGCCACCGGGGGGTATTGCATCGACGCGGGGGACGCGGACGAACATCTCTGGAACGTCCGTGACACCATGCTCTTCTTTCCGGCAGGAAACTCGGCACAGGGCGTCCAGTGTCCCGCAACCGCCAAGAACGTGGTTTCGGTGGGAGGGCACTACCAGGACCCGTACCTGAATATCTACGGTGCCGTGAGCGGCGCGTCGCTCACGTGCAGCGTCACGGACGCTTTCTGCACCACCGACGCCGATTGCGCTGCCGACCGCTGCGAGGACGGCCTGTGCTCCCTCAGCGGGGGAGCGTGCGTCGGTGACCTCGACTGCCCGACCGACACGTGTGCCAACAACCAGTGCTACCTGACCGGGGCACCTTGCGGCAACGATAGCGACTGCCCGCTGAACCCGTGTATCGACCCGACTCTGACGTGTGAGGGCACGAGCACCGGTTGCACGAGCGACGCCCATTGCGAGCCGGGGGTTTCGTGCGTGGGGACCGACCCGGAGCTGGAGTGTTTGCTGTACGGGGGAAGCTGCACGACCGACGACGACTGCCCTGCCGATACGTGTGAAGAGTACTTCTGCTCCCTCAGCGGTGGCTCCTGCACAAGCAACGCGGACTGCGTCCAAGATTACTGCGGGGTGTCGGCCAGCCGGCGGACGCAGCCGATGCTGCTGGCGCCCGCCTGCGACCTGCCGGGAGGCGACAACGTCTCGGTCTCCGGGCAGCAGAGCGATTCCTGCTTCAACGAGCCCACCGCCCCGCCGTCGAGCACCGTTCACGAGGGAGCCTGCGGAACGTCGTTCGCGAGCGCCTACCTCGCCGGCGCCGCGGCTCTGGTGAGGGATTACTACCGGCAAGGCTTCCACGAGGGTTGTGCCGATCCGACGGCCACGACCTGCGGGCAGCCGAACCCCGCCGCCGGCCTGTCCCCTTCCGGCGCGCTGGTGAAGGCCACCCTGCTCAACAGCGGCGAGTCCATCGCCCCCGAAGATTGCCCGGACTGCAGTGGAATCCTCGGCGGGCAGGGCCTGGGCCGGATCAACCTGTCCCGCACCCTGCCTTTGAGTTCCCATCCGGAGACGCCCGGGTCCGTTCATTTCTTCGATTCGATCCAGGAGGGGAGCATCGCTCCCGGGTTGCCGGACGGCTACGACCTGGCCGCGGCCTACCATGTCCGGGATGCGAGTCAGGAGCTTCGCGCCACCGTGGTGTGGATGGACCGGGGGTCGTTCGGAGGCTCCCTGCACAACCGGCTCCGGCTACGCCTGGTGGGCCCCACCGAGACCTACCACGGCAACAACTTCGGCGGCTATTGCTCCGGCACCGGCAGAGCCTGCTCCCGGGATGCGGATTGCATCACCCCCGGCGCAACCTGTCTGGCACCGCAAGAGACCACCGTGTCCGTCAGCGCGGGGGGCGTTCTGCGCGATGCACACAACACCTTCTCGACGGTCCGGATCGCTCCCGAGGATCTGGTCGTGGGCACCTGGGAGGTCTGGGTCGAGGGGTTGGACGTTCCGCTTCCCGATTCCAACTACCTTTGTGCGGCGGAGGTGTGCGGCGTGGAGCTGCCGACCCTTCCCTTCGCCCTCGTGTTGACCGGGGCCGGCTTCGACGTCTCGTCGTCGAGCGGCGACGACGACGGCGACGGCGAGCCGAACTTCGGCGACAACTGCCCTGACGTCGCCAACGGGGCACTGGAGGACCTCCAGGCGGATGACGACGGCGACGGGGTGGGGAACGCCTGCGACAACTGCGGCCAGCTGGCCAACTCCAACCAGCTCGACGCCGACGCCGACGGGATCGGGGATGCCTGCGACAACTGTCTGTCCATCCCCAACCCGGGCCAGGAGAACGACGATGGCGACGGCGCGGGGAACGGCTGCGACTGCGCGCCGGGCGACGCCACGACCTGGGAGCCCGCAACGACGGTGACGGGTCTGAGCCTCTCCAAGGTGGGAAGCGCGATAGAGCTCCACTGGAGCGGCCAGAGCGGCACGGGGGTGGGCAACCCGGTCTACGACCTGTTGCGTTCCTCGACGGCGTCCTTCGAGTCGGGCTCTGTCTGCATCGAGTCCGATGGCGCGGATACCACGGCCACCGATGCCACCAGATTGGCCGGCGGTGAGAACGCGTACTACCTGGTGCGCCCCGAGAACTCCTGCGGCCCGGGTTCCGTCGGCACGACATCCGAAGGCGTTGAGCGCGTCGTGCTATCAGGCGGCTGCGACCCCTGACGGCCTGTCTATAGAAACGCAGTGCCCCAGATGTCGAGGAGTCTCGGGCGGCGAGGCCGACAGTCGAGGGCGCGATCCGAATCGACCGCCTCGCCAGCGACGCACGCGTTCAGGACCTGTACGACTGGCGTCTTCGGGCTGAAGAGACTCGCGCTGATCATGAGAGACGGCAAGATCTACACGAACACGCCAGACTCCTGCGGCGGGGCCAGAGCCCGGTGGCCAGACGTACGCCGTGGTCAGAGTCTTCCCGTCCGCCCTTGGAGCTCGTTGGTTCTTCAGGGGACGCGGGTTCGATTCCCGCCGCCTCCACCAACCGGCCCTCGGACCGGATCCCCGTCCTTTCCTCGCGCCAACGGGTTGCACCGTATAACGGGTGCCGAGGCGTCGGATGGATGAACGAACCACGGATCCCGGACGAACAACGGCTGAGGGCGATCTTTCGCGCGTTGGCTGAGCAGCGCGTCGAGTACGCCGTGTTCGGATCTGTGGCGCTGGCCTGCACGGGCTGGCTCGCGCGACTGCCGACCTGGACCTCTTCATACGACCGAATGCGGACAAAGTCGAGCGCCTGAAAGCGGCCCTGCGCAGCGTCATCGAAGATCCGAATATCGATGACATATCCGCCGAAGATCTGTGCGGAGCGTATCCCGCGGTTCGTTGCGTTTCTCCCGACGGATTCGGCCTCGATCTCCTTACAAGACTGGGGGAGGCGTTCCGTTACGAGGATCTCGATATCGAAGAGCGAGACTACGAAGGCGTTTCCGTCAGGGTGGTCACCGCTCGAACGCTCTGGCGGATGAAGAGAGACACGACTTGTCCCGCGGATCGCTTTGATGCGGATATTCTGGCCGAGAGATTCGGATTCCGGGAGGAGTAGCATGTCGGTCACGCGCTATGTTGAGCGCCCGCATCAGGGTCTTGGCGGCGCGATTATCCAGCCGGCAGACGATCCCGCTGGCGATGGCCCGTTAGTCAAGCGGGAGCGACTCGGTGGCTTGCTCAACTATTACTACCGAGAAGCCGCATGAAATAGGGACGATTCAATAAAGGTACAATACGCCTTCGACGCGGCGGAAGACCTCGCCCTCGTGTCCCCAGCCTGACGGATTCCCGCACCTCGCGAGAGTTCCGGGTTCCTCCGCGCGCGGACCCCGTGGGGTCCGATGCCCCGCCGCCCAGAATCGTACCCGGGATATACTGGGCGGGAAAATGGCGGGTTCGAGGACGACACGCGCGATGACATATTGGCCGTTACCAGACCCAGAACGCGGCCAATCCCACCTACCCGCGCCGACGAGTTTTTGCTGGCCATCGGGCACCTCGGGGTGGGACTTCAGGAGTTGCTTCCAAAGGACCTGCTGGAATCAAACCGACCGTCGGGATAACGGATCGCAGGGTTGTGGTGGCGGGTCGTGAAGGACGCTCCTCTGAATGGGACGAGCGATCTGGGAACCTCCGGAGGCGGGTCCTTCAGGGCTTCGGGCGCTGCTAAAGTAGCGACGGTGGTTCCGTTAGTGAGGCGATCGTGACAACCCTGGGCACGGCGTACGTCGTCGTGGCGGCAGTGTGCCTGGTGGTCGGTCTCCAGCACTTCGGGGCCGGATGGCGCCTCCGGGACCGGCGGGTTCACCTGTTGTTCGCCGGCGCGGCGACTGCGGCGGCGGTCGATGCTCTGGTTCAGCGCCGGTTCGTGTTGGCGGCGAGCCCGGATGAGTTCGAGCGGCTTTTTGCCTGGTCGGCGGTGTCGATCTGTGTCTTTCTGATCCTCCTGTTGTGGTTCATCGAGGCGCGGACCAGTGCCGTTCGTCGCGGTTTGCTGCTGGCCGAAACCGCGCTTCTGTTCGTCACCGCCATGCTCGACTTCGTGCTGCCGTCCGGTGTCGTCGCGACCATGGACGTGACGTCGGTGCGGGATGCCGTGCTCCCCTGGGGTGAGACCTTCTCGCGGCCCGTCGGCGACGCCAGCCCCCTGCGGCTGGTGGGCGATCTTGCCAACATCGGTTTTCTCGTCCTGCTGATCGACACGGCGTTTCGATTGGTGCGGCGGGACCGGCTTCGGGAGGCGTGCGTGATCGGGATCAGCACGCTCGTCCTGTCGCTGTCGGTGCTCGCGATCATCCCGATGGATCTCGGTCTGCTCGACCTGCCGTCGCTCCACCCGTTCGCGTTTTTGCTCATCGTTGCGATGATGGCCTGGGACCTTGTGGAGACCGCGGCGCGTTCGTCGGAGCTCACTCTCGAGGTGGCTGCCGGCGAACGGCGTTGGAGGCAGCTCATCGAGAGCATTCAGCTGCTGGTCGTCGGAATCGACCGGGATGGGCGAATCACCCTGATGAACCCGTTTGCCGAGCGGGTCTCGGGTCGGTCGTCGGCGGAGATGATCGGCAGGCACTACCTCGAGTTTGTGAGTGATGACGAGCGGGAGTCCGTCGAGGCCTCAGTCGACCGCGGTCTGGCTGGTGACCCCGAGTCCGAGAACGAGAGGGTCCTGGTCGCTGCAGATGGGGACCAGCGGATCATTCGCTGGCGCAGCGTCGTCCTCCGCGACCCCGGTGGCGTTCCCGGGGGGCTCCTCAGCGTCGGTGCGGATGTCACCGACCGCTGCCGCTCCGAGTCGGAGCTTCGCCGTGCAACC
>Ga0316191_10000078_pt1 | contig 48787 bp, 38 predicted proteins | sample Eddworburr2cm_MG_FD_204928 | JGI IMG/M metagenome (GOLD analysis project Ga0316191, IMG submission 204928) | Coastal sediment microbial communities from Maine, United States - Eddy worm burrow 2 cm | ecosystem: Environmental > Aquatic > Marine > Coastal > Sediment | place: USA: Maine...
AATGGCGGAGCAGGAAGATGTGACGGTCTTTGGCACGAGTGCCAAGTACATATCGGCGCTCGAGAAAGCCGGCGTGCGGCCGAAAGAAGAATTCTCGTTGCCCCATTTACGCGCAGTGCTGTCTACTGGTTCGCCGCTGGCACCAGAGAGTTTCGATTACGTCTATGACGCGATCGGCGACGACCTGCAGCTCGCCTCCATTTCCGGTGGCACCGATATCCTGAGCTGTTTCGCGCTCGGTAACCCCGTGCTGCCGGTGCGGCGCGGCGAGTTGCAGTGCCGCGGCCTGGGAATGGCGGTCGAAATCTGGAACGACGATGGGCGGCCTGTCGTCGCCGAGCACGGTGAACTGGTCTGTACGAAGCCGTTTCCATCAGCACCGGTCTGTTTCTGGAATGACCCGGACGGGGCGCGTTATCGCGCAGCTTACTTCGAGCGTTTTGAGGGAATCTGGGCGCACGGAGATTTCGCCGAGCTGACTGAAAACGGTGGCCTCGTCATCCACGGCCGGTCCGATGCCGTGTTGAATCCGGGTGGTGTACGAATCGGTACAGCCGAGATCTATCGGCAGGTCGAGAAGCTGGACGAAATCGTCGAGAGCATCGCGATCGGCCAGAACTGGAAGGACGATGTCCGTGTTGTACTTTTCGTGATTCTGCGACAGGGCATTGAGCTCGACGACAATTTGCAACAACGGATTCGCGCGGTCATACGCGCGAACACGACGCCGCGGCACGTGCCGGCGAAGATCGTCGCGGTACCCGAGATACCGAGGACGAAGAGCGGCAAGATCGTTGAACTGGCCGTGCGCTCGGTCGTGCATGGCGAGCCCGTGAAAAACACCGACGCGCTTGCGAACCCGGAGGCGCTGGCACATTTTGCCAACGTCGACGAACTGGCGACCGACTAGGTCATTCGGAGAAGGATATGCAGGGTATCGAAGTCGTACGCGGACATGTGTTGCCGGAATGGATTGACTACAACGATCACATGAACGTCGCGTACTACCTTCTCGCATTCGACCAGGCTGTCGATGTGCTCTGGGCCGACTTCGGCCTGACCGAGGAGTACATCCGGTCGCAGAACAGCTCGACGATAGCGGTCGAGTCGCATGTCACCTGGCAACGCGAGGTCGTGGAAGGCGCGCCATATGTCATTACGGCGCAGATCCTGGCGTTCGATGACAAGCGTATTCACCAGTTCCAACGTATGTATCACGCGGAGGAGGGCTTTCTTGCGGCGACCTGCGAGTGGATGAATCTGCACTTCGACACCAGCATTCGTCGCGTTGCTCCCTGGCCGGACGAAATTCGTGCACGCATCGCCGAGTTCGCGGACAATCAGGAACCGCAGCTGTGGCCTGAACAGGCGGGTCAGCGCATGCAGGTCAAGCATCCGATCTTCAGTGGGAAACCAAAAGCGTCATGAAAGGAAAATTTCTGCTTGCTATCGACCAGGGCACCAGCAGCAGCCGCACGGTAATTTATGATCACGACGCACGTGTCGTGGCAAGCGCACAGCAAGAATTCCCCCAGATATACCCGCAACCGGGTTGGGTTGAGCATGATCCCGAGGCCATCTGGGAGTCCGTAACCTCGGTCACGGGTGGGGCGATGCGCAAGGCAGGTGCAGCGGCCGCGGACATTTCCGCTATCGGCATCACGAACCAGCGCGAGACGACCGTCATCTGGGACCGCGAAACGGGCGAGTGTGTGTACAACGCGATCGTCTGGCAGGACAGGCGTACGGCCGACTATTGCCAGGCGCTGAAGGACGACGGTCTCGAGGCCGTCGTGACCGAAAAGACCGGCCTGCGGCTGGATCCCTATTTTTCAGGCTCAAAGATCGCCTGGATCCTCGACAACGTGGACGGAGTGCGCGCTCGGGCGGTAGCAGGAAAGCTGGCATTCGGCACGATCGACAGCTTCCTTTTGTGGCGGCTGACCGGCGGTCGTGCACATGCGACGGATGCAACCAATGCGTCGCGAACCCTCCTGTTCAATATTCATACGCAGGAGTGGGACGAAGACCTTCTCAGGATGTTCTCGGTCCCGCGCGAACTGTTACCAGAAGTAAAAGACTGCGCTGCGGATTTCGGCATCACTGTCGATGACTGTATCGGCGGGAACACGCCTGTTTGTGGCATCGCCGGCGATCAACAGGCGGCGCTCATCGGCCAGGCCGGTTTCGAGCCTGGCATGACCAAGAGCACATACGGTACCGGCTGTTTCGTCGTTGCGAATACGGGTGACAAGGCGCTGCGCTCTGATAATCATCTGCTGACGACGGTAGCGATGCGTATCGGTGGCAAGGTGACCTTCGGACTGGAGGGAAGTGTATTCGTCGCTGGGTCAGCCATTCAGTGGTTGCGCGATGAATTACGAATTATTGATTCCGCACCGGAGTCGGAGGCGATTGCGCGTAACACGGGTGTTGTCGAGGAAGTCTATGTCGTACCGGCGTTTGCAGGCCTTGGCGCGCCCTATTGGGATCCGGGTGCGCGCGGCGCGGTGTTCGGTCTCACCCGTGGCAGCGGCCGCGACGAGCTGGTGACCGCAACGCTGCAGTCGGTTGCATTCCAGACGTGCGATCTCATCGCGGCCATGTCCGACGACGGCATCAAGCCCAGCGTGATTCGCGTCGATGGCGGCATGGTGGCGAACGATTGGTTCCTGCAATTCCTCGCCGATATGCTCGACGTGCCGGTTGAGCGACCTGGGAATGTCGAGTCGACCGTACTGGGTGCTGCCTACCTGGCCGGGCATCAGGTGGGCGTCGTCGATTCGCTGGCTGACATCAGCGGATTGTGGGAGCGAGACGCGCTGTTCGAGCCCGCCATGCAGTCTGCTCAGCGTGAGCGCCTGTTCGAGGGCTGGCGTGACGCGGTTCGCCGCGTAAGGACGGATGCCTGACCTTGCTTCGAGCTCGACAAAAAATCGGTAAGTACAGGATCCTCGGTCGCATCGCGACCGGGCCGCTCGCCGATGTTTATCGCGCCTATGACACGATTCAGAAGATCAAGGTCGCTCTCAAGATCCCGAAGCAGGACGAACACACCGGGCACGATGAGTTCCTGCACGAAGTGCGTGTCGCCACGAAGCTGAAACACCCGAACATCCTCTCGGTATTGAATGCCAGTTACATCGACGATCAATTCGTCATCGCAATGGAACTCGGTGAAGAGTCGCTTGCGGATCGCATAGAACGGCGCACGTCGACCACGAGCAAGCTGGATCTGGCAGGGCAAGGCCTGGCTGCCCTGGCTCATGCGCACGAGCACAAGATCATCCACTGCGATATCAAGCCTGAAAACTTCATCCTGTTTCCGGGCAACCAACTGAAACTGGCAGACTTTGGTTTTGCCAAACTCAGCTTGCGGACGCTGAAAGCATCGGGCTCCGGGACAATCGACTACATCGCGCCTGAGCAAGCGATGGGACGGCCGAAATTCCAGTCCGACGTGTTCTCGATGGGCCTCGTCCTGTATCGCCTGTTCTCCGGAACGCTACCCGAATGGCCGTTTGCATGGCCGCTGGCCGGTTACGAGAAGCTGCAAGCGCGCGTGCGGCCCGAGCTCATCGATGTGCTCAAAAAGTCGATCCAGGTGGATGCCGCGAAACGTTACCGTACCGCAGTGCAGATGCACGCCGAATTCGAGCGTCTGCACAGCCATGCACGCAAGCAAAAGCAGGTGCGGACCAAGAGCGGGTCCAAACGCTGCACTTCATGGCGGCAATTGCAGTGGCGGGAATTCCAGCGACAATTCAAAGAACAGCTCGACACGCGGTATCAGTGTCGGCGTTGTGAAGGCCCCGTAGCCGAAAGCATGCAGGCCTGCCCGTGGTGTGGTTTTGACAATCCGTCGCGGGGCTCAGAAACCCGCATGCCCGCACACTGTCCGCGCTGCGAGCGCGGCGTCAAGAACGACTGGAACTATTGCGCATGGTGCCACGGACCGGGGTTCGAAGAGGAAGCGACTCGCAGTTATCCCGACAAGCGCTATACGGCGAAGTGCGAAAATAAGCGCTGCCGAGGGCCGCTAATGCCCTTTATGCGTTATTGTCCACATTGCCGCATGAAGGTTCGGCGCCCCTGGAAGCTCAAGGGTAGCCGACATTCATGCAAAGCCTGCAACTGGGGTATCGCGCACGAGTTCTGGAATTATTGCGCCTGGTGCCGCGAACCTGTGAGACGCAAATGAGCGGCGATGAACCGACAGAACAGCACGACCTCCTGGTCCTCGATGGTGCATTCGAACCGGACCAGGTTGAGGTCAATGTCGCTGGTGGTTCCGCCATTGCCTGCACCTGCAAGGACCCCCGCAAAGAGTCGGAAAATGAGGACACGACCGCCATCATTCCGTATGGCCCTGGCGCCGCCGTGCTGGTCATTGCCGATGGCGCGGGTGGGCTGCCAGCCGGCAAGCGCGCGTCCCTGACAGCGGTCACGACGCTTGCGGCGTCGCTGCAGGCCGCCATGGACAAGACGATGTTGCTGCGCACAGCCATCCTCAATGGTATTGAGGCAGCCAACGAGGCGGTGCTGGGGCTTGCTAACGGTTCTGCGACGACGATGACGGTGATCACTATCGAGGGGCTTGTTGCGCGTTCCTACCAGATAGGCGATTCCGAGGCGCTCGTTGTCGGGCAGCGCGGCCTGATCAAGCTGCAGACAACGGCACACTCACCCACCGGCTTCGCTGTTGAAGCCGGCTTCCTGGACCAGCGGGAGGCGCTGCACCACGAGGAACGCCACCTTGTTTCGAATTTCCTCGGGACGAGCGATATGCGTATCGACGTCGGGGCGGGTATCGAATTGCAACCGCGGGACACGGTACTGTTGGCAAGTGACGGTCTGACGGACAATGTTCACCTCGATGAAATCATCGAGCACGTGCGAACCGGCGGGCTGGCCGAGAGTGCACGGTCGGTCGTGGAACTGGCCGCCAGCAGGATGGAGACGCGACGGCCAGGACAGCCGAGCAAGCCGGATGATTTGTCCCTGATCCTGTTCCGCAAACCGGATCGTACGCGTATTATCGGTGGATGACGTCATTCGGCGGGAACTCGGCGCCCGGTTTGGGTTCCAATGGTTACGATTCGGGAGAGAAACGATGACATTGAATACCCGGAACAACCCGAAAATTATGGCGGCTGTCCGTGCCGGCCTCGCGATAGCGTGCACGGGATTGCTGATCGCGGGTTGTAGTACCCAGAGCAGCATGACGGGCTCCAGTGGTGGTTCCAGCGGCGGCGTGCAGTTGCCAGGCGGTGGATCCTCGGGCGGTGGTGCGTCGGGCGGAGGCATGCCTCCCCCTGGTGGATCATCGGGTGGCGAATCGGGCTCAGGTGGTGAATCGGGTGGCATGCCACCTCCCGGTGGCTCGTCCAGCGGTTCGATGGGTGGTTCGACGGGTGGCTCCATGGGAGGAGGTTCCTCCGGTGGTGGCTCATCTGGCGGTGCAGTCGGCGGTATGGAAGGCATGGAAGGCGTCAGTATTCCCGGCGGCAGCGGCAGTGCCGGCGGTGAGGGCGGTGAGGGCGGTGAGGGCGATAGCGAATGTGATAATGGCGGCGTAACCGGTGGCGGTATCGGCGGCGGCATGGATTGCGAGGACAGCGGCGGTGGTGCCGGCGGTGTCGGCGAGTTCCCGGGCGGTGGAGATCCTGAACAGGCCGAACAACTCGGAAAAGAGCTCGATAAATCGCTCGGCGAATTTGATGAGTCCCTGGGCGAGGAGCAACGCGAAATATCCTCGGCCACGCGAAATACTGAGGGCTTTGATACGGGTTCCGGCGGCAATCGTGGCGGCTCTATCAGCTTGGGTGAACAGGCTGCCGGGGCCATGGGAAGCGGCAGCAGCGGCGGTGGCAGCGGCGCCGGCGGTGACTCGCCAGGTGAAGTAGGTGGTGGCGAAGTGCTGGCCGGCATGGACGAGCAGGAGGTCGCAAGACGCACACCTGATGATATCGAGGCGCTCATTGATGATGATATCGTTGCCAAGCAACTCCGCGAGGCTGCTCTGGCAGAAGAAGATCCCGAATTGCGTGAACGCCTCTGGGACGAATACCGCAAATACAAGGGTATGTAGGGAGAACGATCACGAACCATGCTGAGGTTATCGCTGCTAATAATTCTACTGTGCCTGGTTGGCGCCGGTTGCACGGTCAACGAAGTAATCGTTGCTGATGAAACGGAGCTCGTTGTTGCGGATGAACCCGCCGATGAGTCTCGATTGCTCGATATCGGCATCGTCGAGTTTGATCCGGGCATAGACGACGATAACAACGCCAGGAAAACCGGCGTTCATGAAGAGATTCGTTTCGCCGAAACGAAATATCTCGCGTATCACCTGAAAACAACCCTGCAGGGCACTGGCCATTGGGGCGCTGTGCGCGTGATTCCGTCCCGGGAAGCGTTCACCGATGTTGTCATCAGCGGCGATATCGAGAAATCGGATGGCGAGTTTGTCGTACTCAATATCTCGGTTGAGGATGCAAGTGGCACCCACTGGTACGACAAATCGTATGAAACTCAGACTGGCGTAACCTCGTATTCAGAACGTCGTGACCGGCGGCTGGATCCCTATCAGAAGGTGTTCAACGATATCGCCAACGACCTGCACGCACATGCGGAGCTTCTGGAACCGAAGAGATTGCGGCAGGTGAGGCAGATATCGGAACTGAAGTTTTTTGCGGACATGTCGCCACTGGCTTATGGGGAGCATCTTGCAGCGGACAATGACGGCATCACCAGCATTGTCAGGTTGCCGGCTGAGAACGATCCGACTGTCGCGCGCCTCCGGCAGATTCGGGAGCGTGATCGGCTCGTCGTCGACACGCTCAATGAGCACTATGCAAATTTCTATTACGGCATAGCCATTCCGTATCGCAACTGGCGCAAGGCGACTCGCCAGGAGTCGATTGCGTACCGCGAGGTGAAGCGCTCGGCACGTATGCAGGCCCTTGTTGGCGTCGTCGTGCTGGCTGGGTCGCTTGCCATCGACACCGATAATTCGAGCAGCAGCCGACAGCGCCGTGTAAACCGCAGCCTGCAGGCAATGGGAATCAACGAAGGCCTGAACCGTATCATTGGTGGTATCCAGCGTGGCAATGAGGCCGATTCGCATGTCGCTACAATTGGCGAGTTGTCGGAATCCTTTGGTGCACAAGCTGCCCCCATGGTTGTCAGCGTGGAGGGTCAGGAGCGCCGTCTTACCGGGACCGCTGCGGCTCAATACGAAAGCTGGCGGCGCCTGCTGAAAGAAATCTATAAGGCTGAAACAGGCTTTACGCAAACGGTCGACGTTGGCACTCCGTCACGTACGACTGAAAATTCACTGGCGAACTAGCGAGACACAAGCGGCGCACGATGCTCGATCTCAGCAAAGGGACGCGGTTGGCCGAGCGGTATACGCTTGAGCGAGGTATTGGCAGCGGTGGCGAAGCCACGATCTGGCTGGCAAAGGACCGACTGACTCGAGCGGAAGTCGCGCTGAAAATCGTCCCTTCAAAAGGTGGCGCAAGGGCTCGCCTGCACGACGAGTGGCAAACCAACCTGAGGCTCATGCACGCGCATGTTGTGCGCGTATTCGAATTTCACGAAGATCAGGGCGTCGCGTTCTACAGCATGCAATTCGTCGATGGGGCTGATCTCGGTGTCCTGACCGGCAGCGCGTTAGCTGACCTGTTACCCCCTGTCGGCCTGGTCGCTGAAGTACTGCGTTATGCGCACGGCAAAGGATTTGTTCATCGCGATATCAAGGCGTCCAACGTGCTGCTCGATTTCAATGGCGCTCCCTACCTGAGCGACTTTGGTGTTGCGTCGCGCATAGGATCGAGGAGTTCCGGTGGGTCCCCGATAGCGGCCAGTCCGGAAGCTATTCGAGGCGATGCCGTGCAGCCCGCGGACGACATATTCGCTTTGGGCACGCTTATCTACGAGTTGATTTCGGGTGCACCTCCACAAGCGAGTACGGGTGCCGCAGGCGAGCCGGAAATCCAGCCTCTGCTTGCTGCAAGTGGTGAGGATGTCCCCGCGGCAATACGCGACCTGGTCGCGTCTATGCTGGACCACGATGCCGACAACCGGCCCGATGCGGAAGGCGTCGTCAATGTCCTGCGGCAAGCCGGATTTCCGCCGGGCGTTGCGCGATCGCAAATTACCGCGCGGCCGATTGTTGCCGAAGAACGAATCGAGCGCGTAGAGGCCGTCAGGCGATCGCCGATACCGGCAGCGGGCCAGGCTACTCTGGAGGCGGTGGAATCCCCAGGGATCAGCCCACGCACAATGGGTATAGGCCTGGCCGTACTCGTCATCGTGCTTCTTGGCGTCGTTTTCCTGCTACCGGTTATCACGGAAAAGAAGAGCGGTCCAGCCGACACCAGGCTGGTCCCCGCGGCAAGTACCTCGTCCGGTGAATCTCCGGTAGCAGCCGATACTCCTGATGAGAGCGATATGACGGGAGGCAATCGGGTCACGCGCGAATTCGTTCCCGAGAACACGGCACTCGATGGCGAAACGATCGAGTTCAATGAAAACGATGCTGACTACACCGGTCTCGATGATACGGGCAAGCTGCGTTACAAGGTCGACATGATTCTGGGTGAGTTGCTCTCGGACTTCGAGACACTCGAACGCCGCGCTGTCCAGCGCTGGGCTGCGGTACCTTATCGCCGTGCACAGGATTTCTACAAAGAGGGTGACGATGCCTATCTTAGAAAAGACTGGGCTGCAGCCGAGGTACATTACCTTGATGCGCTGTCGGTTCTCGAACCGCTGTTCGATCGGGTAGAACCGGAGTTTGAAAAAGCGCTGGCAGCCGCCTCCGCAGCATTTGAAGCGGGCGACAGGGCGGAAGCATTGCGGCTGTTCGAGCTCGCGGTAGCCATAACGCCGAATCATCCCGCGGCGCGAGAGGGGTTCGAGCGGGCGAAGAACCTGGACGCGGTGTTGCAGCTGGTTGACCGGGGACTTGAGTACGAAGACGAGCTCGAACTCGATGCTGCCGAAGCGAGTTTTCAGCAGGCGATTGATCTGGACCCCAACTGGATCCCCGCGCAGGAAGGGGTGGAACGCGTGCGGGCCACACGCACGAAAATCCAGTTTGATTCACGTATGAGCGAGGGTATCGAGGCGCTGGCTGTGGGTGACTACCTCGGTGCTCGTGCCGCGTTTCGTATGGCTCAACAGCTGATTCCGGGCTCACCCGAGCCAGCAGACGGGCTCTTGCAGGTTGACCAGGGTCTGAGACTGGACAATATCAACATGCTTGAGCAGGAAGCAGCGGCGCTCGAACAATCCGAGCACTGGGATGCGGCAGCAAAGAGCTACGAAGAGATCCTGAAGGTCGATGGCAACCTTTCATTTGCGATGGAAGGACTCGCGAAGGCCCGCAGTATGGGCAAGTTGCACCAACAACTCGACGATTACATCGCGGATCCCGACCGGCTGTCAGTGCCGTCTGTCATGAAAAGGGCGACGACCCTTGTTGTCGACATCACGCGGATGGCCGAAATCGGACCGCGCCTCGCAAGCCAGCGTGACGAGCTGTCACGACTGCTCAAGCGCGCGGCAACGCCTGTCTCGATAGAGCTGGTCTCTGATAATCTGACGTCAGTATCCATCTACAAGGTTGGCGCGCTCGGCAATTTTGCGAGTACGCGGCTGGATCTGCGGCCGGGGACCTATGTAGCTGTCGGCGTACGGCCGGGATATCGAGATGTCCGCCTCGAGTTTCGCGTGGCGCCTGAAATCGACATGAAACCTGTCGTCGTTCGTTGCGAGGAACCGATTTGAAATTCGACCATCTCATAGTCACGGATGTTGAAGGCGAGCGCCGCCTGGATGCTCGGGACCTCCCGCTTCGTGTTGGCACGAGCAGTGAGTGTGAACTCAGGGTGCCGGGTCCGGGCGGTGAGCCCGTCGCGCTTCTGGACCTTTTGGATGGCATGCCATTTGTGCAGCCAGTCGGTCGCAACACCTCCCTGACCATCAACGGTGAGCCGCTCGGCACGAGCCGCCGCCTCGACGATGGCGATGAACTGGAATTCTACGGGAGCCGGATACGAGTCGCGGCGGGTGGCGACAGGCTGGTGCTCGAGGTGCGGCTCGAAGACAGTGCCTACGTGACGCGTCCGCCGGACATGCCGCAAGATGTCGAGATCCCGGGTGAAGAGGCCATCGCACCGACGGCATTTTCGAGGGCTGCCGACACTGCGGCAAAGATTCACAAGGAAAAGGAAAGCCCGCTCAAATACATAGTCGGCGCCGGTCTTGTGATTCTGTTGCTCGCGTCATATCTGCTGTTCAGCGCCAAGTCTGTCGAGTTTGAGATCGAACCGGCAGGACCCGACAGCTTCAATATCGACGGTGGCTGGTTCCGCCTGCCCGTGGGCGACCGGGTCCTGCTGCGCAAGGGGACCTACACTGTCAATGTGAAAAAGCAGGGCTACTACGATGTGCAACAGAGCTTCGTGGTTGGCGACGAGCAGTCAATGACGCTCAACCTGAGTATGCGCAAAAAGCCCGGACGCCTTTTCGTAAAGGTTGAGCCGGCCGTTGACGCAATAGTTACTGTCAATGAGAGCCAGGTTGGTAAATCGCCATTCGGTCCGGTGGAACTCGAACCGGGAGAACACGCCGTGCGGGTCGAATCGGATCGATTCCTGCCATTCGCGGGTGTGGTTGACATACCCGGTCTCGATCTGCAGGAGGACCTGAGCGTGCAACTCGTGCCGCGGTGGGCCGAGGTGACCGTCGAGTCCGAACCGTCGGGCGCGAAAATTCTCGCCGGCGACGAGGAGGTTGGCATCACACCCGCGACCATCGAGTTACTCGAAGGGTCGCACGATCTCACGGTGTCGAAAGACGGGTTCAGTGCCTGGGATGGCGCCGTGATTGCAGAACCGAATGTTGCGCAACAATTGCCACGCATTATTCTCCAGCCGGCGGATGCACGTCTCACGGTGAATACGATTCCGCGTGGCGCGAATGTGACGGTCAATGGTCGATATCGTGGCCAGTCGCCTCTGACCTTGTCACTGGCACCAGATATCGATTACGAAATCGGTTTGTCGAAAGCGGGCTACGGCGTCACGCGACGAAATCTGCGACTGGAATCAAATGCCTCCGATTCGATTACAGTAGACCTGTCAGCACGCCTCGGGACCGTGACAGTCGTCGTGCAGCCTGAAGATGCGACGGTGTACGTTGACGGCCGCGCGCGGGGCAAGGGGAAGACCACGGTGCGCCTGAGTTCCGCACCGCACGTAATAGAAGTGCGGCGGCAGGGTCACATCGACTGGAAGCGCACCGTCACACCACGTCCAGGCTACCCACAGACACTCACGGCCAGTTTGAGGTCACTTGAAGCGATTGCTCAGGATCGTATCGCCAAGATACTGAAATCGCCGGCCGGACAAACGTTGCGGCGTGTGGAAGCGGCGACCTTCACGATGGGCGCATCGCGTGCGGAAGTCGGGCGCCGTGCAAACGAGGTGATTGTCCCGGTGACCATCACGCGGCCGTTCCTGATTGGTGTTAACGAAGTGACCAATAAGGAGTTTGCCGAGTTTCGCGCAAATCACGATTCTGGTGCCGATATCCATCCTTCACTCGCAGCCGATAACAATCCGGTCGCCAATGTCAGCTGGCATGACGCGGTGCAGTACTGCAACTGGCTCAGCCAGAAAGAAGGGCGAACCCCGGCGTACAAGAACGAGTTCGGCGAATGGGTCCCCGTGTATCCGCTGAGTGACGGATATCGCTTGCCGACCGAGGCCGAATGGGCCCTGGCAATGCGCTACAGCGGACAGAAACAGGCGCAGAAATTCTCATGGGGCGCGAAGTGGCCGCCGCCAGAGCAAAGTGGCAATTACGCGGATCGGTCGGCGATAGAATTAGTGCCATCGATATTGCCTGCCTATGACGATGGCTATGCATCAACTGCGCCTGTCGGCAGCTTCAAGCCGAATTCGTTGGGTATCTATGACGGCGGTGGCAATGTCGCAGAGTGGGTGAACGACTTCTATACTGTTCCGACGCCAGGCATCACGACACCGGTCGTCGATCCCACCGGGCCAGATCGTGGCACGAGTCACGTGGTGCGCGGCTCGAGTTGGCGACATGCCGGCGTGACGGAACTGAGACTCAGCTACAGGGACTTCAGTTCGGAAGCCCGTTCTGATGTCGGTTTCCGTATCGCGCGCTTTGCGGACTGAAATTTCGTGCGACAATTACGTCCGGCCACGGTCCAACAAAATAGCCGTGTACAGGAGATTTTTTGTGTATCGACTGCAATTGATGCTACTGCTTGCCTTTTTCGGTTCTGCTGCGCTCTGGGCGCAGGACGCGGAACCGGACGGTGACGCCAGTGACGAAGCGCAGGTAGAGGACGAGACGTCGCCGCCCGCTGACGACGTTTCTGACGAAGAGATTGAAGCGTTGCTTGGCCTCGATGAGGATTATTCCGAAATCGAGGAAGAGGAATTCAATCCGACCGAAGGTGTTCGTTTCGAACAGTCCATTCCGTATCCCACTGATATCTGAACTGATTACTCCCTGAGTCCTGTTATATGAACAAGAAGAACATTCCGGTTGAATTCGTCTATCAACTGTTTGCCTTGATTATTGCGATCATCATTGTGCATGCGTTCTACGTGTCGGTTGTGCGGCCGAATGCGGTGGAGATTATTGCAGAGCAGAACATGATGGCGGAGGCAGATCCCGATTTCATTCGCGAGCGCAGTATCTGGGTGCTGGTCAAGGACTTCGAGCAAGAGGCATGCTTTATCCTCATGTTCTGGGCCCTTGCGATCATGGGATACAAGGCGACCAAGGTCAGTGCGGAGCGAAAGCTGCTTGAAGTCGACCTGGTACCCGTTCCCGAAGGAATGCGAATACTGCCCGAGGATACGCGCGAGTTTGCCCGCCAGGTACAAGCCTTGCCGGAGGATCGGCAGAAAATGCTGCTGCCTCGCGCTTTATTGAACGCACTGCGACGCTTCGCGTCCACACGCAGCATCCAGGACGTGTCGTCGAGTACGCACACCATTTGTGAATCTGAGGCCGAGCGTCTCGAATCCGAGCTGTCGATGATTCGCTACATATCGTGGGCAATTCCATCGATCGGGTTCATCGGCACGGTCCGAGGCATCGGCGAGGCATTGGCGCAGGCCGACAAGGCCGTCCAGGGCGATATCGCCGGCGTAACGCAGAGCCTGGGTGTGGCGTTCAACTCGACTTTCATTGCGTTGTTGATCAGCATTTTCCTGATGTTCCTGGTGCATCAGCTACAGCTTATGCAGGAACGCCTGGTTTTCGACAGCGAAAGTTATTGTGACGACAAAGTAATTCGTCACCTTAAGGCGGACTGACGTACGAACGGGCAATCATGTGACCTTGCTGGCTGCACATCTAATCGACCCAGGCATCCTCTTTACCGACGGGGAGCGAATCCTGTGCCGCGAGCCCGGCTTTGCACTGCTCGAGGATGAGGGTCTGACGACCGGGCGCGAGGCATGGGCAAGTGCAAGTCTCGAGCCACGTCGTATCCAGAACCGCTATTGGTCTGACCTGCGAGCGGAGCCCTTGGTCGACACTCGTTTTCGGCATCTGACCGCGGCCGATCTTGTCAGCAAGCAACTCGAGGAGCTGTGGAACCGTGTGTCCAGACCCGGAGACCGGCTCGCACTGGCGGTGCCGGGATACATGGGAAATGACAACCTCGGCCTGCTGTTGGGGATTGCGATGGACCTCGATATCCCGGTCGTCGCGATGGTCGATGCGGCAGTCGCCGCCACGCGCCGTCACTATGTCAATGCCGTGCCGGTGCACGTGGATTTGGGCCTGCACTCGGCATTGCTGACACGCCTGTCGCAGGACGGACAAGCTCAGTTCGAGCGTGGTGCTGTTGTTGAAGAAGCCGGCATGCTCAGTCTTTACGACGTCTGGCTACGCTTGATTGCGGAGACCTTTGTCCAGCAATCCCGCTTCGACCCGTTGCACACTGCGGAGACCGAACAGGTTCTGCAGGACAGTATTCTGGACTGGCTGCAGATCGCGGCGAGCAGGGACAGTGTACCGATGAACGTCGTCTATCGTGGTATCAGTCACGATGCCGAAATCGAGTCATTGCAGCTCGTGTCGGCTGCTGAGCCTGTGTACCGGAACATTGCCAGTAATTTGCGGGCCCTGATCCGCGGCGGGGAAACGCCGGCGATCCAAATGTCCGACCGCGCGGCGCGTATGCCGGGCCTGGCTGAGACGCTTAAAGCGCGTGTCGGCGGTGAAATATTTCTGCTCGAGCCCGGTGCTACTGCGCGCGGCCTCGCGGCGCGATGCCCGGAGACCCGCTCGGGCAGCGCCGTGACGCTCGTGAGGCATTTGCCCTGGGATCAGTCTCCTGTCCATGTCGAGGTAGACCATGAGCATGGAGGCGCACGCCCGACACATGTGCTGCTTGGCAACAACGCGGTGTCCATCGATTCATCTATGCTTGTACTGGGAACGCACCCGGACGCAGATGAACGGTGGCTTGATCTGCAGCAGGACATGCCGGGCGTCTCACGTCGCCATTGCGAAATTGCGGTTGCAAACGGGCAATGCGTGGTCACGGACCGCAGTCGCTACGGGACGTTTCTAAACGGCCATCGCGTGGATGGTTCTGCCGTCTTGCAGGTTGGTGATGTCCTGCGGATTGGTACCCCCGGTGTCGAAATGCGCATGATCTTCGTGGAGCAACAGAATGGCTCGTAGGCGCAGATCGACAGAAGTTTTCAGCATGTCCTTCCTGGACTGCATGAGTTGCGGTTTTGGCGCGGTGATCCTGTTTTTCATGATCATTAACTCGCATGTCAACGCGACAACGGAGAACGACAACAGCGAGCTGATGGCCGAGACCAACCGTCTCGAGATCGAGGTGCTGGAGGGACGCAAGAACCTGGCGCTCGCGCGTAATACGAAGCAGAAGCTCGAAGTAGAAAAGGAAGAAGCGGACAGCAAGATTGCCCAGATCATCGCGTTGATCCAGGAGTTGCAGGCTGAACTCGACAAGTATGACCAGGACACGCTCGCCAAGATTGAGCGCGTCGAGAAACTGCAGTCGGACATCAAGTCGCTCGAGGAAGAGGTCAAGCGACTACTGGCGATCAAGCGAGAGCAAGACGCCGCGGGCGAGCAGATTCGCGAATTCAAGGGAGAAGGTGATCGCCAGTACCTGACCGGGCTGAGGCTTGGCGGCGAGCGCACCCTGATACTCGTCGATCGCTCTGCGAGCATGCTCAGCGACACGCTCGTCAACGTCATTCGCCGCCGCAACCTGCCAGAGACTGAGCAGTTACGCTCGCGTAAATGGCGCCAGGTAATCGCAACAGTGGACTGGTTGACGTCGCAGTTCAGGCAGGAGGATCTGTATCAGATCTACATGTTCAACAATGTCGCCGAACCGGCGATCAGGGGTAGTGAGGGCGTTTGGCTCAAGGCCGAGGATGGATCGCAGCTGGATGAAGCGGTTCGAGTGCTGCGGCGTACCGTCCCGAAGAACGGCACGAACATGCACTCAGCATTTGCTATCGCCAAAACGCTTTCACCCCGGCCAGACAACATCATCCTTCTCGTTGATGGCATGCCGACAATGGACGCGGCCACGACGGACAAACGCGTGATTGGAGCGTCCGAACGCCTCAACCTGTTCAGCCGCGCCGTGCGGGAGCTGCCTTCCGGTGTGCCCATCAATGTCATGTTGTTTCCTATGGAGGGTGATTTCGATGCACCTATTTCCTTCTGGTCGCTGGCGCTGACAAGTAACGGATCGTTCATGACCGTTAGTCGTGACTGGCCGTGAGGAGACGCTGACATGGCCCGCCGCCGTCGAAATGTTGAAGCATTCAGCCTGTCATTCCTGGACTGCATCTGCTGCGGCTTCGGAGCGATCATATTGTTGCTGGTGCTCAGTAAAATCTATGAACCTGTCGTTATCGAAAAAGCCGATGAGAATCTGGAGCAACTGATTGCCTTGTTGCAGGAGGAATTGTTCAACCTTCGCGGTGAGTCGGTCATTCTGGACCGGGAACTCAAGAAGGTCAGCCAGGATGCGGCGTCGACGAGGCTCGAACTCGCCGAGCTTCAGGGCGACCTGAATCGGATTCGTGGCCAGTACGAGGCGAGCAGGCAGGAAGAAGACGCAACGATCGACGAAGGCGAGCTGCGCGTCGCCCGGCAGCGGCTGACCGAGGAGATGAAACGCCTGCTGCCCTACTACAGGCGTAGCAATGAAGACGCCGTTGCCGGTATTCCAGTGGATAGCGAGTACATTATTTTTGTTATCGACACGTCGAACAGCATGATCAATTACAACTGGGGTCTCGTGCAGCGAAAACTTCGCGAAGCGCTGGACGCGTACCCGACCGTGAAGGGCATCCAGATCATGAATGACGACGGGTTGTATATGTTCCCCGAGTATACCGGTCGCTGGATACCCGACACGCCAGGGCGGCGGCAGGCGATCATCAACCGCATGCGTACGTGGTTTGCGCAGAGCGACAGTAACCCGGTTGACGGTATCCAGGCGGCTATTGAAACGTACTGGGCTGCGGACAAGAAAATCAGTATCTACGTCTTCGGCGATGACTTCGCTGGCGACTACAATATCGATGCCGTGGTCGCCACGATTGACCGCCGCAACCGGGCGGGTGCCGATGGCAAGCGCCGTGTGCGTCTGCATGGCGTCGGTTTTCCGCGCGGGTTCCGGGGCGGAGGGCAGATTCCTCGCTCGGCCAGTCGCTTCGCGACGCTGATGCGCGTTCTTTGCGATCGCAACGGCGGCACCTTCGTCGCATTGGCCGACGAAAACCGCTAGGCATTCGGCCACTATTTGCCACAATTGATCGGCAGCTTTCCACGATAGCGCCGTTTCTGCAGCCCGATTGGGTCGTGTAATGAACTCCGAAGCAGGCCATCCGGCCACAATTTCGAACAGGAGATCATGCACATGCGTAACACAATTATTGCCGTCGTAGCGGCAGCCTCAATTCTCTTCGCAGCGCCTTCGCAGGCTGCCGGCAAATCGTCCCGCCAGGAAAACATCGGTGTCGGTTCCGGTGCCGTGATCGGAGCACTGGCTGGCGGGCCTGTCGGTCTCGTTATCGGCGCCGCTCTGGGTGCAAAAGTTGGCCATACGATGCACGAGAAAAATGAACAGATCGTCAGGCTCCAGGAATCAGTTGATGACTCGAACCAGACGGTTGCCAGCCTCGAGGGGAACATCGACCAGTTGAGCAGCGAAATCGAGCGCCTGCAGAATGTTGCACGTCCCGAGCTCGTCAGCCTCCTGCAAGCCGGCATCGCCATGGACCTGCTGTTTCGCACCGATGAAGCCGTTCTGGTCGACGTGACAGGTGAGCGCCTCGCACAACTCGCCGGAACGCTCGTCCAGATGCCGGATATTCAGATCAAGCTCGATGGGTTTGCCGATACCCGCGGCGACGCGGACTATAACCTCGCGTTGTCCGAGCGGCGCGTCGAATTTATTCGCGACCAGTTCGTGGCGGCAGGAATCGATCCGTCGCGAATCAATGTCAGCGCACATGGCGAATCGCCAGCACAGGACGAATCCCTCGATAGCTACGCGCTGGAACGCAAGGTCAGCATCAAATTGTTTATCGATGAACAGCCGTCAATGGCATCGAATCCGAACTAGACTTCCCTGTGACTCATCTGAGTCTCCGCCTGGCCGGCCCTGTAATGGGGTCGGCCTTTTTCTCTGGCGTATGGCAGTTTCCGTTGCTAGTGTTCATGTCTCTACAGGCTCGAAAACCAAGCAGGAATGAGCTATGACAGACAACCTCGCCGGACTCAGATGCAAACCCTGTGAGGGCGGTATGCCGCCCCTGACACGCGAGCAAAGTGAACAGCTTCTGCGTGCTCTCCACGCGAGCTGGTCAATCAGCAATGACGGGCGCAGCATCATGCGCAGGTTCGAGTTTCCCGCATACCGACAAACGCTGGGATTCGCCAATGCCGTTGCCGACATCGCGATCAGCGAGGATCACCACCCGATCTTGACGGTTGCTTATGACAACTGCGAGGTTAGCTACACCACGCACGCCATCAATGGTTTGTCAGACAATGACTTTATTTGCGCGGCGAAGATCGACCGGTTGGCGGAGGCTACAGTGTAATGATTGATATTAGAGATATAGAGGCGGCGGCGGGTCGTCTTGCCGGCGTCAGTGTGCGCACGCCGTTACTGCAAAACCATGCACTGGATGAACAGGTTGGTGGCAAGGTGCTCATCAAGCCCGAGTGCCTTCAGGTTACCGGTTCATTCAAGATCCGTGGTGCCTACAATTTCCTCAGCCAGCTGACGCCCGAAGAAGCCGCAAAGGGAGTCGTGGCGTTTTCATCCGGCAATCACGCTCAGGGAGTTGCGGCAGCGGGTTCCCTGCTGGGCATTAAGACGGCAATCGTCATGCCCGAGGATGCGCCACGTGCGAAGCTTGAAAACACGCGGCGGCTGGGAGGCGAGGTGATTACCTACGATCGCTATACCGGGGACCGGGAAGCGCTTGCGCGGCAGATCGCGGCCGAACGCGGAGCCGTCGTGGTACCGTCGTATGATCACGATTTCATCATCGCGGGCCAGGGTACAGTTGGCCTGGAGATAACGGAGCAGTGCGCAGAGATCGGCGTTGAGCCGGAGCATGTCCTGGTGTGTTGTGGTGGTGGTGGCCTTATTGCCGGCAGCGCGACGGCGCTGAAGGCGCGTTGGCCGAATGTATCGGTGCACTCCGTGGAGCCCGAGGGATTTGATGACACGGCTCGCTCGCTACTGTCGGGCGAGCGCGAGAGTATCGATGGTTCGGCGCGCTCCATCTGTGACGCCTTGCAGGCGCACTCTCCCGGGAAACTGACCTTTGCGATCAACAAGCGCCTGTTGGATGAGGGCGTCGTTGTTAGCGATGACGAGGTGCGCGCGGCGATTCGCTTCGCCTTCCGGAATCTCAAACTGGTTGCGGAACCGGGCGGTGCGGTGGCATTAGCCGCGGTGTTATCGGGCAAAATCGATACGCAGGGGAAAACGACGGTCGTCGTAATCAGTGGTGGCAATGTGGATGGCGAAATGTTCGCCGAAATTCAGAGAGCAGCGTCAGACTGACCCGAATTGTGCCCGGCGCAGAATAGAACGGCCGAATTTCGGTTGCTGATTGACGGACGTGATGGCCGAGGAATCGCGGCGCCGTTCCGGCCAGGCATCCAGCCACTTGATGATGTTCTCGATTTGTTCGACATCATGCTTGACGCGTGATGGCTGCATCTCGCAGAGCCCGATACCCTGTTCTGCGGCATGCACGAAATTCTGGCTGTCGCGCAACACGGCGATAATCGGAATACCGAGTGAATCAAGGAAGCGCATCAGCTTGCCGAAACTCTTGGTGTTCTTGCGCGTGCGATTTGCGACAACCGCAAGTTTGCGGTCACGGCGGTCTACCTTCGCAACCAGCAGGAGGTCGGCGATACAGCGCGACGCGGCATGAATGTCCATCGAAGACGGGAGTACCGGAACCAGGATGCTCGTTGAATCACGCGTCAGTTCGCGCAGGTCGTCGTGATCAACGCTTGCCGGTGAATCGACAAGCAGATTGACCGTATCGTTCGGTACACGCAGCTGCCAGCTGCGCGTGGCCTGCATCGATCTCTTGTAGGCAGCTATGCCGTGAATCGGGGGCAGTTCGCCAGGGCGGCGGTCCAGCCAGCCCATCGTTGAGCCCTGTGGGTCGTAATCCATGATGGCTGGCGCAGGCCCGCGCTGGGCATAGCACGCGGCCAGGTTGGTCGCGAGCGTAGACTTGCCGCAACCCCCTTTGGGGTTGAGGATAACAATCCTGTTCAGGTTGTCGCGTCTCTGCGAAGTCAGCATGTGTCTAAACCGTTTCGGCGTAATTAGCATCAATTTCCGGCAAATGTGCCCGGAAATCGTTGAGCTAGTTCACATAATACCTCGGAATTACTGAAGTTTCTCTGCACATTAGGGCTTGTGGTGACGATGGGCCCTCAGGAATCTGTTTGCCTCGCGCACCCACTCGCACGTATCACAGTCGCAGTGCCGGTCGTGCCGGGCGGCGCTGGCACTCTCGCCACGCACGAAATCAACGGCGGTTTGCAGTGCATGCACGAGATCGGGCATCGGTGTATCAGGCGACGGGGCACAGCGATTCTGATTAAGCCAGCGGCATGCTGAACCGAAATCGCAGCATCGGCACTGGCCATCCTCGGCATCGAAATTGCCTTGTAGATGACACTCCGTGAAGTCGACTTCCCGATCGATCAACCAGCGCGGGTACTCGAGAAGTGTTACGAGATAGCCCGTGATCGTTCTCGTACTCATGCCCGTCAATGTGATCATTTCAGCAGTGGCGTGCGTGGGTCAGAACATCTCGCTCGGATCGAGCGTATCGTGAGCGGGCTTTTCGCGGCTCTTGATCCAGTCACCCGTAATCATGTTGTCGTAGCTGAGGCCCGGCCCGACCATCGGGTAGACGCCCGCGTCGCGGTCAATGATTACCTCGAGGAACGCCGGCCCCTCGAATTCCATGAATTCATGAATTATTGCCGGCAAGTCATCCTTGTGTTCCAAACGCTTCGCGAATTTGAAGCCGTCAGCTTCCGCTGCTTTGACGAAGTCCTTGCTGTGCAGCGACTTGTCACTACCGGACATGCGGCCACCGAAATACAACTTTTGCCATTGCCGCACCATGCCGTCCCCGAAATTATTCAGGACGATGACTTTGACAGGCGTGTTGTAGGTCGTAGCCGTCTCGAGCTCACCGATATTCATCCGGATACTGCCGTCGCCGTCTATATCGATGACCGTGCGGTTGGGGCGAGCAAGCTGCGCGCCGATGGCCGCAGGCAAACCAAAGCCCATCGTGCCCATGCTTCCCGAGGTCAGCCAGAGGCGCGGCTCGCGAAAATCAAAATACTGGGCTGCCCACATCTGGTGCTGACCGACGCCGGTCGAAATTATTGCCTCGCCTTTTGTGTGCTTGTTGATTTCCTCGATGACAGCGTAGGGCTGGATCAACTCCGAGTCGCGGTCGTAGTTCATTGCGTGTTCGGACTTGAGCAGCGCGATTTCTTCGTGCCATTGATCGAATGTTTTGGCGAAGCCAATTCGTCGGCCGTATGCGAGCAGGTCCGTCAGGTCGCGTTCGAGCATGCCGACATGATGCCAGTTTGCACGCTTGACCTTGCCGATCTCGGCAAAGTCGACGTCGAAGTGTGCGATATTCTTGGCGCGGGGTGCGAATTGTCCGGGGTTACCGGCGACGCGGTCGTCAAAACGTGCACCGGTCGCAATCAGAAAATCGCAATCCTCAACCGCATAGTTGGCCGATGCCACGCCATGCATGCCCAGCATGTGCAGCGCGAGCGGGTGTGTTGTATCGCTGGCGCCCAGTGCCATGAGGGTGGTGGTAACCGGTATGCCATATTCGTTTGCGAACCGCCGCATGGCCTTGGTTGCATTGGCGTTGATTACACCACCGCCGGCATAAATGAGCGGACGATCTGACTCGGATAGCAGGGTGTAGAAACGTTCACAGGCATCGTCACTAAGGTTGTTTGCTTCGACCTTGGCGAGGCGCCTGCGGTAGCCATGCAGCGGTAGTGTGCCGGTGCCGCTGTATGGGCCGTCCCAATTCTGAATGTCTTTCGGGATATCGACGACGACCGGTCCCGGACGGCCAGTGCGAGCAAGTTCGAATGCACTGCGCACGGTCGCTTCCAGCTTCTCGGCATCGGTGACCAGGAATACGTGCTTCGCGACGGCGCCCATGATGGCCGAGACAGGCGCTTCCTGGAATGCGTCAGTACCGACCGCCGCCGTCGGCACCTGGCCGCAGATGACAACCATCGGGACGGAGTCGGCCATGCTGTCACGCACGGGCGTGACCGTATTGGTTGCCCCGGGGCCGGAAGTAACCATCACGACGCCAACTTCGCCGCTTGCCCGGGCATAGCCGGCAGCCATGAACCCGGCACCTTGTTCATTCGCCGGAACGACCAGTTGTATTGCGGGCTGGGCGTTCGGCTCGACGTGATGGTCGTTGTGGCGGAATACCGCGTCGTAGATTGGCAGAATGGCGCCACCCGAGTAGCCGAAGATCGTTCGCACGCCTTCGTCGGCCATCACCTGGATCACGGTATCAGCGCCGGAAAGTGTTTCACCTGCACGAGGATGAGGTGTTGACGGGGCGGTTTTTGCCTGTTTGTTCATGGCGTTGCAATCAAAGTACTAAGTCACGGAATCCCGGCGAGTGTTTACCAATTCAGGGTGCATTGCAATACTGGAAAATCTGCGCCACCATCGGCCTTGTATCTTCGCCAAATCGGTTTCATTTGTAATTCATCATGCGACACGCAATATCAGTCCTCCTGGAGAATGAGGTCGGTGCTCTGACGCGCCTGACGGGCATGTTTTCGTCGCGCGGATATAACATCGAAACTCTCAATGTAGCCCCGACTTATGATTCGCGAGTCTCTCGAGTGACTCTCGTGGTGTCGGGCTCGGATGCAGCTATCGCCCAGCTCAATGCCCAACTCGCGAAGCTCGTTGACGTGGTCAATATCCACGACATGACACTGGGCGAGCACTTTGAACGTGAACTTGCGATTGTCAAAGTGAAGCTCATCACCGGTGATCTGGACAAAGCGGCCGAGGTGGCCAGGCGTTTTGATGCCGAAATGCTGGACGAGGACACTAACAGTTGCACGATGCAATTGACGGGCCCCGTTGCCGAGATTGATGATTTCGTCGCGGAAACGGCCAAGGTCGGTGAAATTTCGGCCGTCGCGCGTAGCGGCACGGTTGCCGTATCGAAAGGTGAAGTCACGCTGACGTCGTTCGATCGGCAGCACCTGCTCGTCGGCTGATCGTGGCCGCGCTGGCGATTTCCGAGTTCCGGCGACTCATTGTCAAGGTCGGTTCGTCCCTGCTGGTAGATGAAGACGGGCGGCTTAACCGCAGCTGGCTCGAAACCCTCGCGCACGATGTCGGCGCACTGCAAAAGCAAGGTCATGAAATTCTGATCGTGTCATCGGGGGCTATCGCGATCGGCAGCCTGATACTTGGCATCAACAAGCGGCGAGCCCGTCTTGAAGACCTGCAGGCGGCGGCAGCTGCGGGCCAGGTGCAGCTCGTGCATGCCTACCAGGAAGTGCTGGGTCAGCATGGTATCGCGGCTGCACAAATTCTCCTGACACCAGAGGACACCGAGAATCGCCGACGATTTCTCAACGCGCGGGGAACGCTCGGGCGACTCATCGAACGTGGTGTCGTACCTGTTATCAATGAGAATGACACGGTTGCAACCGAGGAGATCCGCTACGGTGATAACGACAGGCTGGCTGCCCGTGTCGCTCAATTGGTCATGGCTGACGCGCTGATCCTGTTGTCGGATGTGGATGGTTTCTATACTGCGGATCCCGGCAAGAACCCGGCCGCCGAGTTTATTCCGGAAGTTCGACGCATTGACGGTGATGTCCTGGCGATGGCTGGCGAGACCCGCTCTGACGTCGGTAGTGGTGGCATGGCAACCAAGGTACAGGCGGCACGCATCGCGACGCACGCAGGATGCTCCACAGTCATTGCGAGCGGGACTATCGAGCACCCGCTGAATGCACTTGCGAGCGGTGCGCGATGCACGATATTCATCGCGGAGGGGACACCGACCGCCGCGCGCAAGCAGTGGCTTGCGGGCGCACTCGAAGTGCAGGGCGAGTTGTGCGTCGATCAGGGGGCCGTAGACGCACTGCTTAACGGAAAGAGCCTGCTGCCGGTCGGCGTTGTCGACGTTGTCGGTAATTTCAGGCGGGGTGACGTGGTCAACATCACTGGCCCTGATGGCAACGAACTCGGTCGCGGACTTGCCGAATACTCGGATTCTGAAGCCGGTCGTCTTGCTGGCTGCCAATCCGAACAAATTGAGGAAAGACTCGGTTACCGCGGCCGTTCGGTCATGGTGCACCGGGATGAACTGGTGTTATTCAATGGCGATAGCTGACATGCAAACGATGAACATCTCCCGGATGATGACGGCATTGGGCGAGTCGGCGCGTGCATCCGCGGTGGCTCTGGCGACTACCAGTGGCGAACAACGCAATGCTGCACTTGCCGCCGCCGCTGCAGTACTACGGGAACGCTCGAGTGAGATCGTAGCGGCAAACAAGCAGGATATGGCTGCGGCCAGTGAGCGTTCGCTTACCCGGGCAATGCTGGATCGGCTGATGCTCAACAGTGAACGAGTCGAAGCCATGGCTGAAGGAATCGAGACCATTATTGGTCTGAACGACCCGATAGGACGCGTCCTCGGGGAGTGGGAGCGCCCTAACGGCCTGCATATTCAACGCGTCTCTGTGCCGCTTGGCGTAATCGGAATCATCTATGAAAGCCGCCCGAATGTGACGGCCGATGCAGCGGCATTATGCATCAAGTCAGGCAATGCCGTGATCCTTCGTGGAGGGTCCGAGAGCTTCCACTCGAGCACGGCTATTTACGAGTGCTTGCGTGACGGCCTGACCTCGGCCGGGCTGCCGGTTGATGCCGTGCAAATGGTGCCGACCAGGGACCGGGCAGCGGTTGGCTTTCTCCTGTCATCGATGGCGGAATGGGTGGATGTTGTCGTACCGCGCGGTGGCAAGAGCCTGATCAAGCGCGTGCAGGATGAAGCACGAGTGCCTGTAATCGGGCACCTCGAGGGCATTTGCCACGTCTACCTGCATAGCTCCGCCGACCCCGACATGGCTCGCGATGTTGTCCTGAACGCAAAAATGCGTCGTACGGGAATTTGTGGTGCGGCCGAGACCGTGCTTGTCGACCGCGCGTCGGCTGACGTCTTGTTGCCGATTGTCTGTGATGCCTTGCGCGATGCTGGTTGTGAAATCCGTGGGGATGACACGGTAAGAGAAGCCATCAAGGAAGCTACCACGGCGACGGAAGAAGACTGGTCTACCGAGTACCTGGATGCTGTCGTTTCGATTCGTGTTGTAGATGGCATCGAGCAGGCCATCGATCACATTCGTCGCTACGGTTCCGGCCACACCGAGAGCATAGTGGCTGGCGATACCGAGGCGGCGGAGCGATTCTTCCGCGAAGTGGATAGCGCAATCGTATTGCAGAATGCCTCGACACAGTTCGCCGATGGCGGGGAATTTGGCATGGGAGCAGAAATCGGGATTGCCACGGGTCGTATCCACGCGCGTGGCCCGGTTGGTGCAAACCAGTTAACGAGCTACAAGTATGTTGTTCGAGGCAGCGGACAGGTAAGACCCTGATGCAGGGTAGTGTCGAACCCTATGATCTTGCGATCGTCGGCGCGGGAATAAACGGTGCCGGCATCGCCCGGGATGCGGCACTGCGTGGCCTCAAGGTCATCGTTTTCGACAAGAACGACATGTGCAGCGGATGCTCGGCAATTTCGAGCCGGCTGATTCATGGTGGCCTGCGGTATCTTGAGTACGCTGAAGTCTCACTGGTCTATGAGTCATTGCACGAACGGCGTTACCTGCGTCAAACCGCGCCGCACCTCGTTGCCCCGTTACGTATTTGCATACCTGTCTATGCCGGCGCTCGCCGCGGTCCACTGCTGATTCGGCTTGGCATGCTTGCGTACGACCTGTTGTCCATACGCAAAAAACTACCCAATCACGAAATGCTGTCCGGCGACAAGATTCATGCAGAGGAGCCTGGACTCAAACATCAGGGACTGCGCGCAGCAGCGCGCTATTACGATGCGCAGGTTACGTATGCCGAGCGGCTGGTCCTCGAGAATTTGTTGGCAGCACGGTCTGCCGGCGCCGATATTCGCACGCATTGTGAAGTGACGCAGATAAAAGTGGCTGGCGGAGCGGTGCAGTCGATTATCTTCAAGGATGCCGACGGCAACGAACAGCAAGTGGTCGTTAACGCGGTCGTCAATGCTGCGGGTCCGTGGGTGGATCGGGTCCTCGATGTTGCGCCTGGGCCGAGCAAGCGTTTGATTGGAGGAACCAAGGGAAGCCATATTGTCGTGGGCCGGTTCGAGGGGGCGCCGAAAGATGCTTTCTATGTCGAGGCTGCGGCTGACGGGCGGCCATTCTTCATCATCCCGTGGAACGGGCAATACCTGATTGGAACGACAGATATTCGTTACGACGAAGACCTCGACCATATCCGGGCCAGCGCTCCGGAAGTTGAGTACCTGCTGAACGAGACTAATCGCGTGTTCCCGAAGGCAGCGCTGACGCGTGATGATATTCATTTCGCCTATGCCGGCGTTCGGCCACTGCCGTTCAAGGAAGGCGGTCCGGAGTCGGCGATAACACGCCGGCACATCATCAAGGTAAACAAGAATGTCGCACGCGGCTTGATTTCGATTGTCGGTGGCAAGCTGACAACGTATAGAAATCTCGCCGAGCAGACCGTCGATAAGCTGGCAAAACTGCAACGCCTCAAGCTACCGGCGTGCCGGACGCGTGACTCGGCTTTACCGGGCGCATGGGGCCTGGAGCGGGCGCGCGAGGCGTTGGACGCGCTCGGCACCTTATCGGTCGAAGGCGTTGATCGTCTGTTGAGTATTTACGGTGGCCGTGCCGTAACGGTCGCTGAGCTGTGCTCGCAGAACCCGGAGCTGTCTCGCGCCCTCGATGGCAGCGGCCGCGTATTGGCAGCAGAAGTGATTTTTGCGCTGCGCGACGAGTTCGCCGGGACGCTGGAAGACATCGTGTTTCGACGCATGATGGTTGGCTTCGATGCGGATCAGGGGCGTCCCATGTACGATGAAATCGCGGCACTTGCGGCTGCGGAAACGGGTTGGAGTCACGAACGAACCATGCAGCAAGTACAAGACCTCAATGGGTACGCTCAGTCGCTGCGAGTGGGGTAGACGAATGATGAACTGGAGGCGCTGGTCCTGGCTACTGATTGCGGCGCTGTATTTGCCAGCCGCTTCAGTATCTGCAGCCGAAACAGTGCCGGACGAGGTCACACCCGGCAGCGCCAACGAGCGGCTGCGTGTCGGGCTGGTGCTTGGAGGTGGCGGTGCGCGTGGCGCCGCACACATTGGCGTCCTCAAGGAGCTCGAACGTCTGCGTGTTCCTATTGATGCAATCGCGGGCACGAGCATGGGCGCTATTGTTGGCGGACTGTATGCGACCGGGATGAGCGCCAGTGAACTGGAAGACCTTGTTGGGTCGCTGGACTGGGCGGGCGCGTTGGCCGACGAGCCCCATCGAGACGACCTCAGTTTTCGTCGTAAACAGGACGACGCAGAGTTCCCGATTGACCTGGAACTGGGGGTGCGCGGCACGGAACTAGTGCTGCCGAAAGGCCTGATCCAGGGGCAAAAACTCGATCTCCTGTTGCGTGAGCTTACGCTGCGCGTGTCACACATAGAGGACTTTGACCAGTTGCCGATCCCGCTGCGGGTGATCGCTTCGGACATCGAACGCGGTGAGGCCTGGGTGATGGATAAGGGTGATCTCGCCAAGTCGATTCGCGCGAGCATGTCCGTGCCGGCAGTGTTTGCACCTGTTCGTATCGGCGAAAAACTGCTCGTAGACGGCGGCATAGTTGGCAATCTTCCAATCGATGTCATGCAGGAAATGGGTGTCGATGTCATCATTGCCGTAGATGTCGAATTTCCGTTGTATCGCGGCGAAGAACTCGTGTCTGTACTGACAATCTCCGAGCAGATGCTGACGATCCTGATTCGAAAAGAGACATTGCGGCAGATTGAACAACTTGGTGATCGCGACATACTGATAAGACCGGAGCTTGGCCTGTATGCGTCCACGAATTTCTCAGACATCCTCGGCACGATCGAACCGGGTGTAGCGGCGGCCCGTGAGCAGAGCGCCAAGCTGGCAGATATCAGTCTTGACCAGGCCGCGTGGGACGAGTACCTCTCGAGACGCACGGAGCCCGCCACACAGGCATCGCACCTTGCATTCGTTCGCGTTGTGCATGATGGCAAGCTCTCGTCCAGGGTTCTCGAATCGAAGCTCAGCGTCGAGGCGGGTGACCCGATAGAATCTTCATTGCTCGCGCTCAACGCCGATCGATTGTACGGCCTGGAATTGTATGAGCAGGTGAGCTACAAGCTCGTCGAGGAAGACTCCGGCACTGGCGTCGAGTATCGCGCTCGCACGAAGAGCTGGGGGCCAAATTTCCTCCAGTTCGGCGTTTCATTGGAAGATGATTTCGAAGGTTCGACGGCATTCAATCTGGGCGCCAGGTTGACACGCGCCGGGTTGAACAGGCTGGGTGCAGAATGGCGGAATGACTTGCAGCTTGGTACGGATCCCGCGTTCTACTCGGAGTTCTACCAGCCACTGAGCTTTAACTCGCGTGTATTCGTTGCGCCATATGTCAACCTTGAGCAAACCAATATCGATGCATTCGTCATGGACGAAACGATCGCTCGGCTGCGCCTCTCTGAGGCCGAAGCGGGCCTGGAGTTTGGTCGTGAACTCGGACGTGTTGGCGAGTTTCGCTTTGGCGTGTTCCGTGGATTTGGTGAGGCGCGCGTTAAAGTTGGTGACCCGTCAATTCCCAACATCGATTTTGATACTGGTGGCGCTTTTATGCGCTTGCGTTTCGATACGCTCGACAATGCTCGCTTTCCGCGCAGTGGACTGCTCAGCGACCTGCAATGGACCCTGTCACGGCCGGGTTTAGGTGCGGACGCGGAATTCGACACCATCGAGGGGGAGATCATACAGACCTGGAGTCGCGGCAAGAACAGCGTTCAGCTTGGCCTCGGCTATGCGACAACGCTGGAGTCGGATAACACGATTCAGGACTACTTCCCACTGGGCGGATTTCTGCGTCTGTCGGGGCTCGAGCGCGGTGAAATCAGCGGGCCGCACGCGGCGCTGGCCAAGCTCGTCTATTATCGAAGGCTAGGCGATACGTCCGGCATCCTGGATACGCCCGTCTACCTGGGGCTATCGGCCGAAGCTGGCAACGTGTGGCAAACCCGTTCCGAAATGAATTTCGATTCGCTGTTATTGAACGGCAGCCTTTTCGTGGGCCTGGACACGTATATCGGCCCGGTTTATTTCGCAGCCGGTTTTGCCGAAGGGGGTCAGTCGAACGTGTATCTCTTTATCGGTACGCCGCCGCGCTAGTCAGCGCGATATTTTTTCGAGTATCTGCGTAGGGCTGTCGGTCTTGCGGTAGAAGCCGTGCCGCGTCGCCATTTGCTCGAATGCTGTGTCACGTTCGGCCTCGGTTGCATACCAGTGCAGACGCTCCCAGTCATCCCCGAGAACCTTGCGCATCGTATCCGTTGCAGGAAGGGTAACGCGAATACCAAAGTTCCGCGTACGTCCAGCGGTCTCCGGTTCTACCAGGTTGTGTTGATGACAAAATTCCACTCGAGCGCCTCTCGGTATTGGCTTGCGGGCAGCGCGAGTATACCGGATAAGCAATGATCGGCATCAGTTTCGCGAGCCACGATCCCCCGCACCCTCTCGATCGGCCCAACCCAGAAGCCGGCGCGTAATAAAGAGATAGACCGGTTTTGCAGTTCCCATCCAGATCCGCGACAGGGGTGATGGATTGGCCAGGATGTCGCGCTCACGACGTGTCAGGCGGTCGGCACGATAGGTGCGCTTGTGTTTCAGAAGATGACGGATATCTTCATGCGCCGCGATACGAAACAAGCGGCCTCGAGCAGGGCTGTGCCAGGCAAGCTGAAAGTCGATAATGGCTGGTGTCCCGTCGTCACGAACGAGGAGATTAGGCTCCTTGGCCAGGTCGTTGTGGCTCACGCCCGCGCAGTGGAGACGTCTCAACAAACGTGCTGCCGCATTAAACCAGGCGATGTCGTCGGGTCTTGCACGATGCATCGGCTTGCCGCTGATGTAACTGCGCACCAGTTTGTCGCGGTTGACGTGCAGCAGCCGGGGTACACCATCAATCCCGTCCAATGCTGCCAGCGCATTTGCTTCCCGCCGTAATAAGTACCTGGCTAGCCAACGTACCCACCAGCGCGCTGAGGCCGTATTGCGAACGATGACGGCTCCGCTTTCATCCGTTTTGAGGGCGACGTCACCGAACAGGTCGCGTTTTAAGGTCGTTTCGACGTCCATTTCGTCAAGAATAATGCGAAAATGGCGTGCCGTCGCCAGACAAATAACGCATGAGCGAAGAATCGAGCACCCAGACGCCACCGGAAAAGCGTACTCAGACGGATAACACCGGCGAGTTTTTTAGTGTCGGTGCGCCGCTGCACGCCGTTCGGGCCGGCTACATACAGCGCAGGGCTGACGATATCCTGTACAAGACCCTCGTCAGCGGGCGGTACGCGCATGTGCTTGCACCTGACCGCAGCGGCAAATCGAGCCTGATCGCTGCCACGGCAGCTAAACTCGAAGCCAGTGGTTGCAAAATCGCAATTCTCGACCTCGCACAGATCGGCATGCGCGACAGCGGCGGCGACCCGGGGCGCTGGTACTACAACGTGGCCTACCGCATTCTGCGCCAGCTACGAATCAGGTATGACCTCCAGACCTGGTGGCACGACAAATCGATACTGAGCAATCGCCAGCGATTGCTCGAATTCTATTCGGAAATCGTACTTCAGTTCGTCGCCGAGCAGGTTGTCGTATTCGTCGACGAGATTCAGTGCATCGAAGATCTGCCTTTTGCCGACCAGTTGCTGGCCAGCATTCGTGCTGCGCACAATGCCCGCACTACCGACCCGGACTTTGGGCGCTTGTCGTTTGTGCTGCTTGGTGAGTGTGATCCAGTCAGTCTTATCTCTGAGCCGGAGCTTTCACCCTTTAACGTTACGCAGCAGATCGTGCTTGACGATTTCACGCGTGAGCAGCTGGACCTGTTTGCCACGGAACTCAATCTTGAGCATGACGATGCCGAGGAGGCGCTTGATCGCATTTACTATTGGACGCGCGGACAACCCTACCTGAGCCAGAAACTCGCACGCCAGGTGGCGCGTGAGGAAATCGAGGGCGATGTCGCCGGGCATGTGGACCACATTGCGACGTCGCAGTTGGCCGGGCGCGCGGCTTTGCACAGCGAGCCGCATATGAGCCAAATCCATCGCGTGCTCTTGAAAGATGAAAAGCAGAGGGAGCCGCTGCTCAACCTGTACGGTCGCATTCGCAAGGGAATCGAGGTTTCTGCTGACCTTGGGTCCGCTTTGCAGCGTCGGCTTATGGCCGTGGGCCTGGTTGAAATTGATCATGACGGCATACTTAGAGTTCGTAACCGGCTTTACGAGGCCGTATTCACAGCTCGTTGGGCAAATGAGAACCTGCCGACCCGCTTGCGTGTACCGGCAATAGTCGTTGGCATTCTTATCCTGTTCATCCTGGTGCCATTCTCGTACACGCAATTGCTGCCACGTCCTTATATGGGCGTGATGACATCGCCAATAGTCGAACTCGATGCAGCTTTTTCCGCCTACGAGAATCTGCGGTCGTTCCCGGGGCACGCCGATACCGCTGACAGGCTGTTTCGCGGATTCGTCGAGCAGCGAGCGCTGGTTGCCGCCGATGTTGAGGAGATCAGTGCCATCGCCGACCTGTCGAAAGAATTGCCCGATGCCGGACGTTTGCCCGAAACACTGCTGGCTTCTTTCTGGGACAGGCAGGCGAGTGCGGCGTTACGTGACGAGAGGCGGGATGTCGCATTGCTGGCCACCCTGGAGTCGCTGGTGTTATCGACATCACACCGTCGGCAACGAGCGGCGAGCCTGATTTCTGATGACTACCCACTCTTGTTGGCCAGTTTGCCCCCATTGCAGGGTATAACCACTGTTTTCGACCCGGCGAGCATGTTGCTTACGTCGGCCGATGGTGCTCGTATTTCACAATGGTCCTATTCTGCACAGGACATACAGCAGCGCGAGGCGTGGTCAGTAACCGCGCTCGAAGTCCTGCCATTGGTGCGGCGCGTCATAGTAGACCGAGAAGGCAAGGTTGCGCGGATTGGACTGACACTGAACGTCAGTCATGCACGGCTGACTGATCTGCGCATCAAGCTCATTGCGCCGTCCGGTCGGGCTGTTGACATCGAAACCGGTTTGGAACGGTCGACGAGCAGTGATGACATACGCATTCCTGCGGCGCAACTGAGCGACTTGCTGGGAGAATCTCTGGCAGGCACCTGGTCAATAAGTTTGAGGGACGAAAGCCTTGGCGTTGCCGGCCAGCTGGTCGGCTGGAATCTGAAGCTCAATTCGCAAGGTACCGTTGAAGATTTTCAGCGCGGACTCAATATTCCCGACCCCATCGAACGCGAGACAGACAATGTATGGTTCGACCGAAGCGGCCGTTATGCCGTCGCACGTGCCATGCAAAGTGACAGCGCTCGCATCTGGGATCTCGCATTCGCCGAGCCCCTGCGTGCAATCGCGGTGAATGAAAACGAGGCCCTGATCGGACTGGATGGCGGTGCTCGGCTACTGGTCACGGCGACACAGGACAGCGTCAATCTCTGGAATACGACATCCGGTACTCGCGTCAGGTCGTTACCTGTCGGCGCAGCCAGCGCTGGCGCGATGCTGACCGGCGATGGTAATCACCTGTTCGTCCAATATCGCGGTGATGTCGACACCCGCCTGGAATTGTGGTCGCTGGAGCAGGGTACTGTTGTTGCTGAATTGCTTGTTGCCGGCGTACCGGCGCTGGTCGCGACAGATCCTACCGGCTCAAGAGTCGCAGTAGCGGATTATGATCGTGCCGTACGCGTTTGGGATTTCGCGAGCGGCGAGTTGCTGGCGCAAATCGATCTGCCCGTGCAGCCGAGTGCTATTAAGATTGCCACGGGCGGCGAGACGCTCGGTGTCGTGCATGGACGGTCCGGTGTTTCCCTCTGGAGTATCGAGCGGCCGCAAAGCCCGTTGCTCCAGGAATTTGCGGACGGCGACTGGCAACTCGTATTTTCGCCGACCGGGGCGAGTACCCTTGCAGGAAGGGCTGCCACCGGTTTCCAGAAATATAACAGCAGTGATGGCCGCCTGGCCGGGCCGCCGATCGGTGTGCGCGGCGCAACCGGCCCCAGCACGATGCTTGCGTTCAGCGAAGATGAACAGGTGGTCTTTACGGGTAACCCGCGAGGTATATCAAGATTCTGGCGAGCACCGGAAACTGCACCGGCGGCGGTAGCCAGTCTCGAGTTGGATGCGCATTCCCTGTGGCAGCCATCGGCCGATCGCGTGATGGCTGCACTGCCGGGTGGCAGCGGCATCGTGCTGGGTGATCCCTCGGGTCACGTGCATTTCCTGCCGGTCGGCGCCGGCCTCGAGGAAGTGAATGCCAGGGGCGATGACGTCAGCTTTATCGGCCATAACGCGGAGGTCTCGCTGCTCAGTGTCGATCGGGCGGGCACCCTGGTCGCGAGTGCGGCGACTGACAACAGCATTCGAATCTGGCGTGCGGACAGCGAGCAGCCACTTCCATTTACCGTCGAGATTGAGGGAGACGCTGTTTCAGACATGGCATTTTCTCCGGATGCCGCTCTGCTGGCTGTTCAAAAAGGGACCGGGGTCGTATTGCTCAGCGTCGCCAATGGGTCGACGATTGGTGAATTCGAGCTGGGCGAGGCGAGCAGAGACCTGGCATTTGCAACAGACGACCACATCTATGCGGGTGGCGATAGCGGCGTACTGAGAACGGTGCAGCGAGATACCGAAGGCACCTGGTCAATGCAGCAGTTGTGGAGGGGGCCGCGAGCGATTCGCCGTCTCGAAGCTTCACCTCGAGGAGATCTTCTGGTGATCGTTGATGACGAGGGGATGGCCAGCCAGTTTGTTCTCGGGGAAGGTCGAGTTGCTGAACAGACCATCGACTTTCCCGGTCCCGTCGAGGAGGTCACGTTCACACGCAGCGGCACGCGAGCGTATTTTCGTACGTCGCGATGGACACATAGGGTTGGTGTGTCAGACGCCGGACTTCGTTGGATCGACAGCGTGTTTTCGCCAAAGCCGCTTAACGGCGGGCGCATTGTTTTTGGGCTGCCGGATTCGAAAACGGCCAATCGTGCGCGGCTTCCGGCAGCCCGCAACGGATTTGTTGAGCTCGTCGAGCTGCCATTTCCGGGGTCAGCGAGCCCGGCGCTGTTTGGCAGCAGGGAGGACCTGTTGATCAAATGGCGGACTCGACTTGGCTATACGGTGGCCAAAGAGCCGGTCGACTAGCGTTCGTCGCTGCGCAAGGTTCGGACCAGTAATTCCAGTCTCGCCGCCGTGACCTCGGTGGCAGGTACGGGTTCACCGAATCTCACGGTTACGCGTGCAAACAAGCGTTTCGGAATGAGGCGCATACTGCCATCGGGGCGGCGACTGAGCCAGCCGCCCCAAAGCCGGCCCAGTGAGGCGGGAACGACCGCAACCGGTCGCCGCGCGATGATTTTCTCTATACCAGGCCGAAACCTCGCAATTTCTCCGTCGCGTGTAATGGCGCCTTCCGGGAAAATACACACGACGTTGCCCGCAGCCAGCTCGGCATCCACGTTCTCGAACGCGTCGTTCATCAGTGTCTTGTCTTCCCGCGCTCCCGCGATTGGGATTGCCTTCATAGTTCGGAAGATGAAATTCAGGAGCGGCATCTGGAAGATCTTGTACCACATCACAAAGCGCATCGGTCGCCGCACGGATCCGGCTAGTATGATCGGGTCCATGTAGCTCACATGATTACAGACCACGATAGCGGGGCCCTTCTGCGGAATATTCTCAAGTCCGCTGGGCTTTATTCGATAGATGATGGTGATGACCAGCCATGCGAGAAACCGCATTAGAAACTCAGGCAGGAGTGTGAAGATATAGATTGCGACGAGCGCATTAAGAGCGGCAATGACAAGGAACAACTCGGGAATGGATAGCCCTGACCTGAGGAGCACCATCGACATTATTGCTGCACCCACCATCAGCAATGAGTTGATGATGTTATTGGCAGCAATGATGCGCGACAGGTGCTGCCTTGCTGATCGCTTCTGAATCAGTGCGTAAAGCGGCACGCTGTAGAATCCGCCGAAAGCACCAATCAGCGCGAGGTCGACCCAGACGCGAATACCGCTCGGACTACTCATGAATTCAGCAACCGAGTTCGCGGCTACTGCGCTGGCCGCCGGTTGCGCATAGTAGAGGTCGACTGCAAACAGGCTCAGGCCGATGGAGCCGAACGGTACCAGCCCGAGTTCGATGCGATGCCCTGACATGCGTTCGCAAAGCAACGAACCGATTCCGACGCCGACGGCAAAGGCGGCGAGCAGGAAGGTCGTGACAGTTTCGTTCCCGTTGAGGATGTCGAGCGTGTACGCAGGTATCTGGATTGTCATTGCGGACCCGAAAAACCAGAACCACGAGATCCCGAGAATAGACAGGAATACGCTGCGCTCCTCGCGAGCAAACTGCACAATGCGCCAGGTTTCTTTCCAGGCGTTCCAGTTAATTTTGAGTTCGGGGTCGACCGCACGCGTCTGTGGTACCTGGCGACTCGTCAGGTAGCCTACGACGGCGACAATGATAAGGCAGCCGCCGAGGATGCTCTGCTTGTCAATCTGCAGACTGCTGGCGAGATCGTCGCCAACGGCAATTCCGCCTGCGATCAGGCCGAGAATAATCGCAATGTAGGTTCCCGATTCGACGAGTGCATTTCCGCCGACGAGTTCATGATCAGCCAGCTGCTGCGGCAGATAGGCGTACTTGACCGGGCCAAACATGGTCGACTGGCATCCCATGAGAAACAGGACCAGCAACAGCAACGAGTAACTCTCGCTGATAAGGGCGATCCCGGCAAGAACCATCAGCAGGATTTCCAGCGTCTTTACGCGCCGGATCAGCATGGATTTTTCGTATTTGTCGGCAAATTGGCCGGCGGTCGCCGAAAACAGGAAAAAAGGCAGAATGAACAGTCCCGCGGCGACATTCGCCAGTTGATTGTGATCCATGCCGGCGACGACGACACCCTGGAAAGTGATCAGTATTACGAGACCATTGCGGAAGATGTTGTCGTTGAGAGCCCCGAGAAACTGGGTCGCGAAAAATGGCGCAAACCGTCGTTGGCCTAGCAGGGAAAACTGATTCGATTCCGGCAACAGTGGGCATCCATACGGTAAGCAATGGGAACTATAACGCGAAATGGCCGGATTCATGCCAAAACTGCGAACTCTCACCACCAAGGGAATTTGACATTCCTGTTATGATCGCCAAAGCAGAGTTATGATTTTTCAACCATTTAATCAATTTTTCGGAACATATCAGCAACCATGACGAGGCAATTGACAGCGTTGTTCGTAGGAATCGGCATCCTGGTCGGCTGTGCTGAAAAGGCGCCGCCGGCGCGCACAGTGACCGAATTTGTCGATAATCCAATTCTCCTGGAAGCGGCGATGGTGCGGTGTTCCAGGGATCGTGCCGAGACCCGTTATGACGCCGAGTGCATTAATGCGCGCGAGGCGGTAAACCTCATCCAGGCGAAGGAAGAGGAATCGCGCCGTGCGGAGCTCGAGGAACGCTCGGAACGCAAACGTAAGGCCCTGCGGCGAACCCAGCAGGCTGCTGCCGAGGCGCGCCGACGCGCAGAGGAAGCGGACCGCCTCCGCAAGGAAGCGGAATACCTTGCCCAGTTCGGAGTACTTCCGCCGGCTGAGGGTGAGGCGGAGACAGATGCTACGTCGCCGGAAGGTAACCTGCCGATTGCTGTAGTTCCCGAGAATACTCAAGACAAAGAGCCTGCCACCGTGTATGGCGACGTGTCGCAGGCCACTGACGGCGGTAACGCCCCGGTAGCCGAGCCAACCCCGGAGGAATAGCCAGTGGGCTAGTCGCCCGCCGGCATGGTGCGCACGTGCAAATCGCGTTGCGGAAACGGGATTTCGATTTTGTTGGCGGCCAGCGACTTATAGACGGCGCAATTCAGTTCGTGTTGCACCCGTCCGCGGTCTGCGGGGTCTGCAATCCAGCCGAGTAACTCGAAGTTCAGGCTGGAGTCACCGAACAACCTGAACCGCGCGCGCGGGGCCGGATTCAACAATACGGTGGCATTGTCGGCCGCAACCTGCTCCAGTGTCTCGATGACTTGATCGACGTCACTACCATAGGCGACGCCAACTGCGATGCGGATTCGGTGTTGCGCTGGTGGTCCTCCAGCCTCGTTGACGATCGTGCTATTGCCGATGATGCCGTTGGGGATCGTAATTTCGACATCATCGCGCGTGAGGATTCGTGTGCTTCGCAAGCCGATTTCCGTCACGACACCGCGCTCACCTGAGTCCAGGATGATGAAGTCCCCGGTCTTGTAGGGCGCATCCATGACAATCGAGACGCCAGCGAAGAGATTGGACAACGTGTCTTTGGCAGCGAAACTCAACGCGAGCCCCACGATACCGGCCGAGGCGAGCCATGCGGTGACATCGATATCCCAGGCGAGGAAGAAGAAGTAACCCGCCAGCGCAAACAACATGACTTTCATGGTGTTATGCAGCAGTGTGAGCATCCCGCTTTGCACGATCTGACTCTGCGTCGACTTGCGCAAGGCACCAACCACGAGTCTGTTCAGGCTGCTAAAAGCACCAAACCAGATAAAAATTGCGATGGTTTCCAGCAGGTTGACCGTGATCGTCGTCGGTGCTTCGGGCATGTCGAGGCGTTTTGTCGCAAGAACCAGACCGATAATTACGGACGTCACGAAGATCGGTCGATGTACGAGATCGATCAGGCCATCGTCGAAGTCGTTGGACGAGCGTTTGGCGATTCGGCCAACGACACCCGAGATGATCAGGTCGGCGATTTTGCCGACGATGATGAATACTGCCGCGATGATGGCGGCCTGCAAGTAGATATTCGGTCCTATGAGCTCAGCGAGTTGCTGGACACGGTTGGTCAGATCGTCCAATTGATTTCCTGCGGGTCTTAGTAGTTCGGGTCGTACTCGGTGTCACTGTCCACTGGTTCGCCCGGGTCAGGCATACCGTACGTGCGAACACTGGATTCGCTTTCCTCGGTGACCGGCGGCTGACTCGTGCCCGCCTTCATGCCGGGAGACGTGGGCAGTCGGGCGGTCTGCGCCGTCAGGATCTGTATGAACGTGTTCGCGATGTCTGGCGCAATATTCGGCGAACTCACGAAGATTTTCTCAGGCGTCATGCTCGTCGAGCCGTAGAACGATGCGTTCGCCTTTCTGTCCATGGTGACGCCAGCACCTTCCAGTGCGATGCCAGCGAACAGGCCGCGACTGCGCGAGTAGGAATAGACTTCCGCCTTGAACTCAATATCGGTTGCGAAACTCGTATGACGACCAACCGGACCGGCAGCTACCGACGCATTTGCCCCGAGTGTCAGCTTGCCATTCTCGATGCCGTCGACGCCCTTGCGTGTCTTGAAAACGAGGATTACGTCGGTTGATTCGGCACCGATCTGCCAGCCCAGGCTTCCTCCGGTCAGCGTAACGAAAGCGGGATTGCTCCACGAGTTGTCATCCTGGCGCACAACAATGATGCCCTTGCCGCGACGTGCGCCCAGCCCGAATGCGGCCCGGACCACGTTGGGAATGACTGCCACTGCATATGCACGGGACAGGAGGTTCGGTGGAATCGTTTTTTCAGGTATGCGTGACAACTGATCCAGCACATCGGCAGCATCGGCCACGCGCTTTTCTTCGCGTGTAGCTGCGTCTGCGACAGACGTTAAAAGGAGGACCAACGTGGTCATCACGACCAGCAAGCGTGTGTTCTTCATGATTTGTCCGACAAGTAATTCGCTCTTGGGTTCGATGATACGCGAATTTTCGACGTCATTTGTGAACGAGAATAGGCGGCAGGGGATAGTTCAGAGTGGCGCACACCGCCCGAATCAACTCCGCTTCGGTAACGCTCAGCCTGCCGTCATGCCCGGCTGTCGCGCTTATTGCGCGCAGGAGAGATTCCTTGCCCTTGCTATTCAGCCCAAGTAGAACGTCGAGGCTGTGATCGAGCACTGAGATCGTGAATTTACGGTTGGACTCGTAGTCGTATTTCTGTGCCCACGCCCCGAGTGTGCTGATTCCGGTGATGAAGGCCGCGCGGCTTTGTTCGTCGTCATTGTGGCCGTAGTCGGCAAGTATTCTCAACAATTCGATGGTCGATGACTGCAGATCGGCGCGGCGCGACCGCAATGCCTTGCGGCGCCCGGACGGGTCTACGGCCTGCCCGAGATTGCTCATCATGATGCGGTAAAAGCAATATTCGTAGAGGTCGACCTCGCCGTCCACTTCGATCATGCGGGTGGTCAGCGACACGAGGTAGCTTAATTCCTGGCGCGGTCGGAGCTTGAGGGCAGGAAAGGCTATGGCGAGCAGCGGCAGACGAAACTCGGGCCCGGTATTCATCAGCGCTTCATAGTATCGGCGCAGCAGGTTTGCTCGTTCGGTACCGAGTTGTTCTCGTGCAAGAGAGAGTTGTCGGTCAATCACCTTACCGGTCCTGTCCAGGATCAACGCGATCGTCAGGAGATACGCGAATTCGGCCGAGTGTGCCGCGTCATAGAGATCGGTCGGTATGGACTGTCGCAGGTACTGCGCATACTCGACATGCTCGTTTTCGGGTTGGCCGACGGTTTCGGCAATGGACTCGGCGAGCACTTCTGCGCCGCCGCTCGCCAGCGCGGTCGTGACACCTTCCGCAAACGCAGATCCCGCTTCATCGGGACCTCCTGCCTGCATGCGTTGCTGGCGAGGATCAACGCGAGGAAAATCCGATTCCTTAAAGTCAGGGTCGAGTGCCTGGATGCGCTCAACCAGCGGCGGATGCGTCGCGAACAAGCCGCGGAGCTTCGAGCCGGCGCCGAAGAGCATGTGACTGACTTCTTCGGGATCGCTAGCCTGAATCATCGATCCCTCGCTATAACCGCCGATTTTCTTCAGGGCGTTGGCAATGCCGGTGCTTTGTCGAGTGAACTGGACAGCAGATGCGTCGGCCAGAAACTCACGTTGCCGCGATACACCGGCTTTAATCACGCGCGCAAAAAACATCCCGATAGCTCCCAGGATGGCAAGGCCCAACCCAATGATGAGCACGACAGGGGCGCCACGATCGCGTCGGCTTGACACGATACTGGCGTGGTAGCCCCCACGAACGACAAGCCGACCGATCAGCCCGAGAACCATGATGCCGAACAGGACGCCCATAAGCCGAATATTCAGGCGCATGTCGCCATTCAGGATATGACTGAACTCATGTGCGATCACGCCCTGTAATTCGTCACGGTCCAGCAACTCCAGTGTGCCGCGTGTCACGGCGACAGCGGCATCGCTGGGCGTATAGCCGGCAGCAAACGCATTGATGCCGCTTTCTTCCTCGAGGACGTAGATTTCCGGAACCGGTACACCCGATGCGATGGCCATTTCTTCTACAACGTTGCGAAGGCGCCGCCGCAGCGGATCCTGCACATTGGCGGGAACGAGCGTGCCACCCATTTGTGTGGCGACAGCTCCGCCGCCGGACGACAGTACAGACGTCTTGAACATGCTTGCGCCGAGTATGAACAAGGTCGTCAGCAGGGCGGTCGCGATCAGGATGCCGGAGTTGTTACGGGCATAGTCTCCCGGCGCGTACCCGTAGCTACCGTCAGCAAACGTATAAAGTGCGAAGCCGACGATTGCAGTGACGCCGGCGACAATCAGAATGGTCGCAACAATGTATGCGGCAACCAGGCGTCGAGACGCCTGACGAGCCTTGTCCTGCGCGGCGAAGAAGTTCACAACTTAATCAGGTGAAAGAAACTTCCGGTGCATCGCGCATTTCTTCGGCTTCGATCTCGAGGAAGCTTGCAAGCTTGAAGCTGAACATACCGGCGATAATATTGTTCGGGAAATTTTCAACCGTGTTGTTGTAACCCATGACGGCGTCGTTGAAGGCTTGTCTGGAGAAAGCGACCTTGTTCTCCGTGGACGCCAGTTCTTCCTGGAATTGCATCATATTTTGATTCGCCTTGAGATCGGGATAAGCTTCCGACAAAGCGAACAACCGTCCGAGGACGCTGCCAAGTGCGCCTTCGGCTCCACCAAGCTCCTGGATTGCGGCTGCGTTGGCGGGATCGGCCTTGGCGGCATCCAGCGCCGCAACAGCGACATTGCGAGCCTTGATGACGGCCTCAAGCGTCTCGCGCTCGTGCTTCATGTAGCCTTTGACGGCTTCGACGAGATTCGGAATCAGGTCGTGGCGCCGGGTGAGCTGCACGTCGATTTGCGCAAAACCGTTTCTCACGCGGTTCCGTTCATTGATCAGGCGGTTGTAAATACCGATCGCCCAGAACACAATCGCGGCGATGATGCCGAGGAATATCAGGAATGAAGTCAATGTCCCGCTCCTTGCTTAAGGGTTGTTTCACCAAGCATAACTCCGGGCTTGGGCTAACACTAGCGACGCTCGGTCTCGTGTTGCTGGCGCCCGCCGTATTCGCAGACTGGGTCGGTGATGCCCGCCCGCTGATGGGCACCGAGGTGAGCGTTTACCTCTGGAGCGACGACCCCGAAGCCGGTCGCCTCGCACTCGAAGAGGTGTTTGAAGAGGCGGCCCGTATCGATCGCCTCATGAGCACCTACAAGGATGAGAGCGAAATTTCGAAAATCAACCGTGAGGCCGCCAACGGCCCTGTCGCCGCCGGGGGCGAACTTTTCGGACTGATACAACGATCCCTGGACATTTCCGTTCTCACGCGTGGCGCGTTCGACATTACCTACGACAGTGTGGGGCAGTACTACGATTTTCGCTCTCGACAACGGCCCGATGCGGGAACGGTGGAAAAAGAGCGTAGCAATATCGATTATCGCCTGGTCAAGCTCGATCGAGCGGCGGGAACGGTGAGCTTCGCGAAAGAGGGCGTGCGGATAAACCTCGGGGGTATTGCCAAGGGCTACGTAGTGGAACGAGGCGTCGATCTGCTGCGGCACCGCGGTATCAGGAACGCGATCGTTACTGCCGGCGGCGATTCGAGGCTTCTCGGTGATCGTCGCGGTCGGCCGTGGATGGTCGGTATTCGCGATCCTCGTAATGACGGGGAAGTGGCCATTTCGATTCCGCTGGAAGACGAGGCAATTTCAACGTCGGGCGATTACGAACGCTATTTCGACGAGGACGGGGTGCGCTATCACCACATTATAAAGCCCAGCACGGGTGAGCCGGCCGGCGGCGTCCATAGTGCGACGGTTTTTGGGCCCGATGCGGTCATCACAGATGCCTTGTCCACGTCGGTATTCGTTATGGGTGTCGAGCAAGGCCTGACGTTGATAGGTACCTTGCCTGACTATGAGAGTATCGTCATCGATGCCGAAGGCCAGGTCTTCTACTCGGATGGCCTGGCGCAGCCCGACGCCGGATTGCGCGACTGAAAAAACCGCAAATGTCGCCGAAAGGCGACGGATTTTCGCTTCAAATTCAGACTCATAGGCCTATTATGTGTCTGCAGTTTCGCGCAGCAAAAAATATTGGGATTCACCCCGACTTAACGTAATCTGTGAGGATTGCGCCGTTCGGCTGTCCCGCTGAGAGACTGTCATTATGTTCAGAAGAATCCGGGCATTTGTGACGATTGTCACGGCCCCAACGGGTTGTGGCTGTCACCATTCATCTTTGAATTGTGCCGTCTGTGGCGCTTTCCAGTGGAAGGGCAAAGGCCAGCTATACAAAGGAATGGACGTATGAAACTCAAACATTCGCTAATCGCTGTGGTGTTCAGCATTTTCGCGGCTTCCAGCCTCGCATCGTCGGGCATGGAGGGCCAACCGGCGCCCGACTTTGCACTGAAGAGCTCGACCGGCGAGAACCTGCGTCTGTCCGAATATCGGGGCGATGTGGTCATGATCAATTTCTGGGCGACCTGGTGCGGTCCGTGTCGTCAGGAAATGCCCCTGCTGGACGAACTGTATGCCCGCTACCAACGCGTCGGCTTCAATCTTCTGGGTGTGAATATTGACGATGACTCTCGTCGCGCCATGCAGATGATTGAAGAGCTGGGTGTCAATTTCCCGGTGCTTTTCGATGCCCGCAAGGAAGTCAGCGAGCTCTACAACGTTGAAGCAATGCCTGTAACGGTCCTTGTCGATCGTGAGGGCACGGTTCGCTACGTTCACCACGGTTACAAGCCCGGGTATGAGAATGCTTACCTGGACCAGATCCGTTCGCTGTTGAGAGAGTAAAGTGACCAGGAAATTCAACATACTCGTAGCAATGATGATGCTCGCGTTCAGCAGCATCTCGGTCGCTCAGGACGTGGCCTCGATGGACGCGGATGCGGCGCAGGCGGAAGCTCGCGAAATGGAAGCGAGGGAGGCGGAGTCGCGTGACAAGTTCCGCAGCCTCGACCAGGACGTGCAGTCGCTGAAGAAAGAAGTGCTCGATCTCAATCGTGACCTGTTCCTGCTCGAAGAGGAATTGCTGTTCCCGGCTAACTCACAGGTGGCTTTTTTCGTTTCGATGGATGTTGGTGAGTACTTCGAACTCGACTCGGTCACGATCAAGATCGATGGTAAGGAAGTGGCGAATTACCTGTACACGGAACGCGAGGCCGATGCACTCATTCGCGGTGGCGTGCACCGTGTGCACATGGCTAACCTGAAGACCGGCGCTCACGAACTTATCGCAATCTTTACGGGCAAGGGCCCCCATATCCGTGACTATCGCCGCGGCGCGACAATGAATTTCGACAAGGGGATCGGTGCCAAATACCTCGAACTGGAGATCACTGATCGCGTAAAGAAACAACAACCGGAATTCGTCATCAAGGAATGGGAGTGATCTTTGCCTCCAGGTCGCTCCATTCGTAGTCTTCTTTGCTTGCTCCTGGTGTTCCTGACACCGGCTGCGCTTGGTGCAACCGAGCGCGGGGAACCCATCGTTGTCCAGGATCCGGAATATGGCGAGGTCCTGTTTTATTTTTATCAGGAAGACTATTTTCCAGCACTGGTTCGCTTGCTGGCTGCCAAAGAGCAGCAGCGGCTCACGCACCACGCTGACGAGGCAGAGCTGTTACTGGGTGGCATGTACCTTTCGTATGGTCACCACCTCGAAGCGGCAGAGATTTTCGAGCGGCTGCTGGCCGACAACGTAGACGCTGATATCCGCGATCGAACCTGGTTCTTCCTGGCGAAGATCTGGTACCAGCGCGGCTACCTCGACAAGGCGCAGCAAGCACTGTCCTTTATCCAGGGTGATCTGCCAAAAAATCTGCAGCGCGAAGCCCTGATGCTCGATGCGCAGATCCTGATCGATGCTGGCGAATACGACGTTGCCGTTGCGAAACTGCAAAACTGGGAGGGCCGAACCGAGTGGGCGAGCTACGCGAAGTTCAACATCGGTGTCGCGCTCGTGCGCAGTGGCCGTGTGGACGAGGCGGCGACGCTGCTCAATGAACTTGGTGATATGGACCCATTCAACGAGGAGCTGACCTCGTTGCGCGACAAGGCCAATCTCGCACTCGGCTATGCGCTTCTGCAGGACGGCCAGCCCTACGCAGCAAAGTCACCTTTGCAGCGGGTTCGTCTCGAGGGACCATTCTCGAACAAGGCATTACTTGGTGTTGGCTGGGCTGATGCCGAAATGGAAAATTTCAATCGTGCGCTCGTGCCCTGGATGGAGCTGCGAGGCCGCGACCTGCTCGACTCGGCGGTACAGGAATCAATGCTGGCGATTCCCTATGCGATGGCGAAACTGGATTCAATCAGCCAGGCGGCAGATCATTACCTGAATGCAATCGAGGCGTTTTACGAAGAATCGAACCGACTGGACAGAACGATCGAACACATCGAGTCGGGTGAGTTTTTTGACGAGTTTGTTGCCAACGACCCCCTCGACAGTACCGGATGGTACTGGCGTCTCGAAGAACTGCCTGAAGGGCCGGAAGCACGTTACCTTTTTCATTTGCTGGCAACCCACGAGTTCCAGGAAGGCCTCAAGAACTACCGGGATCTGAGTTACCTGTATCGCAACCTCGATACCTGGCAACAGAATATTGATGTCTACGCGAACATGCTCGACACACGGCTCGAAGCCTATGCCGAGCGCCTGCCGCGTGTGGAAGCGTCGCTGGCATCCGCGGATATCGACGGCATGGTGGCGCGCAAGCTGGAGTTCGACTCGACGTTGAACAATATCGAAGAAAGTCATGACTGGCTCGCGCTGGCGACGAAGTCCGAGTTCGATATGTGGGGCGAGATTACGGGCCTCGAAAGCACGCCGGCCTTACAGGCAGATATCCCGGAAGCGGCGGAAGTCAATGACAAGATTAGCCTGATCAAAGGCGTGTTGCAGTGGCAACTTGAGCGTGATTTCAAGGATCGCCAGTGGCGTATTCGCCGTGATTTGCGCCAGACGGGCGAGGCGCTCGTCGATACGCAACGCTCGAGGCGCCAGATCGATGAGACAATGCGCCAGGAACCCTTGCGTTTTGAGAATCTCAGTGCCCGGGTACAAGGCCTGTCTCCGCGTATCGAAGGCATCAAGATGCGCGTTGAGGATGCATTGTCGCGGCAGCGTGGATTCCTTCAGTCCATTGCGACCGGAGAACTTCAGGCGCAAAAGGATCGATTGGATATCTATACGATCCAGGCACGGTTCGCGTTGGCCGCAATTTACGATATCGCAGCTACGGCAGGCGAGGAGTCCGAATGATGGCCTGCTCCTGTCTTGCCATGTTGTTGTTGGCCTTGTTGCTCGTTGCGGGCCAGGCCAGTGCCGGCGTAAAGAAGAAAGACACAATCGAAAGTCTTGAAAACAAGACTGTCGAGGTTCGCCCGGGCAAGATTATTCTCGACAGCTCGGAGCTCGCGCGTGAAGGCTATCGCGATTTTCTTGACCTGGTATCCAATGATCCGGTTTTACGAGCCGAAGCGATGCGCCGGCTTGGCGATCTCGAACTGGAGGCGTCCGAAGCTGACCAGCTCGCGGAAAATATCGAATCGATCGACACGCACGGATTCGATAACGCGGTCGAGTTATACCAGAAGCTCCTCGAGGCATATCCTGATTACCGCCGGAACGACACGGTTCTTTATCAGCTTGCCCGCGCTTACGAGGTTGGCAGCCGCACTGATGAAGCGCTCGAGGTGCTGAACGAACTCGTTACCGGCTATCCGAATACGGCGTTCATCGATGAGGTGCAGTTCCGCCGCGGCGAGATGCTGTTCCTGCGTAAGAACTATAACGATGCCGAGATGGCTTACCAGGCGGTCGTTGACTACGGCGATGCCTCGCGCTTTTACGAGCAGTCGCTTTATAAACTGGGCTGGTCGCAGTTCAAGCTGGCCTGGTATGAAGACAGCCTCACGCCATTCTTCGAGTTGCTCGACCTCAAGCTGGCCGGTGTGGAAGTTGGGGAAGGTGAGCAACGCCTCGCGACACTGAAGCGTGCGGAGCGTGAGCTTATTGAGGACACTTTCCGGGTCCTCAGTATCAGTTTCTCGTACATGGAAGGTGCTGACAGTATAGATGCCTTCCTGTCAAAACGTGCGTTACCGAAATACGCGTATGTCATTTACAGCAATCTTGGCGATCTTTACCTCGAGCAGGAACGCTATCAGGATGCGGCTGAAACGTACGAAGCATTTGTTAATCAGGACCCGTACCACCCGAAGGCGCCGGTTCTCCAGGTACAAGTCATCGAGTCTTACAAGCAGGGCGGTTTCCCGAGCCTGGTACTTGAGGGCAAGAAGCGATTTGCCGAACGCTATGGTATGGACGGGCCCTTCTGGGTTCGTAACCCGCGCGAAGAAAATGAGGCAGTTGCCGAGCATCTGAAGAGCAACCTAACGGACCTTGCGCAGTACTACCATGCCGAAGCGCAACGGGATGGCAAGAAGAGCGACTACCAGCAGGCGGCTAACTGGTACCGGAAGTACCTCGATTATTTCCCGGGAGAGGCCGATACCGCCAACACGAACTTCCTGCTGGCCGAAATCCTGTATGAAAGCGAAGAGTACGGGGCTGCCGTATTCGAGTACGAGCGCACGGCCTACGGTTATCCGTTCCATGAGAAATCGGCTGAAGCCGGTTACGCCGCCATTCTGGCGTATCGTGAACATGAGAAGTTGCTGAGCGGGGCAGAACAAGCCGAGTGGCACCAGGCCTACCTCGACAGTGGCCTGCGGTTTGCAGATACGTATCCCGAACATCCCGAGTCGGGTGCTGTTCTGACAACTGTTGCGGAAGACCTTTTCCGGCAAAACCGCTTCGATCTCGCGATCGCGGTGGGCGAGTCTGTAGTGGGTAAGCAGCCACCGGTCAAGCCTGAGCTGGCGCGCACGGCATGGACGGTCATAGCCCATTCCCAGTTTGATCTCGCGAATTACTCGGACGCCGAAAATGCCTACTACAGCTTGCGCAATTTCACACCGGCCGACGACGCGGCTGCGAATCAGGAGATCAAGGACCGAATCGCGTCGACGATCTACAAGCAGGGTGAAATGGCGCGTGATGCCGGCGACCTCGAAACGGCAGTGACGCATTTCCGTCGTCTTGGGCAGGCGGTGCCGGATTCGGCTATTCGCGCGACGGCCGAGTACGATGCGGCTGCCGCGCTGATTAACTTGCAGGCCTGGGATCGCGCTTCGGTCGTGCTTGAAGAATTCCGGCGTGACTATCCGGACAGCGAATTCGCCGACGATGTGACGCAGAAACTCGCAGTGACATACCTCGAGTCCGGACAGGCGGGGCAGGCTGCTGCTGAGTTCGAACGCATTGCGGACACGGAGTCGAGCACCGACGACGTCCGGCGCGAAGCCCTGTGGAAAGCCTCCGAATTGTACGAGCAGACAGGCGCTTTGACGGCCGAGCAGCGCGTGTTGAATAACATTATCGGGCGTTACCCGAACCCTATTTCTGAATCTATCGAAGCACGGGCGCGGCTTCTCGACATAGCCGAACAGACAGGCAATGAGCAGGAACGAATCGCGCGACTTGAAGAGATGATCCAGGTGGACGCCACAGCGGGTGCGCAGCGTTCGGATCGGACACGCTACCTGGCAGCGACTGCATCACTGGAACTGGCTGAGCCGGTGCGTAAGCGTTTCGAAGTCGTAAAGCTGACGCAGCCACTGGCTGACAGTCTGAAGCTGAAAAAAGATCTCATGGAAGATGTGATTTCGGCGTACACGGGTGCCTCGAACTACGGGGTAGCGGAGGTTACGACGGCCGCGACTTTTCGGCTTGGCGAAGTCTACGAACAGTTTTCGTCCGATCTAATGGATTCAGATCGCCCGACGAACCTCGAGGCGGATGCACTGGAGCAGTACGAGATTCTCCTCGAGGAACAAGCGTTCCCGTTCGAGGAAAAGGCGATAGATCTGTACAAGGCCAACGCGGATCGCGCGGCTGACGGTATCTATGACGATTGGGTGAAGAGAAGTTTCAGTCGGCTGGCGGGATTGATGCCGGCACGGTATGCGAAAAAGGAGCGCAGCGAAGATGTTCTTACAGCGCTTAACTAGGACGTCGCCATTGGCGGCTGGGATTTTGCTCATGCTCGCGTTTGCGGGCTGTTCGGGTTCGGGCCCGGTGCGCGAGTCAGCAGAAACACAACAGCGGTCTGCCGCGGGTGAACCTGTCGACGGTGAGTTGGCTGTACCCGTCATTCCCGCCGAAGCGCTGACGATGTATGAGCAGGCAACGGCCGTGATGGCGGCAGGCGATTTCGTCGATGCAGAGCTCAGGTTCAAGGAATTCGTGCTGCTGTACCCGGACTATCCAGGTGCATTCGTCAATCTCGCGATCATTCATGCCAACAACGAGAATGACCTGGAGACACGGGCAGCACTC
>Ga0316191_10000080_pt1 | contig 48397 bp, 40 predicted proteins | sample Eddworburr2cm_MG_FD_204928 | JGI IMG/M metagenome (GOLD analysis project Ga0316191, IMG submission 204928) | Coastal sediment microbial communities from Maine, United States - Eddy worm burrow 2 cm | ecosystem: Environmental > Aquatic > Marine > Coastal > Sediment | place: USA: Maine...
TCCGAAGCGGTTCAGGGAGGGTTGTTGGAGGTTTTTTCCAATTTATGCACCGTAACTGACCTAAATCACCATACATAATTTGGATTCCGTTTATCGTTTACCACTGCAATTTTTTGTCATTTTATTTTGAACTAATTAATGTATGGAGACGACGCATGACTTCAAAGAAAAAATCACAAAAATACGTTTACCTGTTCGGAGAAATCGAAGAGGTATTGGCCCGCTACGATGGAGACTGGGAGTCCATGCGCGGATTGCTGGGTGGCAAAGGCGTCAACCTGTTTGATGCCACCAGCCTGGGTATCCCCGTACCGCCGGGTTTCACCGTAACGACCGAAGGTTGTAATGACTACCTGGCAGCTGATCAGAATTTTCCTGCAGGTTTGTGGGACCAGGCGTTGGTAGCCACTACCGAACTGGAGAAAATCACTGGTAAAAGTTTCGGTGACCCGAAAAATCCCTTACTGGTTTCCTGCCGTTCCGGTGCCAAGTTTTCAATGCCGGGTATGATGGATACCATCCTTAACATCGGCATGAATGACGAGATTGCAGAAAGTCTGGCAAAGCTGACCAAGCGTCCGAGTTTTGCCTATGACCTGTATCGTCGACTGGTGCAGATGTTTGGCGGTGTTGTGATGGGCGTTCCCGATGAGGTTTTTGAAGCGGTACTGACTGCGCAACGGCGGGAATCCCAGGTTGAAGCAGATGCCGGCCTCGATGCAGATGCGTGGAAGTCCGTTACGAAGAGATTCAGGAAGATCATCCGCAGCTATACCGGCAGGGAATTCCCGACTGATCCGTATGAGCAATTGCAGCAAGCCACCGAAGCCGTATTCAGATCCTGGAACGGAAAACGGGCCTTTGATTATCGTAATGCTGCCGGAATTGAACATGATCTGGGCACGGCTGTGAACATCCAGACCATGGTTTTCGGTAACCTTGGTGATGATTCAGCCACCGGTGTATTCATGTCGCGAAATGCAACCAATGGCGCGCCCTCACTGGAAGGCGACTACCTGATCAATGCGCAGGGTGAAGATGTGGTTGCCGGAACACGGACGACTCTGCCCATCAGGCAATTGGCCCGGGATATGCCAAAGCAGTATGAGGAGTTGCAGCAGATTGCCCGCCGGCTGGAAAAACACCACCGTAATATGCAGGATATGGAGTTTACCATTGAGCAGGGTAAGCTCTGGTTGCTGCAGACACGTGACGGTAAGCGTACCGCACAAGCAGAAGTCCGTATCGCAGTCGACATGGTCGACGAAGGCCTGATAACGATTGCTGAGGCCGTTTCACGTGTGAAAACGGATCAGGTGGACTTCTTCCTGCATCCGCAGTTGCAGGCAGATGCCCTCAAAAAGGTACAGCCCATTGCCAAGGGGCTGAACGTTTCTCCAGGTGCCGCGGTGGGGATCATCGCATTTGATCCGAGTCTTGCCGAGCGCTGGGCAAAAGAGGACGGCAGAAATGTCATCCTCGTCAGACCGGAAACCAGGCCTGATGATGTGCATGGCATGCTCGCAGCCAAAGGTGTGGTCACCTGCAAGGGTGGACGTACCAGTCATGCTGCACTGGTTGCGCGGCAGTTTGGCAAACCCGCCGTTGTTGGTGTCAGTAACATCGAAATTGATCTGGATAACCACGAGATGCTGGTGGGTGATGACATGGTCATCAAGGAAGGTGACTACCTTTCCATCGATGGCAACACGGGCTTGATTTATAGCAGCAAGCTGCCGACCCAGGTACCTGATTTTAATGACCCCTACCTGATGAAGATACTTTCGTGGGCTGATGACATACGTAAAATCGGGGTTCGTGCAAACTCGGATTATCCCGAAGATGCCCAGCGCGCCCGTCAATACGGTGCAAAGGGTATCGGCCTGTGCCGTACAGAACATATGTTCTTCCAGGAAGACCGGTTACCGATAATGCAAAAAGTGATCGTGGCCAGCACCCTCTCGGAGCGTAATGAGGCCATCAGCAGGCTGCTACCCATGCAGCGTTCGGATTTTGAAGGACTGTTCCGTGCCATGGACGGCTACCCCGTGATCATTCGCTTGTTGGATCCGCCATTACATGAGTTCCTGCCTTCGGCCCACGACCTGATGATGGATCTGACCGATCTCAAGTTGCGTATGCAGCACCTTAACAACCTCAAGGACGTGGATCGTACACTGGAAGAGATCGAGGAGAAGCGTAAATTATTGGCGCGCGTCACTGCGCTGGAGGAATCCAACCCAATGCTGGGTACAAGGGGTGTGCGTTTGGGAATCACTATCCCCGGTCTTTACACGATGCAGGTTCAGGCTATATTTGAAGCGGCCTGCCGTTGTGCTGCGGATGGCGTTGATGTGCGACCCGAGGTGATGATACCGCTGGTGTCACTTGAAAGTGAGTTCAACCTGATGCGCAAGACCCTTGAAGCGAAGGCGGTCAAGGTGATGGAGGAAATTGGTGCAAAGATACCGTACCTGATCGGGACCATGATCGAGATTCCAAGGGCGGCGCTGACCGCAGCCAAGATTGCCGAGTCCGCCGAGTTCTTCTCATTCGGGACCAATGATCTTACCCAGACGACCTATGGTATCTCACGTGATGATGCCGAGTCTGGCTTCCTGGTGCAGTACCTTCAGGATGGCCTGCTCAAGGACAATCCATTCGCCAGCATCGACCCTGATGGTGTCGGTCGCCTGATGAAGATTGCCACTGATGAAGGGCGCTCTGTACGAAAAGATCTGGAGATCGGTGTCTGTGGTGAACACGGTGGTGATCCCAAGAGTATCCATCTGTGCCACAAACTGGGTGTAGATTATGTGTCCTGTTCACCGTTCCGCGTTCCGATCGCCCGGTTGGCAGCAGCCCATGCGGCACTGGAGGATAGTGAGTAACAATCAGACCGGTATTTTTGAAATGACAATCAGGCGGAGGCACTATTATTGTGCTTGCCGCCTGAATGTTGTTTGAGGTGTGCTTTTATATCAAAGAAAATTTTCAGCGCGATGATGATCAGCAATACCGGTACCGGACTACCAAGCACCATGGTCAGGCCGCCACCGAAAATCAATACCATCTGCATAAAAATAATACGGCTGTATGGCTCTGACATCTGGTCTTTGACCGTTCTTCCCCGGTACTCCCGGCGGGCGAGGAAATTCTCGTAAAACGAATATGCATGGCTGAGAAACAACGCGGCCAGGGCAGGCCATAAACTGGAAAAAAGCAAGGCAACCTCTGCGAGATCACCGCCGGTCGACCCTTGTGCATGCACTCCTTCAATAAAAATCGTATAAATAAACAGGAAGTGGACTGCCATAAACCCACCAAAATGTGCGGCAAAGAAGGGTCCGGCAAAAAGAGCAGCCCAGCGGCCGATCACGATGATCTTAGCAACATTAAAAAAACCAATCACGGCACTTTCAGCCCAGTAAAGCAGCATCACATCGCTCAGTTTCCAATCCAGGAATAAACTTCCGGCCACCGGAACCAGATTAGCGGCGATTAAAACCAGCGTCGTCGGGGATGCCAGTGAAAGGGGGGGATTGCTGACCATTGATGCTGCGACCGGCAAATCAGGCGCCGCAGCCTCTACATCAGGCTCCCACTTTTCAGCTGTTTCCTCTGAAAGCGCGTTACCGCGGCGTATTTTTGCACCGGTCGCGAATTCCAACCGGCTTCTAAGTTCCGCTACTTCATCACCGCGCATATTGGAGCCGAAAGCAATCGTGTTGGCACCATAATCAAACACCAGGTGCGAACCACGCCATGCCTTGCCGGACTTCTTTGGAGGCTGCTCGAAGCGCAGGTTTCGCATTTTTGATACATCGTAGTGTGCCGTGACACCCACAAAGGATATTCCCAAAAAAATTTCAACCGTCCCGGGCCCGGCTTTGAGAGTCTCTCTACCGGATAACATCAGTAAAAGGATTCCAGTCAGTACCAGGGGGGCAATTACCCAGCCAAGCAGCCAGGCGCTCAAAAATAGTGCTGCCACGAGGTCGAAGAGGGAATCAAAACGGCTCCATTCGGACATTGCCTGCCCGAAGGTGATCACCGCGGGAATAATAAAAGCGGCATCAAGAGCCGCCACTACTGCGATGGCTATCCATGACCGCCTGAATGGCATAACCCTTCGAAAACTTTGTCTTTCGCCGGTCGTATCAAAACCAAAAATAAGTCTGGGCTTGATTCCTTTTCTGATCATTGGCCAGCTTCCCGGTTTAAAAGGTGCCCGGGTAAAGCCCTCCGTCCATCAGGATGTTCTGTGCCGTGATATAGGCCGCTTGCTGACTGCAAAGAAAGGCGCATGTAGCACCGAATTCATCCGGTTCTCCAGGACGCCTGGCACCAATTTTGTTAAACATATTCTGTTGGAATTCTTCCAGGTTCGTTTTCGACTGCATGGCGCCCGCTTCAAGAACCGACCACATGCGATCGGTTGCAATGTAACCGGGTAACAGGTTGTTGATGGTGACATTGTGTTGTGCAGGCTCCCTGGCGATCCCGGATATAAAGCCGGTCAGACCCGCGCGTGCGCCGTTGGAAAGGCCCAGTACCGATACCGGCGCCTTCACTGCCACGCTGGTGATATTGACGATACGGCCGAAACGCCGCCCGATCATGCCGTCCAGACATCGTTTAATCATGTCTATGGCACTGTACATATTGGCATTGATGGCTTCAAACCAGTCTTTCTGATCCCAGTCGCGGAAGTCACCGGGTGCCGGTCCGCCGGCGTTGTTGATCAGTATGTCCGGGGCAGGGCAGGCCTCAAACAGGGCAGCGCGCCCCTCTTCGCTGGTGACATCGGCAACGATAGCCGTTGCCGTACCGCCTCCAGCGTCATTGATCTCTTTAACGGCCGCCTGCAAAGGGCCGCTTGAACGTGCGCTGATCCAGACATCAACCCCTTCTTTGGCCAGTGCCAGTGCACAGGCTTTACCCAGTCCCTTGCTGGAGGCGCAAATAATGGCCTTGCGGCCGGCAATTTTCAGATCCATGTGATTCATCCTTATCGTCGTGCTACCCACAGGATTGAGGGTTGGGAAGCAAAGTTTATGAGCGGATTATAGCCAGAAACAGTGTAAACGAGATTAATTTCAGATTTTTTGATGAGGTGAAGCACGTTCGTTCATTCAGAGCGATCCCACTCCTGTCTCACTGTGTTATCGGTGGGGAGCAAGGGCGAGTACCCGGTACCGGGACTCGCTTGAACACGTCCTGTGGCGCTCGGACTCGACTTCCTGTCTCGTACGGTCCCGGTTCCGGGTACCCACCCTAGGTCTGGACACGCCGAAGGCATCCCCCTTGGCGGTCGATGGAGCTGGACCAGCTTTGAAACTCATGCCAGATCCAATGTTGATAACCATATCAACAGCAATGGCTCTGCTACATAATAGACTTGTGAGCCTTCCTGCAGATTCAGTCTTTTATGAGTACGATTTCCAGCCGGAAATCGGTGAAGCTATTGATATTATTCCCGGTCTGAAATGGCTGCGTCTGCCGTTGCCATTTATGTTGGGGCATATCAATGTATGGCTGTTGCAGGATGATGAAGGCTGGGCCATTGTCGATACGGGTATCAATTCCAGCACTACGCGCAGGACCTGGGAAAGTGTATTCAGTGGTCAATTGGATAATGCGCCGGTTTCAAGGGTGCTGGTCACCCATTTACACCCGGATCACGCGGGCTGTGCAGGCTGGTTGTGTGAGACGCTTGATGTTGAATTGTATATGACCCGTGATGAATACCTGCTGTGCCGAATCCTGGTATCCGACGCCGGCCTGCCGGCACCCAGGGAGGGGAAGCGTTTCTACCAGGCTGCCGGCTTCGCCGAAGAAGATCTGTTGCGCTACCGGGAGATGTTTGGTTCGTTTGGCACGGTGGTCGCACAATTACCGCGGGCATATCACCGTCTGCACGAAGACCGTCCTGTCACCATTGGTCAGAACGACTGGCAGATCATTACAGGCCATGGTCACTCACCGGAACATGCCTGTCTGTACAACCTGCAGCAGAATGTTTTGATTTCCGGAGACCAGGTTTTGCCCACCATTTCGCCCAATGTCAGTGTCTATCCCACTGAACCTGCGGCCAACCCCCTGGCAGGATGGTTTGAATCACTACACCGTATGAAAGCCCTGTTACCGGATGATGTCCTGGTACTCCCGTCGCATGGCAAGCCCTTTCGTGGTGTGAAGGGACGCCTGGATGCATTGATCGAAGAACACGAGGTGGGTCTGGAAAAGCTAAGGCAGTATTGTGCTGAGCCGCAACGTGTGGTGGACGTCTTCCCGGCATTGTTCAAGAGTGAAATTACGGACAGTAACCTGATGATGGCTACCGGCGAAGCTCTTGCCCATTTGAGTTATCTTTTATATGAAGGTGAGCTCAGCATCAAAACGGATGAGACCGGAGTCCGTTGGTATCAAACCAGGTAATAGATAAAGGGCACTGTACTCCCTGTGAACGAGCTTATTGTTCCCGTAAAACGTGGATCAACATACCCGCCATATTGAGCGCTGTGGCCACCAGCAACAGCCCGGTCAACTGCGCTATCCAGTCAGTTTGAAAGATGATCGCTACGACCCCGAGCAGCACAGAGCCCATATGTAGTACAAAACCGGTTTTGATTCTTTGCTGCGGCAGCAGGCTGCGCATGGAAGGCACAATCTCGATACCAACCCTTGCCGAGTAGCGGTGAAACCAGACGAGGAACGGCACGATCCGGCTCAACATGCCATGCATGATGGTAGCCGCCCATCCCCAGATAACCAGCCAGCCGAACAATACCTGCCAGCGGGGGTCGGACAACAGCACCGCGGCGATGGCAACAGGGATCAGCAGCAAACCGATACCGAGGCCGGCCTGCCAGAACAGTAGCGAGGCATCACTACGCTTACGTTGGCGTTGCGAAAGTTTGTGCAGAAGCAGGGCAGGGTGCAGCAACCAGGCGGCGAAAGCTGCCGGCAGCGCAGCAATGGCCGCCAGCTGGTTTTGTGATCCAGAGCCGTCAGTTCCGGAACCTGTGAATGCCACAATCAACGGCAGGATCAGCCCGGTCAGCAACAGGAACAACAACCAGCGCTTCATGGTTTTGCTGACAGCTGAAGCCAGGTAAAACATGGGTATTACCTGCCAGGATACCGCTATTATCAGTCCGCCGACCCAGCCGAGTATCGCCAGTGTCATATGAACCTGCATCCACACCATCCGGTTCGCCGAAAAAGAGCCTCCGGCAAAACCGCCGGCCGATACCAGGCCGATCAGCGTGAGTGCGGTCAGGCTGACCACTGCCAGTTGCATTCCCCGAACTGTTTCGTCTTTTGTAGGGGCGCGCAGTAAGGCCCAGCCCAACGGTAGAAGGAATGCGGGTAGGGCGATGCTGAAACAGACGATCGCAATCGTCATTGCCGTTGTCGAACCACCAAGCAGTCGCAAGACAAAACCAGACAGGCCTATAAGCAATAAGACGTGAACAATATGCGCGATTCGTGTCAATGGAACGGGTACCCCTGCGACCACCGGGATCATCTGGTAAAGTGCGCCGATCATGCCCATCGCCAATACACCCAGTGTTCCGGCATGAGTCAGTGCCAGTGCCTGTGGCATCCAGGGGCTTACCAGTGCTGCATTACCTGTTTTCAGAAGAATGCCGCCTGCCAGGAGAACACCGATCGGTATGGTCAGGAAAAAACTCGCAGGGATGGATAGCTGAGGCGCCTGGTCGAGGCTTAAGCCGACTGTTTTCAAGATCGTTTCCGGATGGCTATTAACATACTGCCATCCGTATCTTCCCGTAGTTGCCAGTCCAGCCCACGTGCTTCAAGGTGCGGGAATAGCGGATGTGGCGCATGGGGAAGACGTCCAACAAAGGTGTCATCCGGTCCCAGTTCAGAACAGGTCAGCAGAATATTTACCATCGGTTCCGGCGCCTCGAGACCGCGTAAATCAACGATCGGGGATACGTCTTCTTCAAGAACTGAAAAATAATCGGCTATTGACTGATTCATGCTTTTATCCGCTGGAATCGATAGTGTTTTCCACAGGTTGCTACTAATCATTAATGCAGTTGACCGGTGGGCCGGCATATTTTATCTGAAACCGTTATTCGGAGTATCAGAGTTTTTGTGCCTAATGAGCTAGTGAGAGACTTTCGCATACCCTCACAGAAATGCCATGGACAAAGGCTCATTTATCAGCAAGGGCACTGAGCTATAAGTACTTACATTGAGTTCATTTCCCGAATTCACTGCCACCGCGATCCGGTATCGCTCAGCCATCGGCATACGCCAGAATTGCCAGTTTTTTGCATCGTCCTTCAAATCCGGATGAATCTCAAGACCATCGAGGCGGTCTGCCTTGAACTGAAAGCTGAACTTGTCCAGCGGAATTGCAAGCCCCATGCCTCGTGCCTTGATATAGGATTCCTTGAGTGTCCAGTAGTCAAAAAACCGCTGTTTTTGCTGTTCCGGGGGCAACTGGTTCAGCGCCTCAATTTCCTCTGCCGAGAAATAACTGGTAAGACTTTCAAAGGCAGCACGGGTGGTTCTTTGTGCGTCTTCAGCATCCACACCAATAGCGTAATCCCGTGTGATGCCGCACATGATCAGTCCATCGCAATGGGAGAGGTTAAAATGAACCGGCAATGATTGACCGGGAAAGCTGATCTCAGGTTTCCCATAGCCGTTTTTGCCAAATCTCCAGGCAGCAGGTTCAATCTCAAAATACGAAGACAGACAGGTGCGTATCAGGGCGCGGGTAATGAGGTACTGGTGACGGTGGCGTGCGAAATACAAGCGTGACATTTGGGTCAGCTCGTCATCTGTCAACAAGGACTCGTAGCGTTGTAAAAGTTCGGGATCTGAAATTTTTTCAGGAAAGGTAAAATAGAGGTGGACTTCGTTGCCGTGCAATTCCATCTCAGCTCTGCTTCTGTTTGACTGGTTTTTGTCTGGCAGGGTTCACGGTCTGATATTCTTGAGTTACCGGAAAACCTATCCCCAGCGTCTGTGCATCCAGAGCCATTGTTCAGGGTATTCGCGGACCCAGCCCTCGACCACGTTGGTGACCAATTCGGTCGTACCTTTGATGTCCACGTCACCGTTTTTATCACGCGGCAGAACGAGTTCGTCGGTGATTTCCAGCCGGAACCGGCCATCGGGTAAGCGCACGGTACGGGCGCCATGGACCGGGCAATCGTAACGTCTTGCCAGCTTGGCCAGTAGAGGATTGGTCTTGGCATCCTTACCAAAAAACGGGACATTGATACCCCGGCGAAACTTCTGATCCACCAGCAATCCGACGTGTTCGCCGCGTTCGAGCGCAGCCATCAGGTGAAACGAGGCCCCGGCACCGGAAGCGACGAGGTTTTTGTCAAAGCCCTTACGTGATTCCGCAACCTGTGAAGCAGCGTATTTGTTATTGGGCCGACGGTACATCGATAAGATCTGCAGCCCGAATTTCTCCGAAACCATCGGCAGCAGTTCGAAATTCGCTATGTGCCCGGTGAACAGGATTGCCGGCAGACCATCATCGCGTAATTTCTGGAATACTTCCCCATTGAGAGTCTCTATGGTGTCGGACTCTTCCATCCCGACCTCCAGGTTGAATATTTCATCCAGGTAAATGTATTCGAGCAGGGTCCGGGCCATTTGCGCCCAGTTGTCGCTGGCGAGCTTTTCACGCTCCCCAATGCTCTTTTCCGGGAAGGCGATCGCCAGGTTATCCATGACCACCTTGTGACGCCAGATTTTGGGGCCGAGCCAGCGGGCGAAGCTCTCAAACATCCTGGCCGCATATTTGAGCGGAATCAGGCGGATGAGCCATAGGGCAAGGCCAATCAGCCGTGCGACAATCCAGTCACGGATTCCGATCAGAGATTGCAAAAACCGGTAGCGCAAGGGCAGTTGCATTGGGGAGCCTCAGCGTGCCTTAAAGGGTGACGATAATTTTACCGAACACCTGGCGTTTCTCGAGTCGTTCCAGTCCCTTTCCAATCTGATCCAGCGGGATTTCGAGATCGACGATGGGTTTGACTGTTCCATTGCCCAATTTTTCCAGCGAAGTTTTGATGTTGCGCAGGTTACAGCCAAAACTACCGATCAGTCGCAATTGCCGCTGAAAAAGCTGGAACAGGTTGATTTCAGCCTTGATACCCGTGGTCGAACCGCAGGTTACCAGGCGTCCGCCGATTTTCATGGAGAACATACTGCCTTCCCATGTATCGACACCCACATGTTCAAACACCACGTCAACACCCTGTTTCTTGGTCAGTTTACGCAAACGGCCTTCAAAACGGTCGGTCTGGTAGTTGATGGCATGATCCGCCCCCAGGTCCAGGGCCTGTTGGGCCTTTTCATCATTACCCACCGTGGTGTAAACGGTACAGCCGATCGCCTTGGCAAGCTGGATTGCCGCCGTGCCGATACCGCTGCCGCCGGCGTGAACCAGGATGCTTTCACCTGGCTGTAGCTTGGCGTTATCGAACAACATGTGCTCTACAGTACCAAAGGTTATGGGCGTGCAGGCTACAGCCACCGGGTCAAGACCCTCGGGGGCAGGTACAAACAGGCGCGCGGGGAAATTCATCATTTCCTGGGCAAACCCGTCAATGTGAAAACCAAAAACACCGTTGACGTTTTCGCAGAAATTGTCACGGCCTTCTATACATGGTTTGCAGGTGCCGCAGGTGTTGGCACCATATAGCGCACCGATCTGACCGATTTCCAGGTCCTTTACGTTTTTTCCGACGGCGATGATTTCTCCGGATGCTTCCGCTCCCACCGTGATTGGCAGTTTACGCTTGGCAAACGCCATACCCCGCCAGCCCCAGACATCAATATGATTGAGTGCAACAGCGCAAATCCTTACCTGGATCTCATCGTCACCCGGTGGTGGAGGAGCGTCGACCTCGGTGATTCTAAGATCGCGTTCGCCGTAGTTTCTTAATGCTCGCATGTGTCAGTCTACCGATTTGTAAAAGGTTGGATTTCCAGGAGCCTGTCGGGTTTGACCGATCGTAGCGAGAGAAAGTCGATTTGAGTCAGATTTTTCGGTCTTTTGAGGCGAATAGCACCGCTATTTAACGATAAAGAGCGGGAAATCTGGCCAAACTCGGGTTTTTCGCAGTAGATCATGTTAAATCCGACAGGCTCCTAACGTTGTATCAACAGGCCGGCAGTGAGCCCGCCATCAATCGGAATAATGCTTCCGGTGATATAGCCCGCGAGTGGTGAAAACAGAAAGCTTGTAAGGGCACCAACTTCTTCAGGCTGCGCAAAACGTCGCAGTGGAATCTGGTTCTCCAGTTTCTCGCGATAAGAGGCGTATGGTGCCAGCAGGTCAGTGTCGACATAGCCCGGCGCAATGTAGTTTGCCGTTACGCCCTTGCGCGCCATCTCAACCGCTAATGTCCTGATATAACTCAACATCGCACCCTTGCTTGCAGCGTAGATGGCATTGCCTGAAACAGCCAGTTGTGAAGTGACCGATCCCATCGCGATGATTCGACCGGCTTTCGCGCGCATCAGTGGTCTTGCTGCGGTGCCGGCCAGGCAGGTCATTGCCCAGAAATTGAGTTGAAAAAGTGCCTCGGCTTTGTCCTGGTCGGCGAGTGCGGCAAGCGTGTCATAAGAACCGCCCGCGTTGTAAACCAGCCCGTAAAGTGAATCGGTATCGGCCATTAATTTGGCAAATTCGTCCACCTGGTCCCGTTCAGACAGGTCAACCTGGTAACTGTTGATCGATTGCCCGGGATACTCAGCACCGAGGTCCTGGCACACTTGTGCCGCCTCGGTGGCCGAACCCCGGTAGGAAAATGATACGTCATATCCATCCGCTGCCAGTGCCTTGACGACACCGAGTCCGATACCCTTGGCGCCACCGGCGACAAATACTGTTTTTCCGCTTGCTGGATTGGTCATGTTCCAGGCTCCTAGGCGGGCTCTGCAGAGAAAATCAGGCAGACATTCTGACCACCAAAACCAAAGGAATTGGACATGACAGAGTTAACCGTCTGGATTCTCTTTTCATTGGGCACTACATCCATCAAGATGTTGGGGTCCTGCTCATTGCAATTGATTGTCGGCGGAATCACACCAGCCTGAATGGTCAGCAATGAGATGGCGGCTTCAATCGTGCCCGCGGCGCTTAATGTATGCCCGATCATTGATTTGTTGGAACTGATGGGCGTGTTGTCCAGATCGCTGCCAAGGGCAGCAGACAGGGCAAGGTACTCCATCTTGTCATTTTCCGGTGTGCTGGTACCGTGCGCGTTAATACAATCAATTTCAGCCGGTGACATACCAGCATCGGCCATCGAACGGTTGATGGTATCAATGATGGCAGAACCGTCCGGTGTGGAGCGGGTGCGGTGAAATGTATCCGCACGCTCACCGGCGCCACGGACAACCCCGAGGATTTTTGCGCCGCGCGCTTTCGCACCGTCATAAGATTCAAGCACCAGTGTTGCCGAGCCTTCTGCCATAACAAAACCATCACGGGTTTTTGAAAATGGCTTGGACGCGCCTTGCGGGTCATCATTCTGGGTTGAAAGAGCCGAGAGCAGGTTGAAACGGACAACCATCTCCTCGCAAATTTCACCATCGGTTCCGATACAAAGAGCCGCGTCGGTATCACCACGGCGAATGGCTTCAACGCCGAGTTGTACGGAGGTTGCGCCGGAAGCACAGGCGGTCGTCAATGAGATTGGCTGGCCCCTGGTACCAAACGCATCCGCGAGGTGATCGGCAATGCTGGCAAACTGGAATAGCGAATAATAGCGGGAAAAATCGCCTGCTCTTACGTTCTTCAGCAAGCGGTCGTAACCCGTGCTGTCGGCACCGGCCTGTCCGCCATAAACAACCATCCGCTGGTCCCAGTTGGTTTCTGCGGGCGAATTTGCCACGAACAATGGACCCGGAAATGAGCCTCTCGAGCCGATTCCTGACTGTTCAATGGCCTCGGCAGCCGATTTTTTGGCGAGGTTGATCGAATGCATCGGGGCGCAATAACGGCCTTCCTGCTCCCATGTAATGGTGCCGGCAATTTGCGTGCGCAGACCTTCGGTTGGAAAGCGGCTTATCTTGCGTACACCGGACAGACCGGTGGTCAGATTCTGCCAATTATCCTCTTTGCCTTCACCCAGTGATGTAACGATGCCGATTCCAGTGACTACAACTACCGGGCGGCCTTTGTGGTCTTTTGAAAAATGACTCATGATTAATCGCCTCCCCGTAATGTCACATCGGGTTTGTCAACCAGTGCAAGGCACTCGCCCCGCCAATGAGCCCAGGTGCTTATCAGGACCTGCTCCGGATCACCGGAGAATTCTTTTTCAACGCCCGAGTCATCAAATGGATCAAAAAATGTACCACCGGATATTGCCAGCGATGCCAAAATTACACTGAGCGGAAATTGAGCTTCAAGCGTGTTGCCGAGCACCGTGGTCACACCACGGATGGCCGGCTCAATACCATGTTCAGCCAGGCCGTTTAAAAAATCATATTCCTCGGTCAGCTGAGGCTGAACACCACAACAGCTGGATAACACGGGTAATGGACCCTCTGGTATCCGGTCACTGATCTTTTCGAACAGATTGTTTGCAACTGTACCCGCCGCACCGGCTTGCCTGGAAGAGCGATCCGATACCACCGCGTTGATTCGCGCATAGGGCTTGACTCCACGGGCCTCGGCATGTTTCCGCGACTCCAGGATAAGAAAAGCACCCGCGCTACCCATTATCATGCCGCCGTCAGTGTCTTTGCGGGACCAGATTGAAGCAAAATCGTCTTGCCAAAGTGTATGGCCAAACTCCATCAGCATGGACATATCCGCACGTTCGGCAATATATGCGCCACCGACAAGAAAAATTTCTCCTTGCCCGTGTTCGATTTGTGCCGTCGCAGTTTCGATTGCAGATATACCGGCTGCCTCCTCGCCCATAAATGTACGTGAAGAATCGGTAACGCCATGAACGATCGAGATGTTGCCAGCCATCAGGTTTGACAGTTGCGCCAGGAACAAGGTGGGGCGTAGCTCACTGTTCAGAGACGCATTCAGTATCGGGCCCGGGTTTTCGACTCCGTCGATCTTTTCCATTATCACGGTATCAACTTCCAGATCCCGCTCTCCGCCGCCGGCGGCGACAATCATATTGGTCGCAGCGAGCAGTTCGGGGTTGTGCGAAATACCGGCGTCATCAAGGGCGAGGCCGGCGGCATACACACCAAGGTGTTGCCACGGTCCCATTTGACGCTGATCGCTCCGCTTCGGGATCTGCGTGCCAACGTCAATGTCAACAATTGGATGAACGAGGTAGGGGGCCTGGTCTTCAGTATCAACCACCGGTAAGGGTACTTTTCCTGAAGTCAGTTGAGCCCGGTGGGTTTCAGGACCCTCGCCCAAAGAGCTGACAAGTCCGATCCCAGTGATCCAGACTTCTGTTTTTTCATTACTCATTGTGTCACCCGGTTGATGATTGGTTTATTTGGCTATACCGGTCAAGCATATTGTTTTTCAAGGTGTCGTTTGGAAACGGCATGATGCGGAACATCAATTTACTGTCACAAATCTTTTTGCCGTCACGCGAGATACGCGCTTTGGTTGTAGCAAACCCGGAGCCGTCGTGATCCAGTTCCGCTTCGACAAGAAGAACCTCACCGGGTTCAACAAATGTACGCATTTTGGCGCTGGTAACATTCGCCAGGAATGGCATCTTTTCAAACTTCATACGGGCTAAGAGCATAAAGCCGGATGCCTGCGCCATGGTTTCAATAAGAAGCACGCCCGGGACCAGGGGCGACCCGGGAAAATGTCCCTCGAAAACGGTGCTTTCCATCGGTACATCTGCACGCGCGATAATTTTGCCGTTATCCGGATCAAGATCCTCGACAGCGTCGATCATCTGAAAATATTCGAGTAGCATGAATTATCTTCGATTCAAGCGTCTTTGGCAGCGATGAGCTCGTCAATCCGTGTACAAAGCTTGCTCAATATAAAGTACTCATCGACGTCTGCCTTGTTTTCATTCAGCTCTTCGGTCCATTTTTCCAGGGGAATTTTGATTCCGAAGTTTTTGTCGATGGCGAAAGCAATATCCAGAAAGTCCAGGCTGTCGATGCCAAGATCGGTGAAAGCGTTCTTTTCAGGTGTGATTTCTTCCAGTGGGATGTCGCTGGTTTCAGAAATGATCTCAGCTACTGCTTCAAATGTTGTCGCCATTTTAATTACCTGTTTCAGTGTCAATTTATCGGGTGCCATCATAACGTGACGTCATGTACCCTTCAACGGTACAATCGGGCTACACGCATTTGGCGTTTGAGTTGTCAGAGTTTAAACCTCAAGTGTCGTATTGTATTGCCTAAACAAGACATCGGCTATACATTTACAAGACCACAACGGTGATTTTCGCGATTAATTCAGGAGACTTCCATGGCGAGTATTGATATTGAGTCCGGTATAGTAGTTTTCTTTGAACAGGATCATCGTGATTGCGATGCCCGTTGGGCTGATGTTGAAGAGCTTCTTGACACCCAGGATGTCGATGCGGCCCGCCCGGCCTGGCAGAAATTTGATAAGGGGATGCGCCGTCACATCGCCATGGAAGAGGAAGTTTTGTTCCCGGCACTTGAATCGGCTGCAGGGATGGGCGGTGCTGGTCCGACCGCCGTGATGAGAATGGAACATAAGCAGATGCAAGGGTTGTTGGAGCAGATCGATGCAGCGATGGAATCCGATGATGCGGAACAAGCCCTGGATATCGGTGATACCCTGCTCATGTTGATTCAACAGCACAATATCAAGGAAGAGGGCATGCTTTACCCCATGGCTGAGAATGTTCTGGCAGGACACTGGCCCAAACTGGCTGAACTCCTCTCGGAATACTGATTTACCGGACCAGGCCCCTGGACAGGTCTTTTTTCAGGTCCTCAACATCTTCTAGCCCGACAGCGATCCGTATCAACCCATCGGCAATACCTGCCTGCTCACGTTGTTGAGGTGTTAAGCGGTTGTGGGTGGTGCTGGCCGGGTGCGTAATGGTGGATTTGGCGTCGCCCAGATTGGCGGTAATGGAGATTAAGCGGGTGGCATCAATCAGTTTCCAGCCCGCTTCTTTGCCGCCATTGAGTTCGAACGATAATAAACCACCAAAGCCTGATTGCTGTCTGCAAGCGAGTTCATGCTGGCCATGGCTCTCAAGCCCGGGATAATAGACCCGCTTCACCATGGACTGTTGCTCAAGCCAACGGGCCATGGCCATGGCATTTTCACTGTGTGCTTTCATTCTCAGGCTCAGTGTCTCGAGGCCCTTCAGGAACACCCAGGCATTAAACGGGCTCATGGCCGGTCCTGCCGTTCTCAGGAAACCAAATACTTTTTCACCAACGATGTCCCCGGGCCCGACAACCGCACCGCCGACACAACGCCCCTGGCCGTCCAGGAACTTGGTGGCTGAATGGATCACGATGTCCGCACCAAGCCCGATCGGTTGTTGCAGGGCAGGGGTGCAAAAACAGTTGTCCACAATCAGCAGTGCATCGTTTTGGTGGGCGAGTTCAGCCAGTTGACCGATGTCGGCTATTTCAGTCAGGGGATTAGACGGTGTTTCCAAAAAAAGAAAACGGGTTTCAGGACGAATTGCAGCAGCCCAGTCATCCATATCCGTCAGCTTGACAAAACTGGTCTTGATGCCGAGTTTTTCCAGAAAATTGGTGAACAACATGGTTGTCGAACCGAAAATACTGCGTGATGAAACAATATGGTCACCACTCCCCAGCAGACCCAGGCAGGTCGACAGGATGGCGGACATGCCGGAGGCTGTGGCCACGCAGGAATCGGCGCCTTCCAGAGCGGCCAGGCGCTGTTCAAAGGTTCTGACGGTCGGATTGGTAAAACGTGAGTATATATTGCCCGGTTGCTCATCCGAAAAGCGTGCGGCAGCTTCTGCAGCTGACGAAAATACATAGCTTGAAGTGGTGAAAACGGGCTCGCAGTGTTCACCTTCTGCGGTCCGTACCTGGCCGGCCCTGACTGCCAGTGTGTCAAATTTGTAGTCGTCTTCAGAATTCGGCATGCGCTGTTATATCCAAGTCGTTAAGCAGGAGCCTGTCAGATTTAACATGATCTGCGATCGGTCAAACCCGACAGACTCCTGGTGGGATTTGCTGTGCACTAAACTATTGTCGAACTACAATATGCATTAATTATTTACATGAACGCAAGGAATACGAATTTATGAAAATCGTCGCAGACATGAGCCTTTACCCCCTAAAGGATAGACCGATTTCAGACATCATTGAATTTATCGAGGAATTGCAGGTTCAGGACAGTATCGAGATTGTTACCAACCAGCTCGGCACCCAGTTGAGCGGTGAGTTTGAGGCCGTGACCGGCGCGATCAATCATTGTATGCGCAAGGCCATGGAAGCTCCCAATACTATGGTGCTTGTCGTCAAGTACCTGAATATCAGTGTTGAGTTGAAGAGGGCACCCAGCCTGACGCCGCCGTCAGAGGTTTAGGTAACAGTTAATTGACTGTCAAATCAGGCCTGGCTTCAGGATACAAAGCCATGTTTAACGGCGTATTGAATTAATTCTGAATTGGTTTTGACGTCGAGGGTTTCCATGATCTGATACTTGTGGAAAGCGACCGTCCTTGGCGTGATATTGAGGACTGCGGCGACCTGTTTCATGGTATTGCCTTCCGCAAGCAGTTGCAGAACCTCACGCTGGCGAAGGGAAAGGTCTCCATGCACTTTTTGGGCATGCGGGTTCTTGATAAATGCGCCAGCCATGCTTTCGGCGATTTTTGGTGACACATAATTTTTCGAATTCAGAACAGCATCGATGGCCTGAAACAGTTCGGAAGCTGCTGAACTCTTGAGCAGATAACCACTTGCCCCGATTCTGAACGCTTCGGTAACCATGTCAGGGTCTTCATTGACCGTCAAAAATACGAGTTTTACATCGGGCAGAATCTTTTTGAGCTTCTCGCCCGCATCAAAACCATTCAGGTTCGGCATGGCGATATCCATCAACACCAGGTCGGGAGCCAGTTTTGAAACCATTTTCAGCATCATCCGGCCGTCGGTCGCTGTACCCACAATATCGTATTTGGGTTCAAGCAGCTTGCTGAACGCGTCCAGAAGAAGAGAGTGGTCATCTGCAAGAAATATGCGTGCCCGCATTCTTAAATATCCCTATACTTTACCGAACTATCTATACTATGCCATTTTGAGACAATGACTGCACCACTAAAATCCGGGTACCCTATGAAACCGGAGTCTGTTACCAAACGGTCCGGTATTTATTGTCCAGATTCGGCCCACGAATGAACATTGAAAAATCAGAATGAGCCTGGTGAGACATATGTCTGATAAACCTCAAGCACAAGACCACGGACATATTCTTGTCGCCGAAGACGATGTAGTTGTCCAGATGGTGGTGAGAAAGATACTCGAGGATGCGGGGTATACGATGGACCTGGCGGTCGATGGGCAGGAGGCTGTTACCGCCTTGGAGTCCGCGCATTACGACCTGGTGCTGATGGACTGCTTTATGCCCCGGATGAACGGTTTTGAAGCGACCGAGACGATTCGAAACGCAAGTTACGCGGGTATTAACCCCGAGATTCCCGTAATTGCCATGACAGGTTTGACCGAAGAGGTTGACCAACGCCGTTGTCTGGATGCCGGAATGCAGAGAGTGATAAGCAAACCGTTTAATGCGCAGACATTGATTACGGAGATTGAACAGTGCCTGGCGGGACCCGAAGATACGGATTCAGTCCCGGACCAGCCTATAAAACTGAAACCGCAAATCTGGGACGATGATTTTCTGGACAGCGTGATTGATGAGTTTCTTGAAGAGGTACCAAAGGTCATTAAAGACCTTCAGCAGGCGGTAGATCAGGGTGATGCAGTCCAGCTCGGAAGTATTGCTCACCGGTTTCGTGGCTCATCAGATATTCTGAATGCGTCAGGACTTTCCGCCCGCTCACGGGTTCTGGAACAGGCTGTGAAAGCCGGGGAGATAGAGCTTGCCGTCACTCACGCGACGGAACTTATAGCGGAACTGCATAAGCTGACATCAATACTGGCGGAATGACATTTTCCAGGTTAAACCGGCAGCACAGGATTGCAATTCCAAACGTCACTGCCGGCTGGCATAACGTTGTACCAGTTTGACAAGGGCTCTTGCCAATAATGGAAACGACGCCAACAGGCTCAATGCCAGGATCAGGCCGGGTGTGAAAACCTCGGCAAAGCTAAAACTGCTTATATCCCCCAACTCGTTGCCGGTATAAGAGAGTATCAACAATACGGGTATCATCCCGCAGAATGTCGCGAGCATGAACACGGACACCCGCATTGAAGTCAGGCCCATCACCAGGTTGAGCAACCAGAACGGGATAACCGGTATCATCCTCAGCCCGAAAAGGTAGAACGCGCCTTCTTTTTCAACACCTTTATTAACCATGTCTATCTGGCCGGTAAACCTTCTTCTGACCAGGTCGTGGAAAAGGTAGCGGGTGCTGTAAAGTGCAACTGTTCCGCCGAGGGTGGTGGCCAGTAACGAGAGGCAAAAGCCGGTTACCGTACCAAAAACAATGCCACCGGCGACCGCAAGCACACCGGTCACGGGAAGTGAACAACTGGTCCCGATGAAAAACACAGTAAAGAAAACGGCCGCCGTGGTCATGGGCGCGTGCTCGAACAGATCCTGAAACATGTCGATACTTAAAAACTTGTCTCCATCACCGACAAAATACAGGGTGATGACAGTGGCAATAAGTAAGGCCACTGCAAGTTTCTTTACCGGCATAGGGTTGTCCTAGTGCCGTATATCGAACAGAACATCTGTTTTAGCGTGATGGCATACGGTTAGCTGCATTGTTTGCGCTAGCTTTCTTTTTCTGTATAAAGATGAACATCACGTTGCGGGAAGGGTATGCTGATACCTTCACGGTCAAAGCGCATTTTGACTTCCCGCGTAATTTCCCAATAAACATCCCAGTAGTCTTCCGTCTTTGTCCACGGCCGTACGACGAAATTGACCGATGAGTCGGCGAGGGTATGCAAACGGATATTAGGCTCCGGTTTTTTCAGCACTTTTTCGTTTGCTGTTACGATTTCATGTAAAACCCTCTCGGCATGCTCAATATCATCGCCATAGCCGATACCAAATACCAGGTCGACTCGCCGCACTTTCTGTGCGGTAACATTTTTAATGACATCACCCCAAATCTTATTATTCGGAACCACCAGGGTCTGGTTATCAAAGGTGACAATCGTGGTGGATACCAGGTTCATTTTCTTGACCAGACCGGATGCGCCCGTCACTTCGACAAAATCATCCACGTCATAGGGCCGGTAAATGAGAATCATGGCACCCGCCGCGAAATTGCCGAGGGAATCCTGTAATGCAAAACCAATGATAAATCCTGCAACACCCAGGCCCGCGAGCATCGGCGCCAGGGATATTCCAATTTGTGACAATGCCATGAGGATACCCGTTATCATGACCGCTCCACCGGAAATTGACACCAGCATGTTCTTAAGTAAATCTGACATATCAAGAGAAGAACGGTCACTGGCCGCGCGAACCACTCTCCTGGTAATCCGGGCAAAAATTCTGAACAAAAATATTACCGCAATGAATAGCAGCAGACGGAAGATCAGGTCCGGTGCATTGGCTCCAAGTGCGGCCTTCAGAGCCAGCCAGGTGTCTTTGAGGACGGTCAGCAGGGCCTTTGAAGAGAACAGGCTGACCGAAATACTACTACCGGAATGTTGCAGAAGGATTGCCTTGTACTTGGAGCTATCAATCCCGAGACTATCGAGCACCGGTATCATGGTTTCCAGTCTTTTCAAATTTGCCTGATGTTTTGCATCCATATCCATCAGCGCAGTTTTGATATCGGCATTGTCCGTAACCCGCTCAGAACGGATCATGATCTGCTTTCGTGCGGCAGACGTCACTTCAATTCTTCCTGCCAGGGCTTCTGCATACAGTTGAATTTTGGGATCGAGCTGATCTCGGAGTTCTTCAGAATTCAAACCGAGAGCTTTTCGCCCTTCAATATGCTTAACCATCGCCAGGTAGTAAGCTATCCGGATGGACTCCAGGCTTTGCAGGAAGGCTAGCGAAGCGACCTGGGAACCGCCGCTGAGTGACTCAAGCTCGGCATAGGATGTATTGATTCGTTGCTTGATTTCAGTAATGCGGTTGAATATGGCATCACCAACACCTTCACTCAGTGTGATTAATGCGGTTTTCAATTCTTCTTTGTCCGGTGCCTCATCCGGTAAATTAGCCACTTCTGTTACCAGTGCTTCAAAATCTTTCAGTAAACGGAAACTGCGTTCATCCTGTCTGAAGACCAGTACATCACGATCTATTTCCTCCGCGATTTTTATCCTTTCGGAGAGGAAGTCAAGCTCGAGGATATCAGTATTTAAAGTTTCAACCAGCGTCTTGATGTTGCGGGATTCCACGGCCTCGGTTGCTACAGTCTGTGCAGTCGCCGTCATGCAGGTGACAAGCAATACCCCGGATAATATTTTTGTAAGAATTTTCACAGTGTTTCTCCAACAAATTTAACGAACCGGCCGCTCATGCACTGATCTATGAATAGCACATTCAAGAGAATAGGTTTGAGCCCAACGAACCAGGCTCGCATGAGTATAAGAAGTATGGAGGCCCTTTTCCACGAAAGCCATGTTGTTTCGGGTTGTCAATCTTATGACATCCTCCGTATGTGTTAAAATCGATTTCGCTCATAAAATATATGATAAATATATGAGTTGACTTAATTAATAGACGAAGATATAAATACTAAACGCTGAAAATTCACGGCGATATTACAAACCAGAAGGAAGAGTAAGATGAAATCACTGATTACGATTGCAATAGTTTCTTTACTGATGATGGTAGCGGGATCCGCATGGGCCGGAACCGGCGCCGTGGCGGTTTATACCTGTTCACTGGCCGATAATGCATCCGAAGAAGATGTGGACGCTGCCGCCAAGGCATGGCTGGTAGCTGCGAAGAACGTGAAAGGTGGTGAGCAACTCGAAGTTGTCATCATGTACCCCTTGGCTGCCGCAATGGGTGATAGTGATTTTCGATTTCTTGTGAAAGCACCTTCAATAACGGCGTGGGGTACATTCATGGATAATTACGAAGGTAATACTCTCGCGAAGGAAGACAGGGCGTTTGCAGATGTTGCGGCTTGTGCAGACAGTGCTCTGTGGGAATGGGCCATAATAAAATAGGCTTTAAACAATTGAACTGAAAGGCCGCCGAATCCGGCGGCCTTTTTGTAACTGTAGTTTCCGGGTGCCGGAAACGACAACCACAAAAACAAAGCCAAAGAAAGATTCATTGGTTTGGCCGGACAATTCAAGAATGATTGCCTCAGTGATCAACACTCTGCCGAAGTTCAGACCTGTCACTAGATGGGGGCTTGTTGGCGCTTCTCATGATGTATCCGGTTCACCTGTTTTATCGCCAGTATGCCTGGTGGTATTACTTTGTGTGCTCATGGCAATATGCCATCAGGCCGCAGGTGCTACAACTGACGGCTTCTCGGATAGAGCCACGATAGAGCAGCGGTTGCAACAGGTGCAGGAAGAACTGCTTGAGCACGCATCGGATGACGATCGTCTGACTTACGAGCTTCTGGAGCGGCTTGAAACGACGATTTATCACCACCAGGCGGCGCTTGATTTTCTCGCCGAAAAAGAAAGTGAGCGTGGAAATGCCATGGCAACAACACGATCCTGGAACGGGTTTGATCAACCGGGCCCATATTCCATTCTGTTTTCAGACGATCTGCGTATGCAGATGATTGAACTTCAACATTTCCAGCGTGCAGCAGAAGTTCGACTTCGTATCCTTAACCAGATCAAAGCGGCAGGCGCAGATCAACTCCTGGCCAATCAAAGTGCTGACCGTCAGTTAATAGAAATGGCAGAGTTGACTGACTCCGCCGCATCAAGACAACAGGCTCTTGATTCATTGCAGCAAAATGGGATCTCATTAAGGATTGATGTTGAAAAGTTGGCCTATGTGGAACTGCGCTTGCGTGGAGTACAGGCTGAAATTGACACTTTCAAAGCCAGACAGGAGTTAGTCGGATTACAGTTGAGTTCAATTAAGGGGCAACTGGAATTCAGTCGGTCTGAACTCGACAAAATTCTGCTACTTATTGCAAATGAACGCAGATGGGCAATTGATCAACTGAATTCACCGGACAACGTCACAGAGTCCAAGGAGCGAATCGCCTGGTTGGCTGAGTTTCTGGATGTCGAGGAAGAGTTTTGGAATACACGTTATTCGACAATTTCCGCTGCAGATCTCAAGGAGCGAAATGCAGCTTTGGGGACTTTCAGGGAAATGAAGGAGACCGTCGGTGCGTGGGCCAGGGTGGGTGAGTCTCTTGTTGCTGACTCTTTGATCCGGGCGGAGCAACGTCCACAAACCCTGCAGGTACGTAAAGAGTTTCAACGCATAAAGCGCCTGCAGTATCAAATTGATTTTGTAATCGCCGAGTTGGAAGAAACAGCCGGCCCCGGCATTTCACTTCTGACTCAGTTGCTTGACGCAGTTGTTGCCATTTGGCACTCAGAACTGTACCTGGTGGAGGACACTGCCTCTTTCGAGGGCAGGAAAGTAAGCACATTCCGTGCGATTACATTTGGCAAACTGGTCATGCTTGCGCTAATTCTGACTGCGGGATGGTTAGCGCTCAAGGTTCTGTCGCGTATGCTGCGAATGGTGGCAACCCGTTACCTTGGCAGGTCACCGGCTTCAGTCAATTCAATTGTTCATTGGAATTTCGGCATAGGCCTTGGATTGCTGATAATTTATGGTCTGAAAACGGTGAATATTCCGTTCACGGCATTTGCTTTCCTCGGCGGTACATTAGCCATCGGAATCGGTTTTGGGGCACAGACACTGGTCAAGAATTTCATAAGCGGTATCATTCTTATCCTTGAGCGTCCCTTTAAAGTGGGTGATCTGATTGAAGTGGATGACGTCACTGGCCGAATATTGCGTATTGGTATGCGCGCTTCTGTCATTGAGCACTTTGACGGGATTGAAACCCTCGTGCCCAACAGTGTCCTTCTGGATAATCGTGTCGACAACTGGACTTTTGGCAAGACAGCGATACGTGGATCTATAACGGTGGGAGTTGCTTACGGATCACCGACACGCGAAGTCTCCCGGGCCCTGCTCGCAGTTGCAGTTAAACATGGTCAGATACTTGACCGTCCGGAACCAGAGGTTCGTTTCGAAGAATTTGGTGATAGCACTCTGGTTTTCAAGGTGCTCTATTGGGTTGATGCCACAAAAACCCAGCGTGAGCGGCTGGACAGTGATTTGCGCTTTATGGTGGAAAAAGCATTGAATGAGGCCGGCATCACATTAGCCTTCCCACAACGTGATATTCATTTTGATTCTTCGCAGCCGTTGCAGGTCGAAGTCGCTTCAACCCCGGTTCAAGCAGAAACCGAAAGCACCAAGAGGCCATAGAGCAGGATGCCGAACAAGAACAAAAATGTTTACAGCAGCCAAACCTTCGTCCAGGTGGAGCAGGGGGTAACGATGTCACGATCTGATGATCCCTTGCCTTTCAGGATAGTGGACGACGGAGAACACAGGAAAAGTTCCCGCAAGTTTCATCCGACGCGACCAGCAAAGGCGCAAAATCCTGGCGGATTTATTGCACCCGGTGGAATATTGGGGGCCATCGGCGGGACACCACTTGTCCAACTTCAAAAGATCTTCGGAGCTTCACATTTTAATTGTTTTGCAAAACTGGAAGGCCTGAACCCGGGCGGCAGTTCCAAGGACCGGCCAAGTGTCGCCATTATTGAAGGGGCTTTGCAGACGGGTGAGATCGATTCCGACACGCTCATAATTGAAGCTAGTTCAGGAAATACCGGCATTGGCCTGGCACAGGTTTGTGCCTATCATGGACTTCGCTTCCGTTGTTTCGTCGACCCCAAGGTGACAAAGCAGAATCTTGACATCCTTGCCGCCTATGGTGCCGAAGTCGAGATGATCGAAAACCCGGATTCTGAGACCGGTGAGTATTTGCCGGCAAAACTGAAGCGAATCGATGAAATACTTAGCAAGGTCGAAAATAGCTTCTGGGTAAATCAGTACGCAAGTCTTGAAAATGCCCGTGCGCATTACCGCTCAACCATCAAGGAAATACTGCGTGACCTGGATGGGCGAATGCTTGATTACTTGTTTATCGCAACCGCCACCTGCGGCACGATCAAGGGTTGCCTCGACTATCTGAAAGATCATGGTTATCCAACCAGGGTCATTGCTGTCGACGCGCTGGGTAGTCAGATTTTCTCTAACCACAAACACGACCGCCTGGTTCCCGGTCTTGGCTCTGCGATCTGTCCAAAGCTGACCCCGACTGATGGTGTGCACAAGTATATACACGTGACAGATATCGACTGTGTTGCAGGCTGTCGACGCCTGGCACGGACAGAGGCCATCCTGGCGGGTGGCTCATCCGGTGGTGTTATCAGTGCAATTGACCGGATGAGTAAAGAAATTCCGGAAAACGCGACTGTGGTTGCCCTGTTGCCCGACAGGGGAGAGCGGTATCTCGATACAATTTACTGTGACGAATGGGTTCGGGAAAACCTCGGTGATATTGCACATCGCTGGTCGAAAGCAGTAAAGGAGTCCTAAATTGCTCAATAACGATATTTTGGTCATTGGAGCGGGCGAAGTAGAGGCTGCGCTCGAAGGACGCGAAGAAAGTGTCCTCAACGCTGTACAGAGCGCCTACGAAACACACTCACGTGGTGCCAGCTCACTTCCGCACTCGAGCTTTCTGCGTTTTCCCGATAGCGACAAAGACCGGATAATTTGCTTGCCGGCATATCTCGGTGATGAATACCAACTTGCTGGCGTGAAGTGGATTGCATCCATGCCGGACAACGTTGCCAGGGGTATGGAAAGAGCATCGGCCGTCATGATCCTGAACGATCGTGTCACGGGACGACCACGGGCGGTAGTTGAGGGGTCGATAATCAGCAAGCAACGCACTGCGGCGTCAGCGGCTCTGGCATCGCGGGTGCTTGCGCATGGCGAACCCAATATGATTGGCTTTGTCGGTTGTGGTCCGATCAATCTCGCAGTTGCACAGTTCCTTGCGGTCGTCTGGCCCAATGTCAGCCGTTTTATGGCATTCGATCTTGATCCGGTACGCGCTGAAGGTTTTGGGGCGACGTTGCTTGCAAACAGACCCGATGCAACATTTAGTGTGGCCTCAAGCCTGGATGAACTGCTGAAGGAATGTCAGATGATGGCATTCGGGACAACGGCCATAACACCCTATATAGAAAATCTTGATGCCTGTCCCCGGGGTGCGACCATTCTCCATGTATCGCTGCGCGACCTGAGTGCTGACACGATCCTGTCAAATCACAACATCGTCGATGATCTTGATCATGTCAACAGGGCGGCGACCTCGATTCACCTTGCATCGCAAAAGGAGGGGCATACGGACTTCGTCCACAGTTCATTAGGTGACATTCTGCTCGGCAAGGCTGATCTTCCCGAGCGTGACCATCGCAAACTCATTTTTTCGCCTTTCGGACTGGGTGTGCTGGATCTGGCGGTTGCGGATCTCGTCATGAGTACACTTGCTGAAAGTGGTGGTGGTACGCAGGTCAGGTCATTTCTGCCGGGGGCCTGATGTGACGGAGTAAATAGGGAAGAGAGTGAGTGGCTTGTTTAGTTGATTTTGGCCGAAGCCACAGATGAGTTTTAGATAATTAAGCAAGTTTCGTATTGAATGGAATATATCCCAAGTCAGTGGTTTTTTAATTTTAACTGGAGACAAACCAATGATTCGAATGCATAAAAATTCTGCAGAATCTGTTCGTTCTTATGTCTTTCTGAGCGTAAACCTGTTGTGCATGATTCTGCTGGCCGTCTCGACGACCGCATTCGCGCAAATTACGCCTGCGAAGGAGTCATTGTCGGTATCGAAATTGTATCCCGGCAAGGCATATTCACCCTATGCCAAGCGATCATTCCCGAGTAATATTTATTGGGGAGAGACGCACCTGCACACGGGCGTATCACTGGATGCGGGATTGTTCGGCGCCACCCTTGGTCATGAGGACGCCTATCGCTTCGCCCGTGGTGAAGAGTTGATGTCCTCCAGTGGTCAGCCCGTAAAACTGGGTCGGCCGCTCGACTGGCTCGTGATAGCGGATCATTCCGACATGATGGGTATTGCATTTGATATTCAAAACGGCGCACCTAATATTCTGGCAAATCCAAAGGGTAAGGAGTGGGCTGAAGGGTTTCAGGAAGGTGGTGAGGCTGCTGGTGAGGCCGCTTTCGACCTGATTACTCATTTCTCGCAGATGAAGATCCCCCCCGAGTTGCTGCAGCAGTACTCTCCGGGTTCTACTATCTATGACAATGTCTGGGAAGATATCACCAAAACTGCCGACCGTTTCAACGATCCTGGCCACTTCACCGCCCTGATCGGTTATGAATGGACATCGGTACCCAAGGGTTACAACCTGCACCGCAACGTTATCCTGCGTGATGACGGAAGCTATGCCCGGCAGGTAATACCACTGACCACCCAGCCACCGCTGGGCACTCAGGACCCGTTAGATCTCTACCAGTGGTTAGAAGATTACGAGACAAAAACAGGCGGCACCGCTCTTGCAATTTCCCATAATGGCAACCTCTCAAATGGCTGGATGTTTCCCATGGAGGGAACCTATGCGGGCGGCAAGGTCGACAAAAATTATATTGAGTTGCGCGCCAGGTGGGAACCGCTCTACGAGGTGACCCAGATAAAGGGGGACGGCGAGACACACCCGTTTCTCTCTCCCACTGACGAATTTGCTGATTACGAGACACTGGCCAAGGGCAACCTCGACCTCACTGCCGTCAAGCAGGACGACATGTTGCAGGGGGAGTATGCCCGGGAGGCGCTGAAGAATGGCCTCGTCCTCGAGAAAAAGCTCGGCACCAACCCCTACAAATTCGGCATGGTTGGCGCGACCGACAGTCATACCGGACTGACCACGGCAGAGGAAGACAATTTTTTCGGTAAGTCCACCAGTGCTGAGCCTTCTGCAACACGGGCAGTGCACCCCTTCGTCTCATCAGACTTGGGCGTCATTGAAGGCTATGAATTATCGGCTTCAGGCTACCAGGCCGTGTGGGCCAGGGAGAACACACGCGAGGCGATCTTCGATGCCATGGCGCGCAAGGAAACCTATGCAACCACCGGCCCCCGCATCATGATGCGTTTCTTCGGCGGTTGGGAATTTAGCGATACTGACCTGCGCAGCCGTACACCGGCCTTTGTCGGTTATCAGAAGGGTGTGCCAATGGGTGGTGACCTGACCAGGGCACCGGCCGGAAAGGCGCCGAGCTTTATGCTTTTTGCTTTGCGCGACCCTATCGGCGCCAACCTGGATCGAATGCAGATCGTCAAGGGCTGGCTCGACAAGAAAGGCGAGACCCACGAGCGCGTTTATGATGTTGCGGTATCGGACGGGCGGACTATTGGCAAGGACGGCCGTTGTAAAACACCGGTGGGTAACACCATCGATATGGAGGCAGCCACCTGGACCAACACCATCGGTGCCTCTGAACTCGTTTCGGTGTGGGTCGATCCTGACTTCGATCCGAAACAGAAGGCCTTCTATTATGCACGTATCATCGAGATACCCACACCACGTTGGGTGATGTATGACATGGTGCGCCTGGGTGCAGAAATTCCCGAGGCAGCCGCACTGATTCACCAGGAACGTGCTTACTCTTCACCAATCTGGTATACGCCTTAGGCCATATCATCTAACCATTAAGCAGACGTAAACGCGGCCGGTGCTGAATCCTTTTCAGCCCGGCCGCTCAAAGTTGGACTCCCTTTTTGCCGGGGTTTCAAACATAATGTGTGCTGCCTTTTTAAGGAAAAACATTTCATGTCAAATGTGTGGAGTTGCAACGAGTGGGACCAACTGGAAGAGGTTATCGTGGGCAACCCGCTGCGAGCGCGTTACCCGACAGCGGATCCGAGTACGCGTCTTGCGGAATTCCCTGACCGTTCGCTGGACGACATACCTCAAGGCTCGTTTCCGCAACAGGTCATTGAAGAGACCGAAGAAGATCTGAACGGCTTTGTTGAAATACTGGAGAAAGAGGGTGTAAGCGTCAAACGCCCGGAGGTATGGCCGCATGAAGGAGAGTTTTCCACGGTTCACTGGAAATCCCGGGGTTACTACAATTATTGCCCGCGAGACATCATGCTGGTCATTGGTGATAGCATCATCGAAACGCCCAACGTCATTCGCAGTCGCGCCCAGGAGTCCTACAGCTATCGTGCGTTGATGATGGAATACCTGAAGTCAGGTGCAAAATGGTATAGCGCACCCAAGCCTATGCTGTTGGATTCTCTGTTTGATGTTGACCTGAGCAAACCGACACCCCGTAATGACGAGCCGGCATTTGACGCGGCCAATGTTTTGCGCCTTGGCACGGATTTGATTTACCTGGTCAGTGCGACAGGCAACGAAATGGGTGGGCAATGGCTTCAGACGATGCTGGGAGATGAGTTCAGGATTCATTTCCTGAAGGATGTCTATTACGGCAGTCATATTGACTCAACCTTCGTCGCTTTACGTCCCGGCTTGATGTTATGTAATCCTGGCCGTCTGAATGATGAAACGCTGCCTGAAATTCTGAAGCAGTGGCAGGTCATCTACAGTCCGCCGATGGAGAATACTGATCAATTTGATGCCGACTATTTATCCAAGAGCATTGGCAGCAAATGGATCGACATGAATCTGTTCAGCATCAATCCGGACCTGGTCGTGGTCGATAAAGACCAGACGGCTTTGATCAATATGCTGGAGAAACATGGCCTGGGTGTGATTCCTTACAAAATCCGGCACTCCAAAATGCTGGGTGGCGGGTTCCATTGCATTACCCTGGATACCCGCCGAAGGGGGACGATGCAACGATACTTCGATTGATTGGCCTGCTTTCGATATACTCCGGTATGGGACAAACCAGGGCTTGAAGCCACTCCATTCGAGATCGCAAGTCACGATCATGTGAATTAAATTCATGACAGCAATTATATTTACTTCCGTCTTCATGGTTTTTTTCATATTGGCCTTTGCTGCCTGGAGGCGCTATCTCTGGGCGGCGCAGGACTTCGATGATGATGAGGTGGATACCTGCGAATTCAGTTTGACGGAAAGTTCTGGACCGCAGCATCTCGTCAATGTCCCGCATCAAAAGGGTGTGCGGTGGCTCACAGAGATTTTCAGCCGCTCAGCCGGAAAGTTTCCGGATCATACGGCCTTGCAGATTCCCCATACAGGAGAGTCGCTGACCTTTGCTGAACTTGATGCGCGGGCTGAAACCGTGGCTACCGCCTTGTCTCCTTTTGTGACAGGTCCCGACCAGGTGGTGGCTGTGGCGATGTCGCAGGACAACTGGCAAATCGTCGCCGCCCATCTGGGCATTCTAAAAGCCGGCGGTACGCTGATGTTTCTGGATACCAGTTTGCCCGAGGCCCTGATTACCCACATGCTCAACGATGCACAGCCGGTGGTCATTCTCACGCGGGGTGAGGACAGCTTTCGAGACCTGCCAATTTTAGATCTTCTGGCATTACCCGAAACTATGCCCCGCAGGGACGCACCGGCCTGGCTCGACGACCCTTCGCAGCGGCTTGCAACCCTGTTTTACACAAGTGGAACAACCGGGATGCCAAAGGGTGTGGAGTGCCACCACGCAGGTTATGTGAACCTCGCACTCAGTTACGCAGATTACCTTGGCCTGGTTCCGGGTATGGATGCAACCTCGCTGACCTCATCGCTTGGATACGACGGCAGTATTTCGGAGATGTACAGCGCCTGGGTATCCGGTTGTGCCGTGGTTATGCTGACGAAAGACGAGGTCCGGTCCGGTCCCGACCTTGTTCCTGTCCTGCGGGAATCCGAAGTGACGGTTCTGTTCTGTCCACCGGTACTGTTGACCACACTCACATCAAGTCCGGAGCTGGATTTACCTTACCCCCTGTGCCGTTACATCATACCGGCGGGGGAAGCCTTTCCTGCAGCCCTGGTAGAACCCTGGACACGTGCCAGGCGACAGGTCATCAACACTTACGGTCCGACAGAGGCCAGCACTGACACGAGCCGTCAGAGCCTCCGCCCGGGAGAGCCCGTCACCATTGGTTCGCCGCTGGCCAATGTTACTTACGTGATCCTTGAGGTTGGCCAACTCACGCCGCTCCCTCATGGTGAGGTCGGTGAACTGTGCATCGGTGGTGTTCACGTCGGACTCGGGTATCGTAATTTACCCGCGCAAACAGCTGAGAAGTTCATCACACATCCCCGATTCGGACGCCTGTATCGCACCGGCGATAAGTGCAAAATTGATCAACGGTCTCAACGTGTGCACTTCCTTGGCCGGATCGATACACAACTCAAAGTACGTGGGCATCGTGTTGAAGTACAGGCAGTTGAGGACATCCTGCAGACGCAGTTCAATGAGATCGAATCTGCTGTGCTGGACTATCAAAACCAGGAACTGGTCGCCTTCGTTGCTGCGCCAACGATCTCAGGTTCGGACATCCCCGTGGCTGTCCCGGCCCCGGAGGAGTGGGCCACCGGGGCAATGGAGACCCTGGCGGGACAGCTCCCGTCACCATCGGTCCCGTCACGAATATTTCTGGTGGAAAAATTCGACATGAATCCTATGTCCGGAAAAATTGACCGGACTTGCTTACCCGACCTGTCCCGGTTGCAGGCGGGCCTGGAAAGGGGAGCAAAGGGCAGTAGCAGTAAAATACAAGGCAGCCAGGATGCCGGAGCAGAGATGCCGGCCGGTAATGAAAGGCACACGGAGCCAGGTGATTCGGAAGTACTGGCGATCTGTTCAGAAGTGTTAGAAGCCCCATTGGGCTGGGATGATGTGTTCGCCGACTATGGCGGGCATTCCATCGCTATCGCCCGGCTCGCTCAGCGCTTGCAAAGCGCAGGCTGGCAGATTCCGGTGCGGGCGTTGTTCAGTGACTGCAATACTGCGCGCAAGGTAGTCAGTCGACAACGGAGTCTGGAACTGGCTCCCGAAACACCAGCGAAAACTGCCAGTTCTGATCAACATGAAAACGTACGCGATGAGGCAGCGGCAAAAATACTTTCAACCGGTGTTTTCACCACCCTGCAAATGCTGTTCCTGGCACTGCTCTATGCGCCAACGATCATCGGTTTTCTCGTGCTCGTTGCCTTTAACGAAATTGGCGAGTTCTTTATGACCGCTTACCTTTGGGAGTTCATTGCCGTTGGCTTCCTGGGGTACCTGGTTGCCCTTATATACCCGTTCGCGAACTTGCTCTGGGTGATGTTGATCAAGCTCTTCATGGGTGGTCATATATACAGAAACAAAGTTACACCGGGTGTATATCCCAAGTGGAGCAGGATGCACCTTCGCACCTGGTGTATCGGGCGGCTGGAACAATCAGTGCTGCGGCCGCTGGGTACCTTGTTTCGTAGTGCGCCGCTAATGGCATACGTCCTGCGGCGACTGGGTGCCAGGGTGGGTAAAAATCTCCAGTGTGCATATGATGCGGAATTTTTTGGACCTCTGGATTTACTCACCATTGAAGATAATGTTGCCATCCAGCCACGAGCTTATGTCCATACGTTGAGGTGGGTAGGGCAGGACATGCATACCGGCCCCATACACTTGGGCAATGGTTGCAAGATCGGTATGCGGGCAGCAATTGCCAATGACGTCACAGTGGGTCGCGGTAGCCGGATCAGACCGTTTACTCCCATCCTCAGAGATGTGGGCACACAGGAGATGTGGGAAGGCTCTCCGGCGAGATTCAGTGGTCGTTGCACGGAGTTGAAACGGACAGCGAATAGCTGTCGCTACAGGATGCCATTCTGGTTCCTGGAGACGTTGAATATTCTCATGCAGGTATTCTTCGAGTTTTGTCTTGTCGTTGTTCCAACCGCCCTGGTCACCTGGTTTGCCACCAGTTTTATCCCGGTCAGCGAAACAGCAAGGGCAAGTGAGTATTTCAAAATAACGCCAATACCGGAGATTTTGTGGCAAATGGGTCTTTATGCGGTAATAACGACCTGGGTCAGTATCGTCCTGATCTCAATACTCGGCAGTGTCTTTCTGCGCTTCACAGCAGCATCGCCGGGTCTGTATCCCTCGCGCGGACTCAAATGTGCTCTGCTGATCTACAGGATGAAAAAGCTGAATCGGATTCAGCACCAGTGGACCTGGACCATCACGGGGCAATACCTGCGCGCGATCGCAGGTGTGCGCTTTAAACGTCTCGGTGCCTCCGAGTGTGATGTCATGTTCAACCTGGTACCGGAGGTGGCCACTGCGGACGCCAAGGTATTCTGGTCCAATGGCTGCTTTACGAACATGCTCGATTATGGTGCAGAACACACCGTGCTTCGTCCTCTTGACATGCCCCTGAATTTCTTTAGCGGCAATAACAGCGTGGCGGAGTGCGGGCAACTTCCGACCAATTTCCTGTTGGGTGTCTCAACACCGGTAAGCGACATACAGTTTCGCCGACAGATGCAGTCACGATCGGGTGAACCGCTCACTGTTGTCGGAAACCCGCCAATAGAAATTGCCAGTGCTAACGTTGGTGTGGAAGAAGAAACTCAAACGTTGCCCAGCCTGCCGTTGTTCCTCGCGCGTGTTTTCCTGAACGACATTTTCAGTATCGGAATACTCCGTATTGCCAATGTGCTGGTTTACGTGGTGGTGTATAGCACCCTTTTGCGCCTGGGCGGGCATCTGCTCACCAGTGCGTTAATTGCCCTGGTACTCACAGAGTTTATCCTCGTTATGGCCTGCGTTGTGATCAAGAAATTCCTCGTGGGTGGTCACTGGGGTTCTGCTCACTCGACACCGTTCTGGTCCTGGCGGCACTTCAGCTATTTTTTCGCGCAGGACTGTTTCTTTGCCTGGTGCAGGATTTCCCTTGGACTTGCAGCAGGGACCGTACTTGCAAATCCCATTTTACGGTGGATGGGCTGCAGGATTGGCAAACGGACCATCATTAGCTCGCCCATGCAGGCCTCCGACTGGAACGCGGTAAAATTCGGCGATGACTGTATTGTTGCCGGCTTTCTTCAGTTTCATACCTTTGAAAATATGCTGTTGAAGTTGAAATTGACCGACATCCAGGATCGCGGTTCCGTTAACTTTGGTGCGACGGTCATGGGTGGTGCGGTTATCGAACCGGGTACTACCCTGGAGCCGTTATGCTTGGTACTCAAGGAGATGCACCTGCCAACCGCCACCTATGAAGGCAGCCCCGTGGAACAGGTGTTTGCAAAAGACTTACCCCGGGGATGAATCAAACCACCAACTTGATGCGCTTAACACCTGGCGTTGATAACTCCGATTGGTTGAAAACCTTCGCCATCATCCTGGTTGTCGTTGACCACACCGGATTTTTCTTTATTGACGACGCTGCGTGGTGGAGTGTTTTCGGACGGTTGGCAGCCCCGGTGTTCTTCTTCCTATTGGGTTACGCCAGGTCCCGGACCGTCCCGCTTCACTGGATCTGGCTCGGTATCATCCTGACTCTGCTCGACAGTTGGAATACCGACTGGGAGTGGGTCGCACCCAACATTCTTTTAAGCCTGGCATTTATCCGATTGTCACGCCCCTCAATATTGGGTCTGCTGCAACGTTACGGTTGGGTCGCTTTTCTTGTGCTGGTTCTGGGTCTGCTGGCGGTGTTGCCGATTGCGCGTGATATGGTCGATTTCGGCGCCGAGGGGTGGTTATGGGCCCTGTTCGGTTTATGTCAACGGATGTATGTCGAAAGCAGGTCACCTGCCGGCCTGGATGGAACAGGCTGGAATTCTGAACTGAGCGGGCAGGGGATTGAACGGAACTGGCGCGTGACGCGTTTGCTGGCCTGTTTAATAGCTGCGGTTGTGTATGTCTGGCAGGAACAAATTGAATTTTTGTTTTCAGATATTCAGTTAACCGTTGTAGCTTTCGGCGTAGGTGTTTTATCACTTTGCCTGGGTGTTTTCACCCGTGGCCCGAGTTCGATCCAACCGCCGGAATCGATTGCCCGTTGGCTGCGCTTCCTGGGCAGGCATACACTTGAAATTTACGCCATTCAGCTTGCCGGTTCCGAGTTGATTATTAATTTTCTACCTGAACTCGCTGCATGATCTGCATTAATTTATATACTGATGATGGTAGCCGGAACGGCATGGGCAGGAGCTCCTACCGTAGCGGTCGCGCATGGGCCGATCCACGCAGGATCGCGTTCATGAAGATAAGGTTCAGTCCATCCAGGTAGGCGCGTACATTTGGATCCTGGGTAAAACCGATTACGTAACCCCTGCCGCTACGCTGGGCAACAACAAATGGCTTGTAGGCCAGTTGTTTCCGGTTTTGTTCCCACATGTAACCGCTGGTCAGCAAGTCGTCAACCGCGCTGAATACTGCGACATTCACACCTTTGTCCATTTTGACCGGTGTATATATATCAGAACCCCTGACGAGGACATTCAGTGTCGGGGCGACACCTGCACCGAGCCAGTGATCAGGATCAACATTGGCTCTGACCAGCACACCGCCCACCGAATCCGGGCTGTCTTTTTCGGGTGTGATTAAAGCCTTGTAGTCATCGTCGCTGGTTAAATACCGGCCTTCGACAGTGGCTTCCTTGTCTTTGTCATCATTTCCATTGCCGCTTCCATTCGATTTGACTTTTTCCTTATCCACTTCCACAACAGCCTGTTCCCTGCGGATCGAGAGCAAATCGATTTCGGGGTCTGCCAGATAGCGGTTTGCGTTGCCGATTCCAATTAGAACACCGCCTTTTTTGACCCAGTCCTTCAAATTGGCGCTGCCTTTTTTACCCAGTACGTCAGTGTATCCGGGTCCCCATCCGCTTGCCGGCATGATAAGCACCTGGTAACGGCTGATGTCTGCGTTTTTAAGTTGGTTGGCCCGGATCGCGGTCACGGGATAATCAAACTGACGCTCAATAACAAACCGCGTGTTACCAGCGCTGTATGAAGAGGTGGGCTGATCCCAGATGATGGCAACTTTCGGCTGGTTGAAACGAACCACATTTTCGCTGCCGAAATTGGGTCCGTCAGTCACCCAGCTGTTGTCGACAGCAACGACATCGGCACCGGTTGAAGATGCCAGCTCAATGACCGTGTCCTTCAGTCCATCCGGGTTGTCTGCAACATCAAGGATCAGTGTGCCCGCAGGGTACCTTTGGCCTGAATGGGTGAATGCCTTGTCAGTACTCTTGACTTCAAGCCCCTCTCTTAGGGCATTTGTAAGAAATCGCACTGCCGGCGCAGAACCCCAGGCTACAAGGTAGGCGACTGAACCGCTGCCACCCGAAACTCTGCCGGGTTGTACGAGTTCCTGCCCGGCCGGAGTGAAATCCACGCTGATGGTGCGGTTGCAGCTATCGGCACGGACATTCATCATTACGGGCAGTGACCAGCCGGTTACGTCATAAATGTCATCACGTAAATTCTTGGCGCGTTTGCGTTCCTGCTCCATGATGAAGTCATTGTCCATCGGTACGTCAGGGTCCATCAGTGTCCGAATGAACCGTTTGGCCGGCTGCGCAGTATTGATGACGAAAGTACCTGCTTCATAAGACTTGCCACAGGCTTCGAATGACTCATTTGCACGTCCGACGTCGACACCCTGATTAACCAGTAAACCGGCCAGCTTGTTGGCGGCAGCCTGGTCGGCCTGGGTTGGCAGGATATAGGCACGGACATTGTCATTTCTTCCCTCTTCAATTGCGCTGGCACGGTAATCATAGAAATCTTCAAGGAACTTTTGACGATTTACTGCCGTTGTTTCAGCGGTGCCAAGTGAAGTGATAAAGTGATTGCGGATGGTGTAAGGGAAGGTCAAATCCTTACCATCGTATTGCCTGACAATAAGCCCGCGCGATGAAGCCTGTTCGTAGGTCATTGCAATACTGCCGAAATAGGATGGCCAGCTGGCACCGTATCCCGGGTAAAAAGCGTCAAAAACCTCTCTCGTATAATAATCAAGACCGAAGGTGTCAAACCAGCGGGCGTTATTCTTACCGAACAATGCCAGGCTTGCGCGTTGATCTGCAGCGAGATGCGGGTTATACGGAATGGCTTCAGGTGCAAAGTAGTAGGTGCTGTCAGACCCCATTTCATGCGCATCGACAAAGGACACCGGGTACCACTCCTGGAGGATTTTGATCCTGCCTTGGGTTTCCGGCTGTGTCATGATGAACCAGTCCCGGTTCAGGTCAAAAAAGTAGTGGTTGGTTCGTCCACCCGGCCAGGGTTCATTGTGCTCGGCTGAAATTCTGTCCGAATCCGGTACCAGTCCCTCGGAAACTTCAAAGTGATGTATAAAGCGGTCACGGCCATCAGGGTTTTGCATTGGGTCAATGACGACAACGGTGTCACGCATGATATCGGCGACCCGCTTGTCACCGCGGGATGCCAGCAGGTGATAGGCCGTCAGCATGGCCGCCTCCGTGGAGGAGGCCTCATTGCCATGCACACCGTAGGAAAGCCATGTCACGGCGGGTTGACTGCTGATAATCTCCTTCGCTTCACCTGGCGTAGTATTACGCGGGTCGGCAAGCCGTTGCATATTGGATTTGATCGTGTCGATCCGGGCCATGTTGGCAGGTGATGTCACAACCACGTAGACGAGATCACGGCCTTCCCAGCTTTTTGCATAAGGAGTGACCGAAATGCGGTCCGGTGCTGCAACCGCAAGTGCCTCAAAGTAGCGGATCGCATTCGCATGCCAGGTAATCCGCTCACCGGGGTGATATCCGAGTACCTCATTGAAGGCAGGAATGGCAGGGTCGTAATCCGCATCAGGCCAAAATACAAAATCGTCCCCGGCATTTGCGTAATCTGCAAAAAGAAGGCTTACCAGAATGACGAGGGCCACTCCTGTGCGTTGCAGGAAGAATTTCATGTTGTCTCCGTGTGCTTGATTAAACCCTGCACGATCAGGTACTGGGCGGTCATGTAAATGGACATTATCAGGATGCGTTCGGCGGGTATTTCGAAGGCAAATTTATTCACCGCGATCAAGCCATCTGAAAGCGCAAACAGGATGGCACCTGCGGCAACCGGTTTAAAGCTGTTTGCCGGCGTGGCGCCCCTGCGTTTATGGGCCCATACGCCCATACCCAGGAGCACGAGAGCATAGATCAGGACCGGAACCAGCAGGTCGTCCAAACCGGGGTAGATAACCCAGATCAACACGACCCCGTAAAGAACAAACTTGATGATATCCAGCGGTTTCAGTTCCCCGGTGGCAGCCCCGGTTTTTTGATAGGCGATGATGTAGAAGACATGGGCGATCAGAAATGAGACCAGTCCGGCGACAAACCAGTCGCTTGAGATAAGGAAAACGTCTCCGGCCCAGGAAAATACCAGGGCAGCCATGACGTAAAACCGCCAGCGGGGATAGGACTTTGTTGCGGAAACAAAGTAGAACAGCAGGGTAATCATCAACAGGGGTTTGGCCAAAATGTAGAGAATCTGCAGATCAAACAGTAATCCGGCCAATACCGCTGTTGCAGAGATTACATAGGGAATCCGCCCGTCGTGTTTAGTATTTATCATCCTTGTTACCAGACGCTGCGGTCATCCCGGAAATAGTGTGAAATTATAGACCCATTTGCTGCATATTAGTGGAATCGACCGTAAAATTGGACCGATCAAGTTGCATCAAGATTCCGGGGAGAAATTGTGTCACGCATTATCGTGGTTGGCGCTGGTTTTGGAGCCCTGACGTCCATCCGTAAGTTACGAACCGGCGATCCCGCTTTACAGATCGATGTGATCGCCCCAAAGCCCGAATTCGTATACTACCCGGGCACCATCCTGGATCCCCACGGGTCTGCCGCGCTCAGAAGGTGGCCTGCTCAAGGCCAATGCCTTTTGCCAGGTTGGAGGGTTGGATAAGGTTTACGTAGCCGGTGATTCCGGTAGTTTTCCCGGTCCGACTGGATGCCGAAACAGGCACATATGGCCGATCTGCAAGCAAGCAATGCCGCTGCAAACCTGTTGGCAGAACTGACCGGAAAACCTGCCAGTCAATCCTTCAAGGTAGAACTTCTGTGTATTATCGACAGTTACAACAAGGGTATGTTGGTAGCGCGCACCCAAAAACGTAACTTTATCCTGCCATCGATGTTGCCCCTGCATTGGGTTAAGCGATTATTTGAATGGAAGTACCTGAGGATGTACCGTTGACCGCTTGAAGGTATCGTCAAAAGGCAAATTCCGGTAAGGCTGAACCAGACGGTCCATTCAGATCAGGATTCATAGTGCCATCCTGGTAATTGATTCCGACAGCGTGCTAGTCAATTGGCTTTGACCGCAATTTCTTCAAGGATCCGCGTTTCTTCTTGGCGTCCATTCGTTTTGCTTTGGCTGCGCGACCGGGCCGGGTCGGTATTCGCTTGCGGGGAACCCGCAGCGCTTCTTTGATCAGTCCGGTTAATCTTGCCAGCGCTTCACGCCGGTTTTTGTCCTGTGTCCGGTGATTCTGGGCCTTGATAATGACCACACCATCGGCGGTAATTCGATGATCACTGGTTGCCAGCAAGCGTCGCTTTACGGCATCGGGGAGTGAGGATGCCTCTATATCAAAACGCAGATGGATGGCAGAAGACACCTTGTTAACATTCTGTCCACCAGCACCCTGCGCACGTATGGCGCTAATTTCGAATTCATCATCAGCAAGGCTGATTTGGTCGCTGATCTTCAACATACGACATTGTAGGCAGATCGCAAGTGTTTTTCAGCACTTGCGATCTGTAGTGCGTGTCAATCCTTGAGACGAATATACTGACTCCAACCATTTGCCACTAACGATATATTGAAAGGTATTGTGCAGGTTTTCTGTGGCTGCTTCACTCATGGGCAGACCAAGTCCAAATTCGTAGGCCCTGATCGTCAGCAGATAGGCTGGTGGTGGTTCACGACTGTTAATTTGCTGGTAAACCGACAGCACTGCCGCTGGACTCATGGCGTGCGTGGTGAAACTGTCATCCCTTTCGGCCCGCAGTTGCTGTAACTCAAACGGTTCCGTACAGGACACACCGGCATCGATAAACAATATGCACTCACGGCCCTCCAGATCGACCGCATGTTCAATCTGCAACTGGAAATCAGTGAGCAGATCCACATCATCGAGATTGCCGCTTGTCCGCTTATGCGCTTCGAGCATATCAAACATGGCCGGGCCCAGGGCGTCATCGCCCCGTGAGGGGTTGCCATAGGTGAAGATCAGAACAGGGGCAGGTGAGGGCCGGCTGTTCATGCTGTTATTTCACAGCGTTCTGTTGATTTGACCGTTCACTCTTTTCTCAAGACGGTCGACCAATTCACCGCGTTCATCCACCAGGTTCAGCTCCATTGGCATCTTTCCAATGGCATGCGTGGCGCAGGACAGGCAGGGGTCATATGCACGTATGGCGACCTCCACCTGGTTAAGCAGCGCTTCACTCAAACGGTGCCCATCCAGGTATTGATTGGCAACCTTGCGGATAGACTCATTCATCGCCTGGTTGTTATTGGTGGTTGATACGATCAGGCTGGCTTTTTCGACAATACCCTGTTCATTAATTTCATATTGATGAAACAGGGTGCCGCGGGGTGCTTCGATCACACCGGTACCACATTCCTGCATTTGCCCTTTGTTGCGCAGGTCCTTACCAATGAGATCGCGATCGCATAACAGCTCAGCGATTGCTTCGGTGCAATGCAGGAGTTCGATAAGACGTGCCCAGTGATAGGCCATGGTTGATTGCACCGGAAGACCTTTGCCGATCGCCATGAATTCCTTTCTCTCGGCTTCAGCCAGCGGTGTAGAGATGAAATCACAGTTGTTGACCCGCGCCAGCGGACCAACCCGGTACCAACCGTCCTCTTCTCCGAGGGAAGTGATGAACGGGAACTTCATATAGCTCCAGTCCTTCACACTTTCACGGATATAGTTGTTGTAATTTCTGTAATCAACGTGATCAAAAATCGTCTCGCCCAGGTGGTCTCTAGCACGCAGACCGCCATGGTAGAGTTCGAGTGCACCGTCAGCCCGGACCTGGCTCATCATGCTGGTTTCGATGCTGGCAAATGCCATGTGGTAATCGAACTGTTCAAAAAAGACCGTTTTGATCAGTTCCAAGGCACCCTGAGCCCAACCGATCATCTGGGCGATATCTTCCTGCAGGTAGTGAATTTCATCCTTGCTTAAGGATTTGTTGACTCCACCCGGAATCGCGCCGGTTCCGTGTATGCGCTTGCCGGCTGTTACACGGATCACTTCCTGACCGTATTTGCGCAGTAAAACACCTTGCTTTGCGAGTTCAGGGCTATCCTCGATGACACCGACGATGTTGCGGTGACGCACCACATCATCGTATCCAAACAGCAAATCGGGTGAACACAGGTGGAAAAAGTGCAGGGCATGTGATTGCAAAGTCTGGCCATAATGCATTAAACGACGAATCTTTTCGGCAGTTGGCGTAAGCTCACGGGCACCAACGATCATGTCGGTTGCTTTGGCAGCCGCCAGGTGATGGCTGACCGGACAGATACCGCACAAACGTTGCACCAGTACCGGTAACTCCCAATAAGGTCTGCCCTGTATGAATTTCTCAAACCCCCGGAATTCTGTAATGTGCAGGCGTGCCTGCCGGATGTTCCGGTTTTTGCCTTGCAGCAGTGTGACTTTGCCATGTCCCTCGACACGTGTCAGGGGCTCAATGACAATACGTTTCATGTCCCGGGGGTTTGCTGCTGTTTCCAGTGCTGATGTCATCTCGATTTCTCTTTATCGCTCTGTCCGCGAATTAGTCATAGTGAATCATTGAGTAGGGGAAATTGACGGCGTTGCCCGCAATGACCTCGGTCAGGAACAGCCAGATGGTGTCCGCTCCTGGAGGGCACCCGGGCAGGAAGTAATCAACCCGGACAACCTCGTGTATCGGGTGAACCTTGTCGAGTAATAGCGGAATTTCCACGTCATTGGGAACATGCGGGTTCTCTACGCCGATACCATGGATATAGGCTTCCTCCAGACATTCCTTTATCTCAAACTGGTTTCGCATGCTAGGCACACCGCCGTTGACCGCACAAGCGCCTACAGCCACGAGCACGTCGCAGTTATTACGAAATTCACGCAGAACTTCGACGTTATCCACATTGGCAACGCCACCCTCGATCAGCCCGATGTCGCACTTGCCAACGGTTTTGATGTCGGTCAATGGGGTGCGGTCGAACTCGACCAGTTCGACCAGTTGCAGGATGCGCTCATCGATATCAAGTAATGACATGTGACAACCAAAACAGCCGCACAAAGCGGCGGTGGCGACGATCAGTTTATCCTGTGTTTTGTCAGCTTGTATTTGACTGCTATTCATCAGAATCATCTCGCATAAAGTGCTTTTTCGTCGAATGATATTTGGCTGTATCACCCACCACGCTGATCGGCTGGCAGTCGTATAAACGTTGACCCACCGGGATTTCATAGCCAAGATGTTTGGGCAATATTGCCCCTGTTGGGCACACGGATACCGCTTTGTCGGTAGCTGATAGTTCAGTGTCAACTGCCTTGCCACTGGGTGAGTTGAATACGATCCTGGCGCTACGACCGCGACCGCTGATCGAGAACACGGATTTCTTGTCAACATCATGACTGACACGTACACACAGGCCACACAAAATACAGCGATTGAAATAGAAAACTATATCCGGGTGCGATGCATCAATCGATCGTCTGGGAAAAAAGTGGGTGAAGTGCGGACTCAGCATTCCGTTGCTATAAGCCACAGCCTGTAACTGGCAGGCACCGCTTTTTTCGCAGGCAGGGCAAGTGTGGTTGCCTTCAACAAACAGCATCTGCAGGAGTGTTCGACGTTTATCAACGATCGCCTCGGAACTGTTGTCCACATCCATACCCTCACTTGCCGGGAGCGTACAGGAGCACTGGTGCTTGCCATTGACATCAACCACGCAAATCCGGCAACTGCCATGGGGTTCATAATCAGGGTTATGACATAGGTGCGGGATGTATTCACCGGCTCTCAAGGCAGCGTCCATCACGGTATCGCCGTCTTCGAAAGGTATGGTTTTACCATCGAGTCTGAATGTTTTTTCCGTGCTCATCTTTCGTACCTGATATGTGCAGCCTCGTCATCGCGACCGGTGATGTGCCTGGAACGCTCCAGTGCAGCATCAAGGTCGAACGCCGGTTCGTAACTCCGGTTAAGCAATCGTCTTGAATAAATCCCGGGGAACTTATCCATGGTATCCAGTACCGGGTTTGGTGCAGTTACACCGAGTCCGCAATGGGCCGTTTTTTTCATGAGATCGCCGATCATCTTCATTTCATTCAGGTCATAGGCAGTTGCGTGACCGACAATGACCTTGTTGAGAAGATCCTTCATCAGGGTGCCGCCAATCCGGCAGGGTGTGCAGAATCCGCAACTCTCGTGACAGAAAAACCCATTAAAGTTCTTCACCATTTCAAGCAGGTCACGCTGCTGATTGAATATCATGAAAGAACCACCGGTTGGGACATCTTCAAAGGCGATTGTGCGGTAGAACTCCTGTGGTGGTATCGTGAAGCCGGCAGCACCTGATACCTGCACTGCCTGGGTGTCCTCGGCTCCGCAGTCTTCGAGAATCTGTCGAATCGAAACACCATAAGGGTATTCGTAAATACCGGGCCGTTGACAATCACCGCTGATGCTCAGTAGCTTCGTGCCACTGGATTGTTCGGTACCTGCGTGGCGGAACCAATCGGAACCAAATACCGCAATTCTCGCTGCAGCAACAAAGGTCTCAACGTTGTTGACTACAGTCGGCTGATTTTTGTAACCCCGGGTAACAGGGTAGGGTGGACGGTTACGCGGGATACCACGTTTGCCCTCCAGTGATTCAATGAGTGCAGATTCCTCACCGCAGATATATGCACCTGCACCCATGTGGATGTCGATATCAAAATCAAAACCCTTTCGGCCAAGAATATTCTTGCCCAGCAAGCGGGCCTCGCGTCGTTCCTGCAAGAGTTTTTCTAAAGCAGGTCGCAGATAAAGATATTCTCCGCGAAGATACACAAAGCCCTGTTTTGCGCCAATGATACCGGCACAGATTGTCATGCCTTCGAACACCACATTGGCATAACTATTAAGCAGAATCCTGTCTTTGAACGTGCCCGGCTCGCCCTCATCGGCGTTGCATACAACATAATGGGCCTTACCGCTTGCGTCACGGCAAAACCGCCATTTGCTTGCAGTCTTGAAACCGGCACCACCACGTCCACGTAAGCCGGATTTTTCAATCGACTCAAGCAACGCTTCACCACCTTTAACGGCAAAGGCTTCAATGGCACTGCCACGTGTAATTACATTGTCGAGGAGTTTGTCGCGTCGTTGTATGTTGTCTTTGATAGCAAAAAACTTCTTTGGCCAATTTTCGATGGGGATACCGGCTTCAATGAGTCCGACCATTTTGTGAATACGGTCCTCGTTGAGGCGGGAAACCGCAATACCATTGACCAGTAAAGACGGTCCTTGATCGCAAATTCCTGCGCATGAGGTCATGTCGACGCACACCCGTCCGTCAGGCCTTGGCTCGCCAAGTTTGACGCCTAATTTAGCACACATACTATCCAGTAGTGACAGGCTGCCAAGCATGCGGTCGGTGATGTTGTCACTAAAACGTATATCGAAATCACCACGCGCGCGCATTTCCAGAAAGGCATAGAAATAGATAATGGAAATGATTTCCACACGCGGCATACCCAGATGCCCGGAGAGCAATTGAATGGCCTCTTCTGGTATGTGGGAATAGTGATTCTGAATACAGCAAAGGTGCTGCAGTAACTGGTCTGGCGCGTCGTGGGATGTGGACAATAGCCCGCTTACGAACTGTTCAATGTCTGACATGACGCGCACCTCTTAATTCAATAAAAAAACCGCTGTGGCGCCAATAGTTTCTACTCATTTCGGCATTCCTTCTGCTGTACCTGATGGGACTGGAACGAATACTCTATGGCTGGAGTTAAACATTAATAAGTCGCCATTTAACTGATCTGGATCACTTTTTGTACCGATATTTTGAGCAAAAAATATAGGTGTTTTCAGATTGGTTTTTGGGTAAGTCTTAAGGGGGTTTTTGTGGTCGATCTGAGGGCATTTTTATGTTGTTTCTGAGGTCTTATTGGCGCATCCGATTCTCAATCAGCTACAATCGGAAAGGACGCCAGCCAGGCGCGTATGCCAGTATATTGACGACCGGAGTTTTGTGTTCTAATGACTCTATTAACAAGTTTGGCCATGGCAGTACGGAGATTTGATTTATGATTGAGCTCAATACGGCATGGGAGTTCGGTTCCGCCCTCGGGCTAGGTGTGCTTATTGGCCTGGAGCGTCAACGGACCCTGGGTGAGTTGCAGTCGTTTGCCGGTGTCAGAACCTTTTCCCTGGTAGCCCTGTTTGGTTCGGTCTCTGTTTATGCCAGTGAGCAATCAGGTCTTCCCTGGTTGCTTGGGTTGATCTTTGTTTCTGTCATGGGGGTGGTGATAACCGCCTATCAGGCAACCTGCCGGAAAGGTGAGATCGGCGCCACCACCGAAATTTCCCTCCTGGTCACATTTTTTGTCGGCTGTATCTGCGCCTGGGGTGAGGTGGGTATCGCAGGTGCCATCACCGTGGTTTCAATGTTGCTTCTGTCGCTCAAGGGCTGGCTGCATGATCTCGCCAAGCGGATCGAACCCTCTGATGTTGAGGCAACCCTCAAGTTCGCCATTATCACGCTAATTGTTCTGCCACTGGTGCCCAATACCAACTTTGGTCCCGAAGGGTTGGAAGTTATCAATCCATACAAGACATGGTTGATGGTGGTATTAATCGCGGGGCTCAACTTCGTCGGCTACATCCTGGTTAAAGTCCTGGGACGGGAACATGGTTTCGGGCTCACGGGGCTTCTTGGTGGTCTCGTTTCGAGTACTGCGGTAACCCTGGGCTTTGCCCAACGAAGTCGCGTCGAGCCAAATTTGACACCGGTTTTGGCCCTTTCCATTCTACTGGCCTGGACCGTGATGTATTTCCGAGTTGTCGTGGAAGTGGGGGTAGTGAATTTTTCCCTGGCTAAGAACCTGACCCTTGGGATGCTGCTCATGGGTATTGTCAGCCTGGCCATCTGCCTGCTGCTCTGGCGCAAGGGACGCAGCAAGGAAACGGCGGAAGTGGAATCGGGTCACAATCCGTTCGAACTTGGAGATGCGATCAAGTTTGGCGGACTCTTTGCAGTGGTCATATTCATCGCCAGCGCGGCCCAGGTTTATTTTGGAGATACCGGTCTGTACGTGGCTGGTGCGTTGGCCGGTTTAACCGATGTGGACGCCATCGCACTTTCAATGGCCAACCTCGCCCAGCAGAACCCGGACAGTTCCACGGCGGCAGCACGAACGATCGTGATCGCGGTGATTTCAAACACCATGGTCAAATGCGGTATGGCCATCTGGCTTGGCGCACCAAGTATGCGCCGTATGATGATTCCAATAACCGCTGTTTTGGCCCTGTCAGGTGTAGGTGCTGCTTATCTGGTTGGATAGAAACCGGGTTAGCAGAAACGGGGTCAGACCCCGTTGTTTGATGTCCGTTAAACCCGGGTTATTCCATGAACCACACTTGATTTGAAATGGCCTTCGAACACTGTGCCTGTCCGCTTATACCGATAAATGAAGTATCGCAGGTCGCCGCGACTAACCCTCTAGTTTTGAGGCAAGTCAGCCGGGTCTTCATGGTCCGGCTTTTTTGTGTTCACTGCTCGCAAGTACCCTTTTCCTATTGCAAGCTTTCTGAATCAGGATCATGATTCCGATCTTCCAAAACCGTAAGGAGAGCATCATGAAACTGAAGAGTGCGTTTGGTGTTATGAGTTGTTTTTGTGCAGTTCTTTTGTTTTCCGGTTGTGAAAATGCAGGTACAGCTGATTCCGGAGGTGATAGCGTGAAAACCTTTCAGATTGGGCCGGCCATGGAGGATTGTGTTGGCGTTGGACCGATGACCTGCTTATTGGTTAAGCAGCCCCCGGATTTGAATTATCAATTGTTCTACAGCGCAATTAAGGGTTTCGACTATGTTCCGGGTTATGAATATGAACTGAAGGTTAAAGTGAATGAACGTGAGAATGTGCCGGCCGACGCCTCTAAATACGAATATCAGCTGGTTGAAGTCGTTGCAAAGAACCCGGTTGGGCTGTCGATCGATAATACAGCCTGGATGCTTAAAAACTATATTTCTGTCAGCGGCACCATGGACCCGGTTGTGGAAAAGTCAGAATCCTATCTGAAAATAGCCGATGGAAAAGTTACAGGTAATGCCGGTGCGAATAACTTTTTCGGTGGAGTTAAGGTGGAGGGAACGTCGTTGGAATTTTCCACCACTGGCTCGACTATGATAATGGGCACGCCGGAACTGATGGCTCAGGAAAATCAGTTCTTGAAGTTACTGGCTGAAACGTCTGACTTCCTGATTGTTGGCGAGGAACTTCGACTCAGGAATGCAGCGCAAAAGGGCATATTAGTTTTTGTCCCGCGTATGGAAGTTGCATTGATTTCCCCGGAATGGAAGGCTACCGGCATTAACAATGGTAAGGGCGGGGTTCAGAGTCTGCTGGCCGGAACAACTGTCACTGCAATCTTCACAGATGATGGAAAGGTTACTGGGTCCAGCGGCTGTAATAAATTTTCGGGAACATTTGAGCGTGATGGAAACTCCATCAAAACCGGACCGCTGGCCGGAACGCGTATGATGTGTGCTGAGCCGGTGGGAATCATGCAGCAGGAAACCCAATTCCTCAAGGCTCTGGAAAATGCTTCGACCTTCAATATTGAAGGAAAAACCCTTGAACTTCGCGATGCGAAAGGTGCGCTTCAGGTTAAGTTTGCTGTAAGTGAAAAGTGACGAAGGGTTGACTGGATATATTTTAAGGACAGGAACCAAAGTCCAATGTAGATGCTGGCGACACGCCGGACAATCGACGCGACCGCGACTGGCTTACATCTCGTTTTCGATTGGGAGCAAGCTGAAGAACCAGTCTTCTATGCGTCGCATATAGGAGTGCGTGGGCTGATGGTTCAGGGTTTCCTTGTCAGAAACCCAGATTATTTGTCCGTCCGCGTCCTGCTGCAAATGCCAGGCATTGCGTAATAAGAAATCGGGCTCCAGCACCCGGCGCATCGCTGTATTAAGTGACTTGCTCTCGATCAGCAAGCCCATTTCCGTGTTGATGTGTA